>Ga0302267_10000780_pt1 | contig 42026 bp, 39 predicted proteins | sample III_Bog_E1_3_FD_194555 | JGI IMG/M metagenome (GOLD analysis project Ga0302267, IMG submission 194555) | Peat permafrost microbial communities from Stordalen Mire near Abisko, Sweden - III_Bog_E1_3 | ecosystem: Environmental > Terrestrial > Soil > Wetlands > Peat | place: Sweden: Abisko...
GCGGCCGGCCTTGTGGCGGGTCTATGCGTGGTGGCCGTCTGGTGTTTCCTTCAAGAGCGCTTCGTGCCCGCGGGCATCATCTGCCTTGCAGTCAGCCTTGCATTGAAGCCCCACGACGCAGGCTTAGTCTGGCTCTTTTTCCTCCTGGCGGGTGGAACCTACAGGAAACGCGCTCTGCAAACTCTGGCCGTAGCCGTCCTGATCGGATTGCCCGCCGTGCTGTGGGTCTCAAGCATCGCGCCGCATTGGATGCCAGAGTTGCAATCGAATATTCAAACTGCCTCGGCGCATGGCGCCCTCAACGACCCCGGTCCATCGTCCATCGATTTTCGCGCCCCCGACCCCGTCACCGACCTGCAATCCGTCTTCAGCATCCTGCGCGACGATCCGCATTTCTACAATCTGGCCAGCTATCTCATCGTCGCCCCGCTCTTGCTCATTTGGTGCATCACCACTCTGCGCTCGCGACCATCTTCGGCCGGCGCCTGGCTTGCCTTGGCGGCCATCGCCACGCTAACCATGCTGGTCAGCTACCATCGCCAACACGATGCAAAGCTCCTGCTGCTCACAGTGCCGGGCTGCGCCCTGCTATGGGCCGAGGGCGGTCTGGCGGGGCGGTTTGCACTCGTGGCGAATATAACTGCGTTTGTCATCACCGGCGATATTCCATCGATGGCCCTCATCATTCTGACCAGAAACGTGCCTTTGAACACTGCGAGTTTTCTGGGAAAGATGGAGACGATTCTGCTGGTGCGCCCAGGCGCAATCATTCTGCTGGTGATGGCTGTTTTCTATCTCTGGGCGTATGTCCAACGAGCTGGATCAGAGAAAGCAATCCACTCCACTAAAGCTTCAGCGCAGCATGTCGAACCTGCGTAGTTCGCAGTTCTATTAGCGAATGCCCAGCAGCTTGTGGGTCTGCAGGCTGAGCCGCCAGAGCGGATGTTCCAGGCAGTAGCGCAGAGCGAGTTGCGTGTTCTCCTCACGGCGCGGCCCGTCCATCGGCTGCAGGAGAAAATGCTTGAAGCCCAGGCCCTCAAATCGCGCAGGGGCCGCTTCCGCTTCAACTTGAGGATAGACCAGCTTCAGTTCGTCTCCGCTCTGCTGCACCAACTGGGCCGCGGCCTTCGGGCTAACACAGATCCAGTCGATCCCCGGCGGCGCCGCGATGGTCCCGTTGGTCTCCACGGCAATTTCAAATCCCTGACTATGAAAGGCCGTGATCAATGCTGCGTCGAGCTGCAGCAGCGGCTCGCCGCCCGTACACACAACAAAACGCTTGCCCGCGGCGTCCGCAGGCCAATTGCTGGCCACAGCAGCCGCAAGAGACTCAGCGGAGTCGAAGCGCCCACCGCCCAACCCGTCCACACCAATAAACTCCGTGTCACAAAACCGACAAATTGCAGAAGCACGATCTGCCTCGCGGCCCGACCAGAGATTGCAGCCCGCGAACCGGCAAAAGACCGCTGCACGCCCCGCCTGCATGCCCTCACCCTGCAGGGTGTAAAAGATCTCCTTCACCGCGTAACTCATAGAGACCAGCTTTCAGCCTTCAGCTTTCAGCGCGTTCTTAATCGGCTGACTTCATGAACGAGTCCACAACGGAACTGTGAACTAAGAACTACGAACTGCATCTAAGCGGATCCTCGATGCCATTCTCCCCGAATCCCTTTTGGCGCAGCAGGCACGAGTCGCAACTGCCGCATGGTTCACCGCTCGGTGAGGGATCGTAGCAACTGCTCGTCAGGCCATAGTCCACGCCGAGCTCGACGCCTTTGCGAATGATCTCCGCCTTGGACATCGCGATCAGCGGCGTGTGAATCTTCAACGCCTGACATCCTTCCACGCCGGCTTTCGTTGCCAGGTTCGCCATCCGCTCGAACGCTTCAATAAACTCCGGCCGGCAGTCCGGATAGCCGGAATAGTCGAGCGCATTTACGCCGATGAATATGTCGCTCGCGCCAAGCACCTCCGCCCAGGCAAGCGCAAACGCCAGAAAGATTGTGTTGCGCGCAGGAACGTATGTGATGGGAATTCCGTGCGACATCTCGCCGCTGGTGCGACCCTTGGGAACGGCAATTTCAGCCGTAAGTGCCGAGCCGCCAAACGCGCGCAGATCCACCACCGCCGTGCGATGGGCCACCACGCCAATGGAGTTTGCAACACGGGCTGCTGCTTCGAGCTCAACGATGTGGCGCTGACCATAGGAGAACGACAATGCGTAGAGTTCGTACCCCTGGCTGCGCGCAATCGCCAACACCGTGGCCGAGTCCAACCCACCGCTCAACAACACCACCGCCTTTTTCTTCTCAGTCGTCATGCTCACTTCAGGTCGCCACCTTTGCCAATGTCCATCGACGGCGGCAGAGGATTGCCCTCATCGATTGATGCCTCCAGGCACTTCTCGAGCAACCCTTTGGCCTTGAGGATGAATTCAATCGCATCGCGCCCTGCTCCGTCGCCGCCTCGATGCGGAGTGACGTAGTGCGCCTCGTCCTTCACCTGCTGGCGCGCGTTTGCCACCGCAACCGCAAAGCCGCACTGCCGCATCACCGGCAGGTCGATCACATCGTCCCCCACGTACGCGATCTCATCGAGGGTCACGCCTTCCTTCTTCATGATCTCGCGCACCGGCCTCATCTTGAACGCTTCCCCTTGGTACACAAACTCAATCTTCAGATCGCGCATGCGCAACGCTACAGTCTCGCTAATCCGCTTGGTGATAACGCCGAGCTTCATGCCGCCAAGGCGGGCCAGGGTCATCCCCGCACCGTCGTGCGCACTGAAGCCCTTCACCTCGACCATCCGCGTTGAAACGGTTCCGTCCGGCGCAGCCAGGGGCACCGGAACAATCCAGATGCCTCCATCGGTCAGTACGCCGTCCACGTCAAAGAGAACGATTTTGATGCGCCGCGCGCGTTCTTCGGCAGTCAGGCTCATACTTCAATTCTACCTATTGCGCGCGAGCCTTCCCCCACCCGCCCAATGAAGAGACAATAGAAGCATGGAAGGCAGCACAGCTCCCCAGCCCAACGCGTCCGATGCACTTGAGCCAGAAGACTTCTACTTTGACGGCCCAAACCTCGTGTTCACCGCGGCCTACCACCTCAAGCGCGGCGTGTGTTGCGGCTCCGGCTGCCGCCATTGCCCCTACCCCTTGGAAAAGCTGTCAGAAAACTCCGATGGCCAGCCCTGAAGCATCCATGATATAAAGCCGTTCGGGCAAAAGAACGGCCTGCGCGCGTCGTCTATTCTCGCACCACCTATCCCCTGATCTGAATCGCTTCAACTCAAAAAGGAGAGTGTCATGCATATGCCTATTCTTTGGTGGATCGTTGTTGGACTCATCGCCGGCTGGGCAACCGGCAAGATCATGAAAGGCAGCGGCTACGGTTTCTTCGTTGACATCATTATCGGCATTGCAGGCGCGTTAGTGGGCGGCTTTATTGCTCGTCACCTCGGCCTGGGTGTTCACTACGGAATGATCGCGACAATTCTCGTTGCCACCGCCGGCTCCATCATCCTTGTGTTTCTCTTCCGCCTCGTCACCGGCAACAGGTAGGCGCAAGACAAACCAGAAACGAGACAAGAATGGGTTTTGCCGCTCCTCCTGATCGAGTGCGGCAGAGCCCATTCTCATCACAGCCGCTTACTCGGTTCCGGTTCCGGCTGCCGGCGTTGGCGAGCCTGACACGGCGGCCGGCTGTTTGACCAGCACTGCAAACCGCGGAAATGCAAAGCTCCCGCCCGCATCATCGATCACGTTCAACTGGCATAGGTATTGCCCCGCCTTGAGCCCGGTAAGCGGAACATCAAGTTCGATCGCCACTGCATCCCTGCCCTCCACGTTGATCGCCTTAGCCTGCACCAGCGGCGTCTCGTAGACTTTGGTCGCGCCCTGGATCAGCTCGAGACTGCTCAGAAGGCTGATTCCGGGCTTGGTCCCCTTGGGCTGATTCTCGCCTGCCTTCTCGCGCGTTGGGTCGTAAATCTCGTAATACAGGTAGAGATGCTGATCCTGGCGGAAGACGTGGCTGATGTTGGGCACGTACTCCTGACCCTCGCGCACCAGCGGAGTTGTCTTCTTGCTGGGCACGCGGGAGGATGCCAACAGAATTGAGCTCATCTTCAATGGCCACTTCTTCATGTCGGGCAGCGTGATCTCGGCTTCAAACGACCCCATCCGGCCCGTCTGGTTCTCGCGCACCACGAACTTCAACCTGTACTTGCCGGGCGGCAGGTTAAAGCTGGTTGTGTATTGGATGTTCTTCTGCCGCGCTTGAAGCGTTGGATCGAGATTCAGTTTCACGGTATCGCGCGCGTGGCCTATGGGCCGGTTCACTTCGTCGATCACTGAGCCAATGATGTCGAGGGTCGCCTTATCCTTATCGCCGCCCTTCACAAAAGGAATCTGCGAGCCGGGCACGATGAGCGAAACGGGAACGAAGAACCGATTGTCATCGAGCCGGAAGTAGAGCGCATCCATGTAGACGGCCATGTCCGTAGCCGGCAGGTCGCTGGCCAACTCTTCGTTCAGTTCCTGTTCGCGGTCCTCGCGGGCTGCGTGTTGGAAGTCCGCAGGCGCATAGTAGCCAGGACGGTACTCCAGCTTGATTCCCGGGCGATTGATTTTGATCGTCAGCTTGCGGAACCTGCCATCGCGCGCCGGATTTGTGCTGCGAAATCCAATGGCGTAGTAGGCCGACGTATCCCGCTGCACCTGCGCGAAGGCCGGCGCAAAGTCGTTCGAGTCAAAGAACGCCTTGCCGCCGGTATCGGTGCTGAGGGTAGCCATCACCTCCTGCGAGGCAAAATTGGCGTTCATGTTGTTCATCAGAGCGCCGCCGTTTGCAGCGCCATTGCCGCGCAAGCTTCCCGTCGACGCATCGCCGAGCGGAGAGACCGCCTGCAGGCCGCGTGTGTCGACGCTGTAAATGGCAAGGTTGGCGCGTACCGCCGCGTTGATGGCCGAGCGAAGCGAAGCCTGGTTCTCGATGCCATCGCGAGAGATGCCGCCGGAGAAGTACAGAAGCGACTTCTTCTCTGTGATCTTCTCCAGCGATTTAGAGACTGCCCGCAACGCGAAGAGTTCACGATCAGTGTTCAGGTCGTTGTACTCGCTCTCGTCCGGCGTGTATCCCGTGGTGTCTTCCACCTGGTTGGTATTGGCCGTTGCCCCCTGGGCAAAGCCCTGCCCTTCTGTCCCGTTGTAGACCGCAACCTCATTGATCAGCGCCTGCTTGTCGGCGGTAAAATCCTGGTCCACCTTGAGCGTGTCACCGAGCGAAACCAGCGCCACCAGGTCCGCAGGCTGCATCTTGCTCTTGAGGAACTCCTGCGCAGCCAGGACACTTCGATCGAGGTCTTCCGGCTGCATCGAGGTCAGATCAAAGAACATGACGATCAGCCGGTGATTGCGCAAATCCTCAGGCTTCGCAACAACGGCCTTTGATCCTGGCCCTGTGGCGCCGATGGCGAGACCGCTCACTGTTGCCTCGTTCAACGGAGTTGCTTTGTCCACTGTCTCAAAATCAAATGTATCGACTCGCTGGGGCTTGCCATTCTCGAGGATGGTGAAGTCGCTCTGTTTGAGACCGAGCACGACCTCGCCCGTCTTTGCATCTCGCGGGACCACGTTCGTCAGCACAAGTTCGCCATTCATCTTCAACACGAAGCCGCCTTGCGGCGTGCTCGACACCTGCGCTGCCCCGGCCTTTGGCGCGGACGCGGATTGAGCGGTCTGGGCGAGCGAAGAACGGCTCGCAGGCAACATCAACGCCAGCACTGCGACTGCTGCCCCGATCCTCTGTATGCGTTGCTTCATGCCCTCGCCTCGACTGTTCTGCTGACTTGCCGACTTGCCTTTACGCGCGTCCGGCGCGCGGCTGACTCGCTGCTCCTAGAATCTGAACCGCGCCGTGAAATTGAAACTGCGCATCGATGCCACCGATGTGACCTGGCCCGCAGTGGGCGAGGTCAGGCTGGTGCCCACGCCCGCATACTGCACAGTGTTGAATACATTGTTGGCCGTGGCGCGAATCTCCATGCTGCGCGTATCACCGAGTTGCATCGTCTTGGAAAGAGACATGTTGTTTTGCACAATCCCCGGCCCCATAATGGAGTTGCGCGAGACGTTGCCGAAGGCGTTGCCAAAGACGTCAGGCGTGGGCTGAGTGAAGGCGGACATGTTGAACCACTCGGTCTTTGTGCCGCCTCCCGCTGTGGGCGAGACGCCCGAAACATGGTCAGGGCGCAGAGTTCCGGCAACGCCGCGGGCAACGTCGGAGACAGCCGCCGGATAGTAGGGCGTCAGAGGCGTACCTGTGGCAAACGTGTATGAGCCGGAGATTGAAAACCCCTCGAGAATGTGCGAGCCCACCCCGCTCGTGACCCACCGCTTGTCCTTGCCAAAGGGAAGTTCATAGAGATAGTTCCCGCTCACTTTATGGCGCACGTCGAAACTCGAGTTTCCCTCCTCGCCAGGGATGTCCTGCCAGTTCTGAACAGTGCCCGATGCGTCGTCAATTGAGTGAGAGTACTGGTAGTTAGCCCCCAGTGAGACGCCCCCCGTGAGCCGCTTGTTCACGCGCAGTGTGCCGGCGTTGAAGCGCGAAAACCCAGCCGCCTGATCGTACGTAAATGTTGCATACGGCAGCCCGGTGGCCGCGTTGTAGTTGGTGTCTGGGCTGCTCAGGCTTCGCCGTGGCGTGCTCTTCACATCGAGCCGTGAGCCCATTGTTCCGTTGTATCCCACGTTGAGCACAATGCCCCAGGGCAGTGTCTTCTGCACATCGATGTTGTAGGCCTGCACGTAAGGCAGCCGATAGTGCGGATCGACAGAATAGCTACCCAGCGTGCCAGAAGTCGGCGTTGTGGGGAATCCGTTGGCCAGCGTAAACTGCCCCGGCTGTGTCGCCTCGTTGGTCTGTTCGTTTACAAAGCCCGGCTGCAGGGCCATGAGCTGCAGAGAAGCCGTTGACGCAAAGCTGCCATACTGGCCGACGGTGTAGTTCATGCCATAGCCCGCACGCACCACCATCTGCTTGAGCTTGGGGACGCGCCATGCCAAGCCCAGGCGCGGCGCAAGCGCGAGATGAAACGGATAGACCAGCGACGCCGGCAGTGCCCCACCCGCAAACGGCGCTGTACTGCCAGATTGAAACTCGGCGAGTTGCGTAAAACCGTCCGCAGGGTTGGTGTCAACCACAGAGAGCCGGCCGTACTTCTCGGTATACGGCGCAAAAAACTCGTAACGCAGGCCAAGGTTCAGCGTTAAGCTGGGCCGCACGCGCCAATCGTCCTGGGCGAAAAGGTCCCACACGTTGTCGCGCAGATAGCTCTTCGATGTTGGCGCGTCGATGGTCGTCTCCTGCGGAAGCCCGAGCAGGAAATCAGCCAAAGCCGAGCCGGTCGTAGGATCCAGCGCTGCATCCTCGGTGAATTTTCCGCTGAAAGTGAAACTGCCGGTCGAGTTGGACCCCCCAAGGAAGTTGCGGTGCACGCGGCGATAATCGCCCCCGAAACGGAAATTGTGCTTTCCGTGAATCCAGCTCAGGGATTCGCTCAGTGAGATTGTCTGCGACAGCGAGAAGGTTGGTTGCAGTTCATTCAGCCCCTGGACCGGCCCGAGCGATACGCTCGGAATGCCGTAGTTTGTGGGAAGCGTGTTGAGCGGACCGTCCGGCCCGAGAATGCCCAGGTTGGTCGCGATGTCCACACCGTTCGTGAAGAAGTTCATCGTTTGGCTCGTGCTGCGATTCCAGTTGGCGTTCAGAACATTGGTGAACTTCTTGTACCCGATCGTGTAGCCCGCCTGCAGGCTGTTCGAGTGGCTCGAGTTCTTTCCGCCGAGCTGGGGAAAGATGTTCACGTTGTCAGCCGCACTGTCTGACCAGTTGTAGTTGAAATTGATGCTCTGCCGGAGACCCTGGTTTTGATTCCTTCCGCCTCCACCGCCACGTCCGCCACCGCCGCCGCCACCGCGTCCGCCACCCAGAAGCGTTGCGTTCTTGCCCAGACTCCTCATGTATCGAACGCCGAGCTGGGTCGAGTTTGTCTGAGCGGTCGTCAGTTCGTGGTAGTTGTACCCGCTGGCATTCGATGTTGAAGCAAGGTTCGGTTCAGGAAAATACTTGAGCAGCGCCGTTGCCTGGGATGTGATTTTCGTTCCCGGAATGATGTTGCCCACGCCGTTCGACATGAACTGCTGGCCCGTCGTCGGATCGTAGATCGGAGCCAGGCCTGCGGCTGAAAAATCACCACCCCGCTCCGGATCCGATGGGACGGTCGCGTACTCATCCAGCGGATTCGAACTGCGCGAACCCGAGAGCGTGAGGAACAAAGTGTCCTTGCCGCTCGGCTTGGTCAGGTGAGGAATGTAGGGCGCGCTCATGAAGGTGATGCCGAAGCGATTGGTGCCCGAGGCGGGCTGAATCTGCGGCTGGCCGTTCAACGCGAAGGGCTCCGCATTCAGCGCAGAGTTGCTGCCCATCCAGAAAATGGCGCCATGCGGTTGCCCTGGATTGAAACCTCTGAAATTGCCTCGCCCACCGCCAAATCCTCCGCCGCCGAAGCCGCCACCAAAGCCACCTCCGCCAAATCCCCCCCCTCCGCCAAACAGCCCTCCTCCGCCCTGCGGCAGTGCCCCCTGCGCGCGGGCTGTCTCGATAGCATCGCGAATCCGGTCCATATCGACCCCGGCGAGCGGGCTCACTTGCCCAGCCTGACCACTAAAAGCAACGGACTCTCCTCCAAAATCTGAATTCCCTGCTACCGACGGAAGTGCGGCTCCTGCAGCGCCGCCAGTTCCCTGCTGATTCTCGGTTTCGCCGCTCATTGCGTTCATCAGACTCAACGTCTGCGTGCCATTGGTCGCAAGTTGGCGAATTGCTTCGGCTGCTGCGCTGCTCACTGCTCCGCTGGCGCCTTCCTGGCGAGCCTCCTGCTCCTGCTGCGCGGCTGCCCGCGAGGCAAGTATCAGTGAGAATGTCAGCGCCTGGTCGTGGATGCTGGTCGCGTTGAAAAGGGCCTCCAGTGAGCCAGGAGCGAAGGCCGCGAACTGGGTCCGCACGACATAGCGGCCATTTTGCGGAATGTTCAGCAGCCATGCGCCCGTGATGTCGGTTGTTGTGGAGTAGCGTTTGCCGGTCAGGGTGTTTTGGGCGGTCACCGTGACGCCGGGAAGCGGAGTATTCCCGCTCTTGACCAAGCCATGAAGCTTGCCGCCGGTTATGGACGGGTCCGCGGACCTTTGGGTGACAGGCATTGCGGAGCTCTGAGACGTGGGTGTTGCCGCTGATGGGTTCGCACCGGGAGATGTTGGCGCGCTTTGAGCAGAGGCCGGAGCAGCACCGCCAGAGGCAGACTGCGCGCCGCCCAGCGAGCCGCACACTACCATCCCCGCCGCAATCAACCAGCTCGCCGCCTGCTTCATTTCTTCTCCAGCGCACCCAGCACTCGTATTGAGTCAGACGGCTCAGTAGCCGCTGAGGTTTACCAAGGCGACAGCCCCGAGCCTGATCGTACACTTAGGCATGGATGCCCAGCCGACGACCACCAAAGCCATTTATCTGGAAGAAATCACTGCCAATAGCTCCGCTGAAACCCTGAGCGCGGCGAGGGAGTTGCTGCTGGAATACGGCAAATTTGTCATCTCCCACCCGGAGTCTGCCGGCTTTTGTTTCGGGACACTCGAAGAAGAAGTCGCGCAATTGCCCTTCTCCTACCTCGAAAAGCAGGGTGGCTGCCTTTTGGCGCGAGTAGACGACCAGCCTGCGGGATTCGTGGGCTGGCGCGCGGTTCCTGCCACCGTCGCGGCGGATGCATGGGAGCTGAAGCGGCTCTGGGTTCGTCCAATGACGCGCGGCCTGAACCTGGGCCGGATTCTGACTCAAGCGGTGATTCAACGTGCTATTGAGGCCCGGCGCACGGCCGTTTATCTGGATACCGCTCCCGCCGTAATGGCAACCGCCCACCGGCTCTATCTTTCCATGGGCTTCGAACCCTGCCCCTGTTACAACGACAACCCGGTTCGTCAGCTCGAGTGGATGGTGAAGCGCCTTTGATTGCGGGTTTCTTGAGCGCGGTTTTCCTGGACAATTTGATGGGAAGATACAGGGCCACTGAATGGTGAGATTCACACTTGCATTCCGTCGCCGAGCATGTTAACTATTAAGTCAATAATCTTTTGATAGCTGGCTAGGGAGTAAACCCGAGGCCAGCGGATAGAGAGCAATCCTCCATGAAGATCGGAACAACGATTCGCGCGCATAGGCTGCAAAAAGGTCTTTCCCAGGGAGACATCGAAAAGAAGACGGGACTGTTGCGCTGCTACCTGTCCCGCGTGGAAAACGGCCACACCGTGCCTTCGCTCGACACGTTGTCGAAGATCGCCACGGCCCTCGACCTGCCCATTGCCCAGTTCTTTGCCGATGATTCGCTGAACCACCAGTTCAACACGCAGAAGCTCAACGATGAGGAATTGCGCTTCCTCACGCAAATTCGCCGTTACTCGTCAAATCTGAACGAAAGCGACCGGAAGCTGCTACTGGCGATGGTAAAGAAGTTTGCTGCGACTGCCGTCCGCTAACCCGATATGGCTTCCCGCGGGAGCTGGGCCAGGTAAAAGCCGAAGAGTACCAGAATGCCCACCACCATGCCGATGGCCACCCGCAGCCGGAAGTTAAACTGCCTGCGGGGCGAACCAAGCCGGGGAACGAGCGGTGCGGCAAACAGCAGGCCGCAACTGAAACCGCCCACATGTGCCCAGTTGTCAATATTGAGGCCGGAGTGGAGTGCCATGTTGCCGACGCTAATCGAAACACCAATCACAAGGTTGATGGCCGCAAAGTAAATTACCGACCGGCGAAGCTTTTTCAGTTCGCTGGGCGGCACTGGCAACAGATTCGACTTCAACAACACAATTAGGGCGCCTGCGATGCCAAAAACCGCGCCGGAAGCGCCAGCTCCGGCCGGAAAGACCCCTAGATCGTGGAGAGTGACCCAATCCGCACGCGACGAAATCCAGTTCGCAAGGGTCGAGAGCAGGTTGCCCGCCGCGCCGGTGAGAATATAGACCGCTAGAACGCCCATTGAGCCCATAAGCGGCTCGGCGAGCAGCCCCAGATTCCACAGGCACCACATGTTCGTTGCGAGGTGCAGAAACCCTACGTGGACGAACATTGCAGTGACGATACGCGCCCACTCCCCGCTCACCAGCACGTACCCAGCGTTATCCGCGCCAAAGTGCATGAGCTGATCGACGGTCGGATTCATTGGGCTTACGCCGCGCCAGACCATCCACAGAAACACGGCGCAATTGATCCCCACCAGCAGATATGTGGCGGGGGCGCCAAGCCATCGGGAACGCGATCGACGGACAGGCTGTGACTCCATCGTTCCGGCAGTTGGAGGCAAAACCTCAGGCTGCGCGAAGTCCTCCTCATGCACTATTTCTTGGGAGGGATTTGGAGGGGGATAACTGCCCATGGAATAACTCTAAAGCATTTCTCAAAGCTCCGTAGGTTATCCGAAATCAGACCAGGTCATTCACGCAATTTGGCCGGCTTTTCCACCTGCTGGTTGCCGCGACGCCTCGTTGTACTCTGGAGATGGGCCATGGCACGGCTTGCAACCATCTACCGCAATGCGATGCGGCATACCCTGAATCCACATAACAGCAAGGAGCAGTCTTCGTGAGCGAATCTGTCACTGGAATCAAACCAATCCGGCGAGCCTTACTCAGCGTTACAGACAAAACCGGCCTGGTTGACTTTGCCCGCGCGCTCACAAGCTTCGGTGTCGAGCTAATCTCCACCGGAGGAACGGCCTCGGCGCTCCGATCGGCTGGCCTTTCGGTGAAGGATATCAGCGAGTTGACCGGCTTCCCGGAGATGCTCGATGGCCGTGTCAAAACACTGCACCCACTGGTGCATGGTGGACTCCTCTACATACGCGGCAACGCCGAGCATGAAGCGGCAGTTGCTCAGCACGCCATCCAGCCCATCGACATGGTGGTGGTGAACCTCTATGCCTTCGAGAAGACTGCTGCGCAACCCGGCGTCGCCTTCGGCCATCTGATCGAGAACATCGACATCGGCGGACCGTCCATGGTGCGATCCGCGGCAAAAAACTTTGAAGACGTTGCAATCGTCACGCGTGTGTCGGACTACCCAGATCTAGTCCGTGAGATGGAAGGCGCCCACGGCGCTGCCCTTTCGCGCGAGACGAGATGGCGATTGGCGAAGCAGGCCTTTGCCACGACTGCGGCCTACGACACCGCAATCGCCAACACGCTGGACACAATCGAGCAGGCGCCTTTGCCTGCCGAATCGGCCACACCCTCTGCCAAGGGCCTGCCTTCAACCCTCCGCATCAACCTGCCACTTGCCCAGTCGCTTCGCTATGGCGAGAACCCGCACCAGCGCGCAGCACTCTATGCCGATGGCTCGCGATTGGGCATTGCAGGCGCACGGCAATTGCAGGGCAAAGAACTGAGCTTCAACAACCTCGTTGATCTGGACGCCTGCTGGGAGTTGGCGCAGGAGTTTCCCGAGCCTGCGGTCATCATTGTCAAGCACACCAATCCCTGCGGCGCAGCTACCGGCACAACGATACTTGAGGCCTACCAAAAGGCCCTGGCCGCCGACCCCGTCTCTGCTTTTGGCGGCGTCATAGGCATCAATCGCCCAGTCGACGGCCAAGCGGCCGAGGAGATCGCCAAGCTCTTTGTCGAAGCCATCGCCGCGCCTGCCTTCACCGAGGAGGCCCTTCAGCGCTTTGCCGCGAAGAAGAACCTGCGCCTTGTCGAGGTCCATGCGGCGCCGGCCAAGCCGGTTGTCAAACACGTCTCCGGCGGGCTCCTGTTGCAAGACGCCGACACGGCGCGGGTGAATGAGTCCGAGCTGAAAACCGTCACAAAGCGATCCCCAACCGCCGAGGAACTACGCAGCCTGCTGTTTGCGTGGCGCGTCTGCAAGCACGTCAAGTCGAACGCCATCGTCTACGCCAGGGACGGCCAGACCCTGGGCGTAGGCGCAGGACAGATGAGCCGCGTAGATGCCGCCCGGTTCGGCGCAATGAAGGCTGTGCTGCCGCTCCGGGACTGCGTCGCCGCCTCGGACGCCTTCTTTCCCTTCCCCGATGGGCTTGAAACGGTCACTGCGGCTGGAGCCACCGCCGTGATTCAACCTGGCGGCTCAGTCAACGACCAGAAGGTGATTGACGCTGCCGACGCCCTGGGCGTAGCTATGGTCTTTACCGGGGTTCGTCACTTCCGGCACTGAGTCTGGCGTTTCAGGTGCTATCGACGAGCTAGGGCTGGCACGGAGTCTGGAATCTCCGGAGGCAAGGGTCAGAAGCTGAACCAGTTCGATGGGTTGTGCGCCGAATCTCAGAAAAACCCGCTTCCCGTCGCTACTTTGAGACCAATCGCAGGTAAAATCGTCTTTAACAACAGGCAGCGCCTCTCCTATCGGCTGCCAAGGCTGCCGGACAGTGAGTTGGGTCGGTTTTTAGTTTGAAATTCACTGAATTGGCAGGGAAATCCCTGGATGATGAAACCAAAAACTTCTTTGAATCTCCTCTGGCTGTCCGCTACCGCCTCCGCAGTGTTTCTTGCAGCGGTTTTGTCCGCTCACGCGCAAACCACTGCGGCAAAGGCACCTGCCGCGAGTACGCCTCAAGCTGCCTCTGCGGCGCCGGTGGCGTCCATTCCGGATCGCGCCGCGGCGTATTTCCATGTCGGGCTGGCGAATATCTACGAAAGCGAAGCCGGCGAGACCGGTAACGCCGAGGACGCACGCCTCGCCGTTGAGGAGTACAAATCCGCGATCAATGCGGACCCAACTTCTCCGCAGTTGAATGACGGATTGGCCGACCTCTACTTCAGGAGCGGCCGCATGCACGAAGCCGAGGCTACGGCCCGCGGCCTGCTCAAGAACTCGCCCGACGATGTGGACGCACACAAGCTGCTGGGCCGCATTTACCTCCGCCAACTGAGCGACGCCTCGAACACGGTTTCCTCTTCGTCCCCTTCGGGCAACGTGCTCGACCTGGCAATCGCAGAGTTTGAAAAGATTGTTTCCCTGACGCCCCGAAGCGTGGAAGACCGCATGGTGCTCGGTCAGCTTTATACCGTCAAGCACGACCCAAAGAAAGCTGAAGAGCAGTTCAAGACAGCGCAGGCTATTGAGCCCGAATCAGAGGAGGTAGTCCTCAACCTGGCCCGGCTCTACGCCGAGAGCAACGACATGGAACACTCAATCAAGGTGATTGAAGCGGTTCCGGTGGCAGATCGGACCCCGAAGATGGAGTTCGCGCTAGGCGCGGCGTATGACCAACTGAAGCGCCCCAAAGACGCCATCGATGCCTATCGGCGCGCCGCCGATCTTGACCCCTCTGACGTGCACGCAATCGACGCTCTCGGTCAGGCACTGCTCAACGACAATCAGCTTGACGAAGCTCTCAAGCAGTTCAAGCTGCTGGCCGATGCCGACCCGGAGGACACGGGCGCGCTGGTACACATTGGAGAGATTCAGCGCCGGCAGGGAAAGTATGAAGATGCACTCGCCACAATCCGCAAAGCGCGCAAGCAGGATCCCAATTCGCTCGAAGCCGGGTTCAACGAAGGATTGATTCTCGATGTGCTGGGACGCTTCGACGAGGCCACCCAGACCTACGAGAAAATGGTGGAGATCACGTCGCATGCCAACGGCGCGTACACCAACGAAGAGCGCAGCAACCGTAGCTTTTTCCTGGAACGGCTGGGCGCGATTTGCACCGAGCAGAACAAAACCGAACAGGCCATCGCCACCTACCAGAAGATGATCGACATGGGCGGGGAGCAGACGATCCGCGGCTATGAACTCGAGGTCGAGGCATACGGTGAGGCCAAGCAATTCGACAAGGCCACCGAGGCTGCCCGGAAGGCTGTAGATGCTAATCCCAAAGATGTGGACCTGAAGATGATGCTCGCCGGCGCTTTGGTTGAGCAGGGCAAGAGCGATGACGGCGTTGCAATGGTAAAGGGCATGCTCGACGGCACGGATAAGGATCGCGCCGTGTGGATGCGCCTGAGCCAGTTCGATGTCCAGCTCCACCGCTGGAAGGACGCCGATGATGCATTAAATAAAGCAGAGACGCTGACGACCAAAAAAGAGGATCGCACCTACCTGCTGTTCATGCGAGGCGAGCTTGCCGAGCGGCAGAAGCACTACGAGCCCGCCGAGCAGTTCTTCCGCCAGGTTCTTGACCTGGACCCCTCGAACGCCATGACCCTCAACTACCTCGGGTACATGCTCGCCGACAAGGGAGATAAAGGCATTCGGCTGCCCGAAGCCCTCAAACTCATTCGCAAGGCCGTCGACCTGGAGCCGATGAACGGAGCGTACCTCGATTCACTCGGCTGGGTCTACTTCAAGCTTGGACAGTATGAGCTTGCTGAAGAAAACCTGCGCCAGGCCGTCGAGCGTGATCAGGCCGATCCTACAGTCCACGACCACCTCGGCGATCTATACGAAAAGACGGGGCGCATTCGGCTGGCCGCGGCGCAATGGGAGATGTCGCTGGCCCAATACGCAAAGTCGGCCGCTGCGGACGTTGAGCCCACCGATGTGGCGAAGGTCCAGCATAAACTGGAGACTGCACGCGTGAAGCTTGCCAAGCAGGAAAGTGCCGTAGGCCAGCCTAAGCCTGAATAGGCACGAGAGCCCGGAAGATCCGGACCTTGATTTACAGGGACGCCGAGGGTAATCATTCACCCTCGGCGTTTACTTTTGCGCAGTCAAGATCGCAAACTGGAGTTGAAATGGCATGCGCAGGCGTCAAAAATTCACGCCCCGCAGGCGCCGTGCCTACTTCGCTTCCTGAGCAGCCGAGGCGATGTAGAGATCCACGTTGCTTTTGTCTACCAGTTCTGTGCCCGTGTCGACAAATGCAGGATAGGGCGAGAACGCATCGGCGCTGTAGTCCTTCGAAAGCTGCGCCGGTGGATTATGGAAGACCTCGTCCAGCGCCTTCAGGCCCACATAGGCCATGGTGTACGGCTTCTGGACGATAGTCGCATCGATCGTTCCTGCCTTGATTCCGTCCAGCGTGTCCTGGTTGATGTCCCAGGCCACCAGTACGCGATCGCTTTCATTGCTACGCTTGATTGCGTCCGACACCATCTTGCCGGAGGCGGAATCCAGGCAGACAAATGCATTGATCTTCTTCGGTCCGGTGAGCGCCAGTTGTTCCTGCGCCTTATCAAATGCAATCTTTGGATCGCCCTTGATATCAATCACTTCGGCGATCTTGATGTCTGGGCGGCTCTCGAAAACGTCCTTGAATCCCTTCAGCCGTTCTTCGGTGTTTGGCTGGCCGGAGATCGTGAAGAAAACCACATTGCCCTTACCACCCAGCTTCTGAATCACGCGGCGGCCACCCAACTGGCCGGCCTGCAGGTTGTTGGTCCCGATGAAATAGAGCCTGCGGCTTCCGGCGGCGTCCGAGTCCATGGTGATGACAGGAACCCCTGCATTCACGGCGGCGTCGATGCCCGGTTGGAGCACGGATACGTCCGAAACCGAAATCAAAATGCCGGCCGGCTTGGCCGCGGTCGCCTTTTGCAGCTCAGCAAGCTCTGCCTGGGGATCGTAGCCATCCGGTCCGACGACCTTGGCTGTGACCTTGTACTGCGCGGCGGCCTGCTTGAAGCCGGCAGCAGCAGTCTGCCAGTACGGCAGAGCTGAGTTAGCGGAGATCAGGTAATACACCTCTTTGTCCGAGTGCCGCGCACCGCAACCCGCCAGAAACGCAGCAGCCACTGTCAGAACTCCCAACGCTATAAGCCGATTCGTCTTCATGTCAGCAATCACTCCTCAGGCGAGATGTGCTGGGGAGTAAGGCTGGATTTCATAATCACGGCCCGCAACCCCCGAATTTCGGCCAGATATTACTCCCAGCCGATCGTCGTTGTCCACCTCTCGTTATCGCAACTAAGCTATACCCGCCAACCGCCGTGGCGTGTGACCGAAAGCACGGAACTCGTCGTTGTCATGCGCTGGCCTGCCCTTCTGGGATATAACCAGACCAGAAAGCTGGAAAATGACGGACACGTATCCAGTCTCGACTCTTCGGCTGCCCCAGGGGATAGCAGTTTCGGGCATGGTAGACGCCCCCCTGACGCATCGCACATGGCCAGAGCCGCCCCATCCCTATCGCACTGCCTTCGGCCGCGATGCTGCACGCATCCTGCACTCACGTGCCTTTCGACGACTGGCGGGCAAGACGCAGGTATTCACGCCTCTTCCTGAGAGTTCGCAGTCGGACCACTTTCGCAGCCGGCTCACGCACACGCTTGAGGTGACGCAGATTGCCCGCACCGCCGCGGCAGCGCTTGGCCTGAACGCTGAACTGGCCGAGGCGCTAGCCCTGGTGCACGACATCGGCCACCCGCCGTTTGGCCACGCTGGGGAGAAAGCTCTCGATCAGTGCCTCCGCGCACACGGGCTGACTTTTGACCACAACCTGCACGCATTGCGCATCGTCACCTGGTTTGAAGAACGCTACGCAGCCATGCGCGGCCTCAACCTCACCCTCGCCGTGCGCGAGGGAATCGTGAAGCACTCCCGCGACTACTCGCCAAGCCAGCATCCCGAACTTGCCGAATACTTCCTCAACCGGTTTCCTCCGCTGGAAGCCCAGATGATTGACCTCGCCGATGAGATCGCATACCTCACCGCCGATCTCGATGACGGGCTCGACTCCGGCATCCTTTCGCTTGATCAGGTCCGCGAAGGTGTTCCGCTGTTTCGGCGTTTCCACGAGGCGGTGGTCCGTTTGTACCCCGCCGCAACAAACAAGCTTGCGATAAATGAAACATTGCGGCGTGTTTTGAACGCGCTCGTCACCGATATGCTCGATGCGATTCATGCGCAGGTGCGGAACCTCGGCGCTGAAACGCTCGAGGACATTCGCAGAGCTCCGGCGCGGATCGCCCTGCTGAGCCCGGCGATGGAAGCCGACCGCGCCCAAGCCAAAAAGTTTCTCTATAGCCGGCTCTACAACTCACCGGGAATGGAAAGGATCCACGAGCGCGCAGAGCTTGTTGTCCGCGAGCTTTTTGTCGCGCTCATGGCCGACCCCACTCAATTACCACCGGACCACCAGGTGCAGATCGCCACCGAGGGCCTGGCGCGAACGGTGGCCGACTACATCGCCGGGATGACCGACAGTTTTATTCAGCAAAGCTGGATCAGGCAGTGCGGAGCAGAGCGCTCGTAGCCTTCCTTGTCTTCGGACATGCCCATGCGAGTGTCCACCGTGGCTGCCACCGTGTTCAGGCGCTGGTGCAGGCTTCGGCGCGTCGGCGTGGACGTGGCTGCCGGCACCACCAGCCTCATGGGTGTGTGCTCCGCCATGGGGATCGGCCGGAGGCGTCGGCGGGTCCGGCTTATATGAGGCAGAGAAATCGCGCCACACCGCCTCTGCAAACTTCTCTGCCCATTCCAGATAGGCGTGCAGGCAACGAAAACCCGAGATCAACCCCAATGGTATCGCGGCCCACAGAAAAAACTCGATCCGCGCCGGAGCTGGCTTCCATGTTCCCAGGAAGTAGCCCAACCCCGCCATAAAGAAGAGCATGCAGATGCCAACCCACTTATAGCTGGACTTCTTTTTCTCCTCAAGCAGGTCGCGTTCTACCTTCTCATTCGGCCGACGCCGAGACTCGTATTGAAAGGTAATCCAGGTGGCCACGAGCGCGCCTGCAATCGAGGCCGCGAGCGTGAGCCAAGCCGCCTCGCCGACCCAATTGACCGACCAATGGAAAGAGAATCCCCACCCCACCAGGTAGGCGCAGCCCACAAAGAATGCGAAGGCAAATCCGCGCATCAGCGCGTATAGTCCCTCGTATTGCTCCACGTACCCCGCGTTCTTGACAAGCAACAGGTACGACCTCGCCTGATAGAAAGCCGTCTCCCGATCAAGGATTGCTTCCTCTTCGGCGCCCATAATCTTCAGGTCGAAGGCATTTTCGATCAATTTCCCAAGACGCTTCTTGAAGTCATTGCTGAATACCGTGTTGTCCTGGTCGAGGATCACGCTCGAGCGCGTGCGTTTCTTATCCTTCGTGTCCAGCACCATGATCGGCGCCACCATTAACGCAACCATCTGCATCAGGTGACCCGCAATGTAAGCGAGAACCAGTAGAAGCAGCGTACTCGATAACTCACTCGACGGAAGGCTCATTGTCGTCAATCCGAATGGAAGCCAGAAGATCCCGAGCAGTAGCGTTCCCGGCAGAACGTCCCCATAGATGTCGTAGAAGTTGAAGCGGTCCATCATAAACTCGCGCTCCTTTTCGGCCTGGCCGAAGGCCCCGTTGTCTGGAGATCGTCGGCCCAGAAGATCGCCTTGGGATGGTAGACCAAGTCCACCACAACGGCATTGGGCAGCAATTTTGATTTCGCACAGGCGGAATGGAGATCGTAGTTGGCCGCAACGATCTCGGCGGTCTCCCAGCCACGCTTTCGATCGAGGTATTCGCTCGCCAGAGCGGCGGAAGCAACTCCTTCGAAGCAGGGGAAGTGGAGATACAGCGCGATCGACTCAGCCATGGCAAAAACCTGACGCTACAATAGCACTCCGCAACATAAATCTACGCAAATGCTGCTTGCCCTGAAGCCGGCGGCTCTGCCTACTGCACTTTTCCCTGAGGACGCAGCCTGCGCAGGTCCAACCCACACTCAACGGCATTCTGCGCGTGCAGGCGGAGATTGTCCGACGCAGCCCACAGCCAGATGCGCGAGGCCTCGTTGGGATTGCGGCCCCCTTTTTCGGTCCGCAGCCGCACCAATACGTCGTTCTGTCCGGTGGCTGCCAGGTTCGAAGGCGAATCCGTGTCCTCAAGAACAAGGTCAATATGCTCACCGCTCAACGCGTCCTCGATCAGCGATATCTGCACCGGACGGTCGAACTCAACGGCAATTGAGAAGGTGAGACCATGAAACACTGGCGCCTGGATCACCTGCACAGCCAGCGTAGGCCAGCGGCCGCCACCGAGCGCTTCGTAATGACGCCGAATTCGGGCTTCCACGCTGGTCAGGCTGGCGATTGCGCTCTCGCCCAGGCCGCTCAAAAGGTTGTAGGCCACCTGCGCGTCGTATACCGGCCGGGGCAGCCCCTGAAAGCTGAGCAGGTTCACCGTCTGCTGGTGGAGCTCATCCATGGCGGCGCGTCCGAACTCGCTCGCCGGGACGAGTACCGTGGCCGCTGCAGTTCGTATCGCTGCAGACAACTGCAGGCGCTCGAGCAAAAGGCCAATCGTCAAGGCACTCGGGTGGGCTGGAACAATCGCCGGCGTGAAGAGATCAGGGTTGGCAGTAGAACCCAACCAGGGTGCACGCACCAGAACTCCCATCTCCTGGTCGAGGGCGCCGGAGAGGTCGAGCACCGTGGAGCCAGCGCGCAGCGCCTCACGCCAGTGCTTTCTGGTCATTTCCTCGGAGCCACAGAAGAAGGTGAAGTCGACATGCTCGAACGACTCCGGCGTGATGGCCTGGACGAAGGTGACTTCATCGCCCATCTGGTCGAGCTTGCCGTGGGCCTGGTCTGAGTCCAGTAAAACCACGTTGGCAGTTGCGAGCGCTGACTCGGCGACTGCATCCTTCAATTCGCGTCCCAGCAGAGTGGAGGCTCCGGCTATTGCAATCTTGTACACAGGATTCCTTGTTCCAGTAGAAAACTACGAGAGATTTGGCGATTTGGCTTCAACGGTGTGGGTCTCGGAAACGCCGCCGGCCTCCTTGCGCCGACGGCGCGACCAACCGTAGGCCGCGCGCGCCCAGATGCCCGAGAACATATACGTGATGCCAATGGCGAAGAAGACCACACTCGAATACCGCAGCATAACGTAAAAGACAATTGCCAGCAAAAACAAAAGCTGGAATGGATGGGAGCGGGAGAAGTTGATCTCCTTGCCTGACCAGAAGCGCCAGGTGCTCACCATGAGGAATCCGCAAAGGCCAACCATCCCAAGCCACAGCAGCGCAACCCACCAGTTCGGGACGGGGAGCCCCCCTACAAAGTGAACAGTCGAAGCGACGATGCCAGCAGCGGCTGGAATCGGCATGCCGACAAAGTACTTGCGGCCCGGACGGCCCGGGTTACGAGGCTGTGCGTCATGGCTGATGTTGAAGCGTGCCAGCCTTGAGACACCGCCGATCAAGAACAGAAAGCAGATGAAGGCTCCGGCCTGGTGGAGATGTTCGAGCAGAGTCGGATTCTCAGTCGACGGCAGAAAGTGGAAGCCCCAGATCAGGGCCAGCAACGCGGGGGCAACGCCAAACGTAATTGCATCGGCAAGCGAATCGAGCTCCTTGCCAAATTCGCTGGCCGTATTCGTCATGCGCGCGATGCGGCCGTCGAGCGTGTCAAAGGGTATGGCGAAGATGATTGCGATTGCGGCCCAGTCCAGGTGAGTTGGCGCGTCGCCGCTTATCGCCTTGATGGTCTCGGTGATTGAGAAAAAACCGGCCGCGATGTTGCCGCAGGTAAAAAGCGAAGGAAGCAGGTACATGCCGCGGCGCAACTGGGCCTGTGCCCGTGCTTTTGCCAGCTCTGTATCCCGCCCGTTCACTGGCTTGCTCCCTCAGACATTGCGGCCAGAACGCTTGCACCGCCCTTGACGCGCTGGCCTACTTTCACCCGCAGTTCAGCGGTCGCGGGCAAAATCACGTCAACGCGTGAGCCAAACTTGATGAGCCCCACGCGCTGGCCACGGGCCACCTGCGCACCCTCGGCAAAGTTGAAGACAATGCGCCGCGCGATGAGGCCGGCAATCTGCTTGAAGGTGACTTCATATCCCTCGCCCCGAACCGTGACCACGTTTTGCTCGTTGCGCTCGGCCGAGTCGGGGTTCATCGCGTTCAAATAGAGCCCTTTTTGGTAGCGGACACTGGTGATCACGCCACCAATCGGCGAGCGATTGACGTGAACATCGAAGACGCTGAGGAAGATGCTGATCCGCTGGCGGGGCCCGCCAGGGGTGTTGATGGAGACTGTTTCGGTAACCAAGCCGTCACCGGGGGAGACAACCAGCCCCGCTCCCGGCGGGATCACGCGTTCAGGATCGCGGAAGAACCATAGAAAGAAGGCCGCAAGAAGCACAGGAGCGACGCTCCAAGCCCAGGCGCCGGTCAGCCACACGAGAACTGCCGCCACCGCCAGAAGACTCACACCGTAGATGTAACCGTCACGAACCATAGTCCCAACGATTATACGGTGATTCCAATCCCTGGCCGTCTCATGTTTCTCTCGCTTGAGCACACACCCTGAGCGAGGTGGGCTTGTGTGGCCCGCGCTCGAGCGATGCTCGCAGTTAAATCAAACTGATTCCGCGCCTTAAGCGATTGCTGGCTGACGGCGCTCCAAGGCAAAAATCAGGTCCTTGGCATGAAGTTTCAGTTTTTTCAGGCGAACCTCTTCGAGCTGTTCGTCGGAAGAGAGGTAGGGCTTTTGAAGCAATTCTTCCAGCCGCTGAGCGTAGCGATGGTGTTCGGCATGCAGGCGATCTATCTCTTCGCTCAGCGTGGGATCCTGTACTTCATCCATCAAGCACCTCCGTGAGTAACAGAACATTTACATATAGCTCCATCGGCGGACGGACGGCAAGCGAGAAAACACCCCAAATTACTTTGGGGCTGTGGATTTCCCTCTCCGGTCGCATCATCCGTGACCGAAATCACAAATCGGCGGCCGTTTCGTCTAGCCGAGGTCCAGGCACATAAGCTCCGCATCCTCAACCGGCTCAGCGTAGTAGCCAATGCGCCTTCCTGTTTCCCTAAAACCGTGCCGAGCGTAGAGCGCCAGAGCCGGGTGATTGGAGGCGCGGACCTCAAGATTAATTCTGCTTACATCGAGATCCTTCAAAGCAGCGAGCAGTTTGAGCAGGAGTTGGCCACCCAAGCCGCAGCGCTGCGCCTCGGCAGCTACGGCGATCGACTCGAGCTCGGCTTCCCCGGCCACCAAACTGGCTACAACGAATCCGACAAGGGCACGCGAAGCGAGATGTTCGGCTACCAACGCAACCCGGCGTGGCGCGGCGTTGGGATTGAGGGCCAACTCGTATGCGGAAACCGGCCAGTGCGGCGCTTCCGGCTGGCACTCGGTAATCTGCATAACGCGAGGAATGTCTTCAACCTGCATGGGCCTGATGAGGAGCGCGATAGGGTCCGTCATGCGTGTTTCGCCTCGGTGGCCTCGCCAAAGATCTCCGCGTCTGACCGGCGCAAATAGTTTCCGTCGAGCAGAGCGAGGTCGACAAAAGCGCCTTCGAGCACGCGAGGAGCGGCCAAACGAAGCGCGTCACCGGCTATGGGCGCGGCTACCCGGATGAGTTCGGTGGCGGGCCAGGCCGATGCCATCAGCGCCGCGGCTGCGTCGTCGCAAACGGCCACCCGCGCCGGGGCTGGTTCAATCGCCTTCAGTTCCGCAGCACCGGCCAGCATCTCTGTGGAACCGGCTGTGTTCGTCCTGGTAGGCCGACCGCCCATCCTCAAGAAAACCTCTCCCCGATGAGCATCGATGGCTGCGACCTCCAGGCCGATCTTTGCCGCCAGCACCTCAAGCCGCGACACAACAGCGACCGGAATCTGCAATGGCTCCGCCAGTCCCTTCACCGCGCTCAGCCCTACGCGCACCCCGGTAAAGCTGCCCGGGCCGTGGACGGCAACGATTGCGCTAAGGTCTTTGATGCCAACGCCTGCGGTCATGAGCAGATCGCCCACCGCGGTCACGAGGGTGGACGAGTAGCTGCGGCCTTCCAGTTCGATCTCGCCGAGGACCTCGAAACTTGCCATGGCGAGCGATCCGCCCTGGCTCTTGTTTAACCGGCCCAGCGCCACCGAACCCGTTGACCCGCAGGTATCGATGGCCAGCAACAGCATTCGACGCCCAGCCGACCCCGCCGCTCGATTCTGAGCGCTTTCCATATCCCTCAGCATGACACACGCCAACCGCTCGATCCAGCCTGACACTCGTGCAGCGCTGGCGGGGCCTCAAGGATCCAAAACACAAGGGTTACGGGGTGGTCTCGCCCTGAGATTCGGCGGAGAATGGTGGTTTTTGGGGGAAAACGGCTATTCTTTTGAAATATGGGCCTTTTTAACATGCTTGTTTTCTTTAACTTACAGATTGCCACTCCGTAACTTATTGATTCTAAAAGGGGGCTTTTAAAAAACCGGCCGTCCTTCCCCTGTTTGGGTACAGACCGGGGGACTTAAGTGCGGCGGTCAGCTTCCAGCTTGACCAGTTCCTGGGCGGCGGTGGCGGGCTTGGCCCCATTGCCGTTCACGCTTCGATTGTGCGGCGGGGGAGGGAAATAATGTGCAAAGGCTGGAAAAATTTTTGCTTTCAGCTATCAGATATCGGCTTGTCTGGGCAGCATGGGGGGCCGTTCCTGAATCCAGAGCGGCTACCCTCCGCGAAGGTTGCAGACGGCCGCGACCAGCTGGGAGCCGGGGCCCGGGATGAGGAAAATGGGGGAGCGGAGCAGGTTTTGAGGTTGCTGCGGCGGGAATTAAGCGGGAAATGGTACCCGAGAAATGTGATTTTCATCTAAACATCCAGGGAGTGGGCTGAAAGATATAGAAAATAAATGACTTAGTGGCTTTGGAGGATAGCAAGCGGCGAAGATGGGGAGGATTCGTGCCGGATCCCATTCAGAATCAGCAGGATGGGGCAGGGCTGGCACTATCGGCCGCGCCGGAAGGCAGAAAGAACACGCGGTGAATCGATGTACTTGAGGCGCACGGGAACTGACGACATAACAAAAGTTGTTATATTTGCCAGGCGGGCGGGATCGCAAAGCCGGACCCGATTATTTATCTAATCCATTTCTGATTTCTTCGCTATTATTGAATTAATGACAAGCCGCAGCTATCTCGGCGAATTCGAACTCATGCTCCTGCTTGCCGTGGTGCATCTCGGCGACGAGGCTTACGGCGTGCCTATCTCCCGGGAGCTTGAAGCGCATCGCGGCCGCGACGTCTCGCTGGGCAGCGTATACGCAGCGCTTGAGCGAATGGAGGCCAAGGGCCTTGTGGAATCGACGCTCGGCGACCCAACCCCTGAACGCGGCGGCAAGGCCAAGCGGTACTTCCGCATCACCAAGGAAGGCCTGCGGCAGGTTCACGAGACCCGCCGGGTCCTTACGGAGCTATGGCGAAAATTGCCCGAGTCAATCCCGGCTGATCGAAATCAAAAAACCGCTGTGTGGTGTCTAACTTAGTACGCGATTGTTCCAGTTCACCTCAGGAGCGCCATGAGACGCACCGAACCGCCACCGCTCGCCACATGGATGCTGGAGCATCTTGTTCCGGCGGATCATGGGGACGCGCTCGCCGGCGATCTGCTTGAGGACTTTCGCGCTGGCCGGTCCGACAGTTGGTATTGGCGCCAGACTCTTTCAGCTTGCGGTGTTTCCTGGGCCGAGGGACTGCGCGTGCGTATTCCTCTGGTGCTCTTTGCGCTGGTATGGTCAATGCTCGCCCCGGCGTGGAAGGTATTCATTGACGGGATTATCAGCGCCCCGGTGTTCGACCGAATCTGGCCATATCTCGGCCCTTTCTCGATTCTCGTCGCACTTCCCGGATGGATTGTTCTCCACTCCATCTTTCTCTGGGCAGGAATCCTGGTTTATTACGTCGCCAACACGAGTCTCGGGAAGGCCCTTCGGAGTAGAGATATCAAGCGCGCTTTCGTTCTGGCGCCACTCGTCTTCACGCCAATCTACGGAGCCTTCTTCCTCTGGGCCGACCTGTACTGGTATTCCTTTTTCGCAAACGCAAAGCTGGCGACCACACTCCTCGGCCAAATTTCGGACTTGCAGTCGCTTGCGGACGTGTTGCGCCTGCCATTTTTCATCGCGCTGCTTTGCGCGCTTTGGAATCTGGTTCCCCAATCTGCGCGCGCATCTCAAGCCCTCCTCGCCGAATCGCTCCAGCTCGATTCTTCTGCTCAAGCCGCCTCCTTCAACCTCACCCCGCGCATCCGGCGCCGCTCCGTTGCCTTCATGGTAGGAACTGGCCTCATCAATGCCATGATCGCCGCCTTCATCTTGTGCCAACTGCCCCCCTCGCACGCTCCAACCCTCCAGTCCATCCTCGTGCGTGCAACACTCTATGTAGGAATCGGCGCACTCGCCGGCCTTGTGGGCACCTATCTCCATTGGCATAGCCCCGCCAGCCCCTTCCGCACCAACCCTCCGCTCCCCTTCTCGCTCTTTGCCCTGGTTTGTGCGGCCGGCTGGGTCTGGGTGCCATCCATGGGGATGTTTCGTCAGCAGATCTCCGGCCTCACTGCACTGGTGGCCGGAATCGCAGCCTTCTTCTTGACCATTGGTCTGCGTCAATCCACTTATTTTCTCTTCGCACCGGCGACACAACTCGTCGACGCCCCCGCTCACGAGAATTTCGAGCTGTTCGCCGAATCGCTCGCTAGCCCGCGCGCGGAAGCATCCGGTTACTTCATCGCAATCAGCTTATTCGCAACTTTTGCTGCCCTCGCCACTCACCAAAACCTCATCGCCGCCGCTCTGCTTGCCTCCAGCACGTTCTTATTCGCATGGAAAAGAACCTTTGTCTCATCCTCCTCACCCAGCAATCGATATCGCCGCCCCGCACTGCGCCTTGCTCTCGTCGTCATTCCCGCCGTGCTGGTCACTGCATGGGCCTTGCTGGACGGGGTTGCCCATCGCAACCGTGTGGAAGCGGCCGCGGCACTCGCAGCCGCTGAAGCAGCGCTTGCGCACGAAGACGCGTCTGAGCAGGCGCAGCCTCAATCCTCGGCAACTGGCACCGGCGGCTACGAGAGCCTGATCCTCTGGCCGTTTCCGGAGAAGAAGCCGATCGTTGCACCCATTCCATTGCAAAGCTCGTTCCTCACACCCGGAACGACGAAGCCACTCATCATTCGCTTCGACGGGGCCTACTGGTATTTACAGCCTCCGGACAGACGTCCCGGCCCGACGGCACACCAGGCGCACGGCACACCGTTTAGCGCGGAGATTCGGTCTATCAATGACCTTCCCCTGGTGATGGATGCACATCAGCCGCTGGGCGCTTCGATCCCGATTGCACGGTGCGGCAAGATCGAGGTGGAGATCGAAAGCCGCGACAATCGCTCCGGGTCGATTGAGATGGCAGTCCTGCTGACGGACGCTTCTGCGCCGGGTAAGCCGGACCTCTATCTCGGCCAGAAGACGATTCCGTCGTCGCAGCCGAAACCTGTCGCGATTGACCTTGCGTCCGGAACCCGGCCTGCGTCCGCGATGAAGCCCGCGCCAGTGATTGAGACACTTGAGTTCACGGTTCCTGAAGCCGCAAAGATCCGCAAATTCAACGAGATTACTGTGATGCTGCTTTCAGACAGGGACATCGACAGCGCCCACGTCGGACCTAAGATCGGGGTACGTCAGTTTCAGTTGTTTCCCCGGTGAGACGGCTGCGACTCTGCTCGACCCCGCGCGTCGCAGGCCGCTGATTCGCGCGCGTCCATCTCAAAAGCGTGCGGGCAAGTCTCAGATACTGATTCCATCACTCTGGCGCTTAGGGTCTTCTTCACATTCACAGCCGTCTAAATCTTCAGTTGCCCCAGGAAACTCCACCACTGGGCATTGGAGAAAACACTATGAAGCAATTCTCTTTATTCGCATTCATGCTTGTCCTGCTTACGATTCCTGCCTTCGCGGCCAAAAAGGACCCATCCATCAACATCCCCATGGATGTTCAGGTCGGGTCTACGCTGGTCCACGCAGGTGACTACACACTCTCCATAACCGGGACGGGGCCGGATGTTCAGGTCACGATTAACCGGGGCAGCAAGGCGGTCGCCAGCTTTTCCGCAACAGAGATCCAATCCAAGGGCTTAACGGGTATTTCCGCATTGCCATCGGGCAAGGTCCCCACCCTGGCGGGAATTCAGCTTCACGACGTCAATCTAGTTCTTCAGAGCGCACCGCACTCCGGCCAATAGCGCCGGCACCAGCCCGCACCATCGCTGCAAAACTGGCATCTGCACTGTATGGAGCTGGCGATCGCTTCACTGCTCGTGCAGAATCGAAACTTTTCGGGCCGATCCGGAATTCTATCTCCTGAACTTCAAACATCGCGGCGAAGACGAAGCAGCCTCTCCGGGGTCGCTCCATCTCCGCCGCGATCCTATTTGTGACCCATTCGCGCAGAATCCGCACCTCTCCCCCGCAACGCCCCCCATCCGTTACTCTTGAAGCAGCAATTCATCCAATTACTCGGCCCACGCGCCGAAAAACCTGCGTGGCCACCCCCATGCACACCCAGGAGAAACGCACCCTTGGCCGCCGCCGCTACACTCTCGTTCCATGACACCTGGAAGCCACGCGCCAATCCGTGGGTCATTGCGATCACGGTCACGCTGGCGACTTTCATGGAGGCGCTGGACAGCTCGATCGCGAACGTTGCCATGCAACACATCGGCGGATCGCTCTCCGCCAGCAGCGAAGAGGCGACCTGGGTGCTGACGAGCTACCTGGTGGCGAATGCCGTGGTGCTGCCCATCAGCGGATGGATCGCCAACCGGATCGGCCGCAAGCGCTTTTACATGACATGCGTTTTGCTCTTCACAATGGCCTCGCTGCTGTGTGGGCTGGCGCCCACGCTGGGGGTGCTGGTCTTCTTCCGGGTGTTGCAGGGGGCAGCCGGCGGGGGATTGCAGCCCAGCGAACAGTCGATTCTGGCCGACACTTTTCCGCCACAAAAACGCAGCATGGCATTCGCCGTGTATGGCATGGCGGTGGTGCTGGCGCCGGTACTGGGACCCACTGTGGGCGGATGGATCGTGGACAACTACTCGTGGCGCTGGATCTTCTTTATCAACATTCCGGTGGGGATATTGTCGTTGTACCTGACCAATCGCGTGGTCGAGGATCCGCCGTATCTTGCGGAGATTCGGAAGCGACGGGAGGGCGTGGACTACTGGGGGCTAGGGCTGCTGGTTGTGACCATTGGCGCGCTGCAAACCATGCTCGACAAAGGCCAGGAAGACGACTGGTTCAGTTCGCGATTCATCACCACATGCTTTGTTGTCTCGTCCATCGGGCTGGTGATCTTTATCTGGCGGCAGCTTCATGTCGAACATCCCATTCTGGACCTGCGGCTCTTTGCCCAGCGCAACGTGGGTACAACGATGTTTGTGATGTTCATGGTGGGCGTTTCGCTTTATTCATCCACGGTGCTGATCCCGCAGTTTCTGCAGGAGATCATGGGCTACTCTGCCGAGCAGGCAGGGATGGCTGTCTCTTCGGGCGGCATTGCGCTGATGGTTCTGTTTCCTGTGGCGGGAGCGCTTGCGCCCAAATTCGATCCGCGGATCCTGGTGGCGATGGGCTTCAGCATCACGACGTTTGGCCTGTACCGGATGACCGGCCTCGACCTGAATGTGCCGTTCAGCATGGCCGTAAGCTGGCGCGTGGTGATTGCGCTGGGGCTGCCGTTTCTTTTCATCCCGATCAATACGCTGTGTTATGCGGGGATCAAGCAGGAGAAGTACAACGAGGTGAGCGGCATGTCGGCGCTGATGCGCAACATCGGGGGCAGCGTCGGGATCAGCTTCGTGACGACCCTGCTGGCCCGATCGACGCAGAAACACCTTGCAATGCTGAATGCGCACAACGTGGACGGCAACGGACCATTTGAGGCGCTTCGCAGGGGGCTGGCCGGAGCATGGATGCATAGCGGAGTGAGCCGCCCCGAAGCTGTCGACCGCGCGGGCGCGCAGATCTATGGCATGGCGCAGGTTCAGGCGCGGCTGCTGTCGTATGTGGATGTCATCTGGATCATGGTCGCGCTGACGGCGATTTTGATCCCGCTGCCGTTTCTAATGCGCAGGCCGGCGCGGGCGGTCCCGGCACCGATGGGGCACTAGAGGGATCTGCTAACTCTTCCCACGCCGATGCTGGCGCACCAGCTCTGCCAGTGACATATCAGTCTCTTTGCGAACCGTAGCCAGCTTGGCGTTGCTGCGCCAATCGCGCAAAAAATCGTCCCCGTACTCGTCCCGCAGAGTGCGAACAAGTGTGTCTCCCCGCTTCTCTTCGATCCGCCCATTCCTATCGCGGTGACGGCCATCCAGACCGGTCCTCATTGTTTGCACTCCTTTGGGGTCAAGCAACCCACCGTGTGTTCATTTGCGCTTGCGATTGCGCGTTGAATCTACCAGTTTCAGCTTCCGCCTTTGCTTGTATAGAGCCGTCATCCATTTCTCTGACCCATAGATGCCTTGAAGCAGCGCTGGAACATAGTGCGCGATATCGAGAAGCGGCCAAAGAAGGCCCGTGCCGTCGCCTAGCACCTGGATCCTGCCAAGTTCTTTCTCTTGAGCTCCGGCAAGCCCCTGAATCAACCGGCAGGGAATACTGCTAGTCACGCCGTCGTCGAGAAGTAGTCGAAGCCTGTCTGATGCCTTCGAGTAGGTGGCTTTCACGACTCTTCGATCGTACTTCGCATACTTGCGCGCGCGCTCAAGTGCTGCATCGATCTCAGCATCGGTGGTTACAACTCTTATAACCTCAGACATGTGCTTCCTCCCACAATTCCATCAGATCGTCGAAGTGCGCGTTGGCCGCATTGAGCACGTGTCGTACATGATTTCTCTTTGCATCACCGGGCTGGATAGCGTCCCACCGTTCAGCAAAGCGCACACGTCCATCTTCGCCCAATTTCGAGGATGACAACAACCCCTTGGTATCGGCCATGAACGTGCGGAGGATCGTGATCCTCCGGGTACACACGGAATGTGACTCCATCGAATCGGTACGAGCCCACGCGGCAAGGATACTCTCAATCGGAGTAAACCGCGCCAGCCCCTTAGACCGCAGCGAGCGCCTGCTCGAGGTCAGCGACCAGGTCGTCTTTGTCCTCGATGCCGCACGACAGCCTGACCAGACCCTGGGTGATGCCGACGGACTGACGCTCATCCTCGGTAAGCGCAAAGTGTGTGGTGGTGGCGGAGTGGGAGGCGAGGGACTCGACGCCGCCAAGAGACTCAGCGCAGAGGAAGAGCTTGATCGCGCCGAGGAAACGACCAGCAGCTTCGCGGGTGCCGAGGTCGAAGCTCAGCATGGAGCCGAAGCCCTTCTGCTGGCGGACGGCAAGCTCGTGCTGCGGATGGCTCTCGAGACCCGGATAGGCAAGACGCTTGACCTTCGACTGCGTTGCCAGAAACTCCGCCACGGCACGGCCGTTTTCTTCGTGGGCCTTCATGCGGACGGCCAGGGTCTTGATGCCGCGCAGGACGAGGTAGCACTCGAACGGGGACAGGATGCCGCCGGCGGCCTTCTGCACCAGCCAAAAGCGCTCCTTATGCTCGGGCGTGGTGCCGATGAGCGCGCCGCCCAGGCCGTCGGAGTGGCCGTTGAGGAACTTGGTGGTGGAGTGCATGACGATGTCCGCGCCGAGGGCGATGGGGCTTTGCAGCACGGGCGACATGAAGGTGTTGTCGACGCTGACCTCAACGCCGCGGGCATGGGCGATCTTGCAGATGGCGGAGATGTCGGTGAGAACCATGAGGGGGTTGGTCGGCGTCTCGATGTGGATGAGGCGCGTGTTCGGCTTGATGGCGGCTTCGACGGCGGCCAGGTTGCCGGTGTCGACGTATTGGATCTCGATGCCGTAGTGCTGGATGATCTGGTTGAACAGGCGTGTGGTTCCGCCGTAGACGTTGTGGGAACAGATGAGGTGGTCGCCGGCCTTGAGCGTGGCAACGAGTGCATAGATGGCCGCCATGCCGCTGGCGAAGGCGTGGCCGCTGGTTCCGCCTTCGAGGGCTGCCAGCGCTTCTTCAAGGCGATCGCGCGTGGGGTTGCCGGCGCGGGAGTAGTCCCAGCCCTTGTCGGTGCCGATGCCGGTGAGCTCAAACGTGGAGGAGAGATAAAGCGGCACATTGACAGCGCCGGTCTGCAGGTCGGGATACTGGCCGGCGTGGACTACGAGGGTGGAGAGTTTTTGTGTGGACATGATCAGGTGCTGGCCTCTAGCTACTGGTGTCTAGATTATCGCGGTGGGGGTCGGGTCGCTGCTTTGGATAGCAATTTTCGCTGAGGTCTTCCCATGTAGGGTTGTTGCTTTCGATCAAAGCGATCTTTTTTGCGCGAATCCATCCTTTTATCTGCTTTCACGCGCAATTGCGTTACCGGGGTCGAAGAACCGCTCGTACCAAACCAGCCGATCGCAGTTGTATATTGCAGCAAAGCCGTCTGGGTGAAGCTTTTGCTTGTGCTGATAAACGCGCGTGCGTAGATCCCCCGTCATGCCGGTGTAGAGGTTGCGGCTTCTGCTGGCGACGATATATGTGAAGTAGATGCGTTCGTTCACGGCGCAAATGTAAACAATCAGTTGGGAGCCAGCAGAGACTGGAGGCACAAATGCAATTGACGCGGCTACGTTCAGGGCAGGAAATACAGAAGCAGGTCCTTCGACTCACCACCCCCAAGCTGAAAAGCGCTTGGGGCCCCGTTCGCTCAGGATGACAGCTTTGTTTTTGGGGGAAAGAGCAAGTGCAAGGGCAAATGCAAGTGCAAGGGCAAATGCAAGTGCAAGGACAAGAGCAAATGCAGATGCAAGAGCAAAGACAGAAGCAGGTCCTTCGACTCACCACCCCCAAGCTGAAAAGCGCTTGGGGCCCCGTTCGCTCAGGATGACAGCTTTGTTTTTGGGGGAAAGAGCAAGTGAAAGGAATGCAAGAGCAAGTACAAATGCAAAAGCAAGAGCAAGAGCTAGGGCAAGGGCAATTGCAAGTGCAAGTACTAAAGCAGGTCCTTCGGCTCCGCTGGGGAAAGCTCCGCTCAGGATGACAAGCAAATTGAAGCTGCGAGCAGCCCTTACGCCCCGCCGTCGAAGATTCTCTTGGAGAGGTAGCGCTCGGCGGAGTCGGGAATGATGACTGCGATGCGCTTGGAGGGGCCGAGGTCGTGGGCCAATTGAACGGCGGCACAAACGGCCGCTCCGGAGCTTGAGCCGCCGAGCAGCCCCTCTTCCGCGGCGAGGCGCTTGACCATCGCGAAGGAGTCCTCATCATTGACCATCGCCACACGGTCGCAGACATCGCGATGGAAAGTCTGCGGAACGAAGTGCACGCCGATGCCTTCGACCTTATGCTTGCCCGGCGCGCCGCCTTGCAGAATGGAGCCCTGCGTTTCGACTGCGACGTTCACCACGGCTGGATTCATTTCTTTCAGGAAGCGCGCTATGCCGGAGAAGGTTCCGCCGGTTCCCACGCCGGCGACGAACCCGTCAACCCGGCCATCCATCTGCTCCCAAAGCTCGACGGCCGTCGTGTCGTGGTGAAACTGCGGGTTGGCTGGGTTTTCAAACTGGAGCGCCGTAAAAGAACCCTCGATCGCCGCACCGGTCGCGCGGGCACGCTTGATGGCGCCGGCCATGCCCTCGTCCACGGGGGTGCGCTCGACCTCAGCGCCAAATCCACGCATCAGGATGCACTTCTCCTCGGCAAAGCCCTCGGGCACGAACAGTTTGACCTTGTAGCCGCGGTTGACGCCGATCAATGCCAGGCCCACGCCGGTGTTGCCGGCGGTGGCCTCAACGATGGTGGACCCCGGGTGCAAAAGGCCGCGCCGTTCGGCATCGAGAATCATGCCCAGCGCGGCGCGGTCTTTTACGCTGCCGCCGGGATTGAGGAACTCAAGCTTGGCAAAGACCTGGGCAGCGGACGCAGGAACCACACGCTTCAACTGCACCATCGGCGTAGAGCCAACGAGGTCCGTGATGTTTGAGGCAATTCGGAGGGAGGGGGTGGGGACGGGGCGTTCCATCGCAACCAAGTTTAGCGCAGATGCGCAGGCTATCTCTTGTCCATGCCTGCGGTGCCTGCACCGGGCTTGGCCACGCGCACCACCGGGAAGTAGCCGGTGCGGGTTCTGACCGTGAGCTTGCCCATTCCCTTGGCCGTTGCATTGACCTGGACGCGGCGGAAACCAGGCTCGGTGGTGGGCTTGGTGGAGTGATAGCCCAGCGTGTACTGGTTGCGAATGTCGCGCGCTACCTCGGCAGCAATCTGGTCCACCTGCTCCACCGATTTGGGGAAGTAGGCAATGCCTCCGGTCTCTGTGGAGAGCATTTCCAGGGCGCGCCGGGCGTGCCGCACCTCGGCATGGCTCATTTCGTCGCCAAAGAGCAAACCGATGGAGTAGATGACCGGCCCGGAAAGCTGCTGCACGCGGCGGATGGTCTGTTCCAGATTGAGGCTCGAAGCATTGTCCTCGCCGTCGGTGATGAGAATGAGCACCTGCTTGGGGTGCCTGGCGTCGGCAACCAGCTTGTCAGCCGAGGCCACTACGGCGTCGTAGAGGGCGGTGCCGCCGTGCGACTCAATGTGCGATAGCCCGTCGCGCAGCTTGTTAATGTTGGAGGTAAACTCCTGGTCGATGAATGCCTCGTCGGAGAAGTTCACCACGAACGCTTCGTCGTCGGGGTTCGATGCCTGGATCAGGTCGAGCGTGCTCTTGTTGACCGCGGGCCGCTTGCGCGACATCGATCCCGAGTTGTCCACTACCAGGCCAATCGAGACGGGCAGGTCAGTGTGCTGAAAGCTGATGATCGTCTGCTTGACGCCGTCTTCGAAGATCTCGAAGTTGTCGCGCTTCAGGTCCTGCACCAGCTTATTGCCGTCGAGCACAGTGCAGTTGAGCACAACCTCTTCCACGTCGGTGTGGAGAACGTAGCCTTCGCCCTGTTTGCGCATGGTTCCGTTCGTTGTGGAAGGCGCCTCGGCGTCTGGTGAACGCACCGGGTCGCGGTCAACCGTGAGCGGAACCTGCTGGGATGGGGGGGCGCTGGGCGCTTGCTGGCAGTGAGCGGGAGAAGCGAAGCCAACAGAGAAAGCCGCAAAAATCAGAGCGAAGAGTGCGTTATTGCAAGGGCGCATAATAGCCGGTGCGAGCATGGACAGTGAGCGGAGGCAATCCCGCGGGGGGATTGACCTTCACCTTCACTTTACGCCACTTGCCGTCGCGGGTCAGGTCTCTTGGCCGGTATCCGATGACATATTGATTGCGCAGCTCAGTGGAGATCTTTTCGGCGATGTCGCCCATCTCGGCCAGGTCGTCCACACGGAAGAGCCGGCCGCCCGTCTCCTCGCTGAGTTCGTCGAGCAACTGCGGGCCGGCGCGCTCCTCCGTCGTTGCGGCAGAGAGATCGAATATCCCGATGGAGTACATCTCCGTATCGGATTCGCGAACTTGAGCTCGGACTTCTCCCTCGGTGTACCGAGAGCGGTTGTCGCCGCCATCGCTGACGACCAGGAGGGCTTTGCGCTCGTGGGTTGCGTCCTTCATTTTGGCCAGGCCGAAGTAGATGGCGTCGAGGAGCGCGGTGCGGTGGCCGCTGTGGACGGTGGCCAGCCGGGCCTGAATGTCTTCGACCGAGTTGGTGAAGTCTTCTATGAGCTCAGGCCGGTCGTTGAATCCGATGACGAAGAATTCGTCCTGGGGGTTGGCGGTTTTGATGAACTGAAGGATCGACTCACGGGCCCGGATCAGCTTCGAGGTCATGGATCCGGAGAGGTCGAAGATGATTCCGATGGAGACGGGCGCATCTTCACTGGCAAAGGTGCTGATGGTCTGGCCGGAGTTGTTCTCGAAGACCTGAAAGTCCTGCTCCTCGAGGCCCGTCACCAACCGATTCATGGGGTCGGTGACAGTGACCGGAACGAGCACCATATCCACGTTCATCCTGATCCTGGAACCGGGATGAACCTTCAGCGCGTCAGGACCGGTGGCCGCGGGCGCCTCAGCGCCCTTGGGCTCCGTGGCGTTGGCCGGGGTAGACGAGTTTGGCGGTGGAACGTGGACCTTGTTGAGCTGGTCGTCCTGCGCGTCGGCGTTGATGGAGCCCAAGATCGTGAACAGGCCCGCAAGACTCAATGCCAACCCCAGAGAACCAATTCCCAATGTCAATCTCGACCGGCCGGACCGGTCGGAGCAGAACCTGCGTTGGCGAGGAAGTCTCATCATGGAGGAAGTCCCTGATTAGAACGCGAGTGTAGCATGCAAGCCGCGGTGCATGGGACGGCAAAGGTGTTTGGCCGACCACCCTCGCGACAAAAACAAAGACGTCGCGAGGGTGGGGCACCCGGCGGAGCATGTGTGACGGCAGGCATTGGGCTGGGTAACCTCTTGGCCTGCTATGGCAAAGCGCCGCTGCTGCTGCGATACAATCGAGCCTGGAAGCGCGTCCATCCCGTGGTTTTTTGCACCGGGCAATCCGTGCGCCGATCTTCCCTGAATTGCGGAGCAAATCCCGACTTATGGCTCGTATTTATCCCTTCCGTGCATGGCGTTATAACCAGTCAGCGGTTCATCTTGACGATGTTGTCACACAACCGTATGACAAAATCTCTCCGGCCATGCAACAGGCCTACTACCAGCGCAGCCCTTACAACCTGGTGCGCATCATTCTCGGGCTACCTGAATTGTTCGACGCGGAGAGGGGTGAAAGTGTCTACACGCGCGCCGCAAGAGATTTGAATGCGTGGCGCGAGGAGGGCATTTTGATCCAGGAGAAGGACCCCTGCATCTTCGCCTACTCGCAGCGATTCAAGGTGCCGGGTACCGAGACGGTGAAGGAGCGGCGCGGGTTTATCGCGCTGGGCAAGCTCCACGACTACTCCGAGCAGGTGGTATTCCGGCATGAGCAGACGCTCAGCAAGCCGAAGGGTGACCGGCTTAACCTGCTGAAGGCCACGCATGCGCACTTTGGGCAGATCTTTATGCTCTACTCTGACCCGGCCCGCAGCGTGGAAAAGATACTGTACGACGACAACGGCACGGCCGATGCGGAAGTTACCGACGAGTATGGCGTGCTGCATCGCGTTTGGCGGGTTGCCGACCCGGCGGTCATCAATCTGCTGACCACGGCAATGGCGGACAAGAAACTGATCATTGCCGATGGCCATCATCGCTACGAGACCGCACTGAACTATTCAAAAGAGCACGAAGCCAAGGGCGCCGCCAAGGCCGAGCACAGCACGTCGGATTTGCCGCAGCCCGCTTACCCGGAAGCAGCGGTGATGATGACGTTTGTGAACATGGACTCCGACGGGCTGGTGATTCTGCCGACGCATCGCGTGGTGCATAGCCTGGAGGGATTTGAAGCGGCGGGTTTCCGCGCGAAGGCGGAAGAGTTCTTTACGGTTGATAAGCTCGCGGAGAGCGATGCGACGAGTTACATGGCTACGCTCGGAGCGGAGCAAAGTCCCGCGTTTGTTGCCGTCCTCAGCGACGGGGCTTACCTGCTTCGCGCCAAGCCAGAGACATGTTTGCCTGCCCTTGGATTTCTGCCGGAGCGCCAGCGGCAGCTCGATTTGAGCTTTCTGCACACGATTGTGCTGGACCGCCTGCTCGGGCTGGATGCCGAAAAGGTGCGTGAGCAGACCAACATCCGCTATCTGCGCGACGCGGGGGAAGCGGTGGAGCTGGTGCGGCGAGGCGAGGCCAACGCTACGTTCCTGACCAACCCGGTGAGCATGGAGCAGTTGCGCGAAGTTGCTTTTGCCGGCGACGTGATGCCGCAAAAGTCAACTGACTTCTTCCCCAAGCTGATGAGCGGGCTGACGATTTATTCGCTGGACTAATCATTCGGTCGATGAGGTAGTAGTTTTGCTCGATCGGCTCGCAATCCGGTCTTTCTGCAACCAGGTGGTCTCAGGCGCGGTCGCCGCTGCTTTCATTGTGGCAGCGGCCGGTCTTAAACCTGGCTGCCTGATCGCCCAGGAAACGGCTCCGGCCCAGCAGCCAATTCCGGCGCCGCCGGCTGCACCGCGACCTGCAACGCTGCCGGCAGCACCGCGGTTTGTGGTGGTGCTGGACGCGGCGCATGGCGGCGATGATGGCGGCGGCAAATTCGGTTCCCTGCTTGAAAAAGACTTGACCCTTGCGCTCAGCGTGCGGTTGCGGTCGCTGCTGGCTGCGCGCGGAATTGCCGTGGTGACAACACGCGAATCCGATGCCAGCGTTGTGCCCGAGCGGCGCGCCGAGATTGCCAACCACGCCGCGGCGCGGGCATGTTTGTCGATCCACGCCACGCAAACCGGGTCGGGCGTGCACATGTTTGTATCGTCGCTTCCTCCACAGGACCCTGCCCGGATCGCCGCATGGAAGACAGCGCAGTCGGCATGGGTTACGCGCAGTCTGGCGCTGGAAGGAGTGCTCAACTCAGCGCTGTTGCAGGCGGGGATGAACGTGACCCTTGGCCGCACCGCTCTATCATCGCTCGACAGCATGGTCTGCCCGGCAGTTGCATTCGAGTTCGCACCAGCAGGCGGTCAAAAGGGCGAGAAGCCTGCAACATCGCTGGACGATCCGGCGTACCAGGCACAGTTGGCTGAGGCTTTGGCCGCGGGGCTGCTGGCCTGGCAGGCGGAGGCGCGCCAGCCATGAGCCCAGCCATGAGTATTGTCCGCCGGATTCAGACCTGGCTCTTCATTCTGCTGCTGGTTGCATCGGCGGCCATGGGGGTAGTGCTGTGGCAGCTTCGAGAGCGCGCACATCAGCGCCTGCTGGCTGGGCAGGACTCGGCACCGACGCAGGCGCCGGTAGTCTCGCCCGAGGAACGCGCGACATTGATGGTGGCCAACGATGCCGACAGCTCGATGCAGCCGCGAGAGCTGACGCTGCCGCTGCCGCAGGACGATGGGTCGCGGGCGCGCGTGATTCTGGGAAAACTGCTGGACCTGTATGCGCTTCCCGACGCCACGCACCCGGTGCCGGGCGGCGCGGCTTCCATTGGGCAAGTCTTTCTGCTTCCGGCTGAGAATTTGAATGGGTCGCCTGCTGCTTCGGCTCCGGCGCGGAATGCGGGACCAGCGGAAGCCTCTATTGCTGCGGCGCGAGGTGTATCTGTGGCCAACTCCGGCGCGGGCCAGAAGAACACAGCGGCGGCAGCGCAGGATGGAGGGCCGGAACTGGCCGTGGTCAACCTGAGCTCTGCGTTTGTGGCCTCTCATCCATCGGGAATTGAGGCCGAAACGCTGACGGTGCTTTCGATCTGCGCTACACTTCACGCCAACCTGCCGAGGGTGACGCAGGTTCGTTTTCTGGTAGATGGGCAGGCGCGTGACACTCTGGCTGGGCATGCGGATTTGACGCGGACCTATCTGGCATCCGACGCCATGCCCACTGAAGGAACAAATCCATAGACGACCACTTTATTGCCAGCCATTTCCGCAGTATGATTGAAACTGTCATGCCACAGTCGGTATACATCACGTCCCCTATTGAGCCTTTTGAATCAAGCATCAAGCATCTGCGGATCCCCAAGATTCGACAGAAGGCACTCCTTGCTCTGCTGGACCGGGCATGGGCTCGTTATTCGATTCTGGACGCCCGCTCAGTCAATCGCACTTCGGCGGAGTTCGCGAGCACGGGAGCGCGCGCGCACCATGAAGCGACTGAGGCGATCAAAGAAGAAGGGCGCGAACTGGAGCTGACGCGCCGGGCAGAGACTGGAAAGCAGCGTAAGAGTGCCTCCGCAGCCTAACCCGAATGCCGTCTTCCTGAATATTCCATACGACCAAGATTTTCAGAGTCTGTATATTGCCTACATCGTAGGACTCTATCAACTTGGTTTGACTCCTTTTCTCACGTCGGGGATTCCGGGCGGAGAGCGCCGCCTCGACCGAATCCTGGCGCTCATCCAGAGTTGCCGCTACTCAATCCACGACCTCTCGCGGGTAGAACTGAGCGCCACCCCGCCCGCGACCCCACGGTCCAACATGCCGCTTGAATTAGGACTTACGATCACCTGGGCCAAAATGCATCCGAAGCGCCATACCTGGTTTCTGTGGGAATCCATCCATAGGCGCATCCAAAAGTCGATGAGCGATCTGGACGGCACCGATGCACACATTCATTCGGGCACTGTTGTGGGTGTACTCAGTGAACTCCGCAATGCATTCGTTCGCGATGGCGCACCTTCCGTGCAAGCAATGATGGTCGCCTACAGCGCGGTGGAGAGTAGTATCCACGAAATTCTGGAAGGCGCAGGTACCAGAAACCTCTATGCGGCGGCGACATTCCGGGAGTTGTGCCTCTTGGCTCGGGGCGCGGCGCGCCTCACCCAGGAAGGCATCAAGGACGGGCTTGCTACATGACCCCGACGATTGGCGTATTCGATTCCGGCTTTGGCGGTCTGACGGTGCTGCGGGCTCTGATGCAGCGCCTGCCGGGGGTGCAGTTTGCCTTCATCGGCGACACTGCACGCCTGCCGTATGGCTCCAAATCCCGCCGCACCATCGCCCGCTACGCCGCCCAGAGCGCCCGCTTCCTGGTTGAAGAGCAGAGCGCCGACTTTCTTGTCATCGCATGCAACACCGCCAGCGCGCTGGCTCTCGACGCAATTCAGGAGGCAGTTCCGCAACCAGTGCTAGGCGTGATCGAGCCTGGAGCTCAAGCGGCGCGTGCAGCCAGCAGAACGGGCGACGTGCTGGTAATTGCCACCGACGCCACCGTCCACAGCCATGCATACGCCGCCGCCTGCAAGGCCCAGGGCTTGCGAGCACTCGAAAAGGCCTGCCCGCTGCTGGTGCCGCTGGTGGAAGAAGGCTGGACGGATCATCCGGTTACCGCCGAGGTGATTCGGATCTATCTCGACGAACTGAATGTCGAGGCTGCGCGACAGGGCATGCGGCCAGACACCCTGGTGCTCGGCTGCACCCATTACCCGCTGCTGCGCCCACTCATCGAGGCCGCGGTCCCTGCCGGCATGAAGGTAATCGACTCCGCCGAGGCTGCCGCGGAAGCCGCCGTGCGGCAATTCGGCCAGCAGCTCGCCCAACAACTTGGATCCCACACCTACATGAGCAGAGTTGAAGGTCCCGTGGCTTGGAGTCGGCTTGCAAAGCCGACGGGGGACCATTCAGCCGACCCAATCGTCCGCTGTTTCGCGACCGATTCTGTGGAAAAATTCGAGCGGCTCGGCTCCCGCTTCCTCGGCCGCCCTGTCGGCGCGGTGGAGCTTGTGGACCTGGGTGGCTGATACAGCCTTTCCTACTGATATTCTGTTATTTGGACTGGTCCCGCACCCAGAGCAGTTTCAGGGTGGTTTGCTCATTTTTAAGAGTTTTCAGGGTCGCTGCTCCCTGTTGGTCGCATCGACTTGGCTCTTGTGGCTTCGAAGTATAGCAACCCTGGAACCGCTGCTCGCGCATGGGCCACGGAGGAAGAAAAGGAAGCATGATCAATCTGGCAGGGAAAACGGCCGTGGTCTTCGGGCTGGCCAACAAGCGATCCATCGCCTGGGGCGTTGCCCAGAAACTTCACGAGGCCGGAGCAACCCTGGCCATCTGTTACCAGAACGAGCGGATGAAGGCAGAAGCGCAGGACCTCATCAACGAGTTGACCGGCGCAAGCGGCTTTCAGTGCGACGTCTCCGTTGACGCCGAGATCGACAGCCTGTTCGTCGCGCTCAAGGAGAAGTACGGCAAGCTGGACATCCTGGTCCATGCCGTGGCGTTTGCACCGGCATCAGAACTGCGGGGCGAGTTCATCAACACCACCCGCGAGGGATTCAAAACCGCCATGGACGTGAGCGTCTACTCGCTTGTGGCCGTTAGCCGCGGCGCTGTCCCTTTGATGACCGACGGCGGAAGCATCATGACCATGAGCTACTACGCCGCGGAAAAAGTCGTTCCCAACTACAACGTGATGGCGGTTGCCAAGGCCGGCCTGGAGTGCACGGTGCGCTACCTGGCATGGAACCTCGGCTCGAAAAACATTCGCGTAAACGCCATCTCCGCGGGGCCGATCAAGACGCTGGCCGCCCGCGGTGTGGGCGATCTTACTGAGATGATGCGCATGCACGCCGACCGCGCCCCGCTCCACCGCAACGTCGATCAGCTCGAAGTGGGCGGAACCGCTGCCTATCTCGCCAGCGACCTCTCCTCAGCCGTCACCGGCGAAGTGATTTACGTAGATTGCGGCTACAACGTGATGGGCTTCT
>Ga0302267_10000788_pt1 | contig 41886 bp, 29 predicted proteins | sample III_Bog_E1_3_FD_194555 | JGI IMG/M metagenome (GOLD analysis project Ga0302267, IMG submission 194555) | Peat permafrost microbial communities from Stordalen Mire near Abisko, Sweden - III_Bog_E1_3 | ecosystem: Environmental > Terrestrial > Soil > Wetlands > Peat | place: Sweden: Abisko...
CGCCGGTCTGCGACGGGTGCGGGCACATCACCGTGCGCAACGGGGCCTGCTACAAGTGCCTCAACTGCGGCAACTCGATGGGCTGCAGTTAGTTACGATGGGGGGGCCGAAGGCCCCCCCATACCCCCTGGGAACTGGTCACGATGGGGGGGCCGAGGGCCCCCCATACCCCCTGGATCCAGTCCTGTGACCTCGCCCGGCGGTGGGCGGGGGCGATGGGGTATGCTCCGCGGATGCCCGCGCTGCGTACTGCGATCCGTCGCCTGGTCCTGACGGTCGCGTCCCTCTCGTTCACCGGGGCGAGCTGCGGGCCGTCGGTGCTGGGGCTGATGCCGGGCGTCCTCAACGATCCGCAGAACCTGTCGCTGCGCCGCTCGCTGCTCGCCAGCGGGCTCGCCCACGTCTGTGAGGAGGTGAGCTCGCGCAGCATGCCGCTGCGCTTCCGCGACGAGGATCCGGTGGCGGGGCGCTTCTTCCCCACCACCTGCGCCGCGCGCGAGCTGCCCAGCGGAGATCTCTACCTGCAGCTCGCCGGTCAGGGCTACGTGTGGACCGACCGGTCGCTGCGGCTGGGCTTCGGGGCGGGCGCCGCGATCGCCTACGACACCGACTTCCTCCTCGATGGCGCGACGATGTACGTCTACTTCCGGCCGCGCGCGAGCGACCCGCCGCGGTTCAGCACCCGCTTCGTGGAGGACGCGCAGGTCACCATGCTCAGCGGCATGATCGGCAAGCAGGGAGGGCAGACCCTCCCCGACCGCATCGGCACCCAGATCATGGCCGCCACGCTCGCCCGCGGGTTCACGGTCATCCGCGATCCGAGCGGCGGCATCGAGTACGGCGTGGGCGTCGTCGCGCCGGGCGCCCGCCCGCCGGAGGCCTACCGCGGGCTCGATCGCGACCGACCGGTGCTGGCCAACGAGCGCGTCGACGTCCACCAGAACCAGCGCGACTTCGCCGGGCCGTTCGAGGTGCCCGCCGGCAAGGAGCTCGGCCTCCTGATCAGCGTCGCGGGCGCGCCCGCGGTCGACGTGCTGCTGGTGCCGCGCGCGGTGGGCGACGCCTGGCTCGCCACCTACACCAACCAGCCCACGACGACGCAGCCGCCGGGGCAGCCGCTCCTCGACGACGTCGTCGTCGCCGGATCGGCGTACCACCGCAGTCTGGCGGTGCCGCCTGGGTCCTACTACCTCGTCCTGGACAACACCCCCACCGCCGGCCGCACCTCGCTGCCCCCCTACCCGCGCAACGATCACGCCGCGGTGGTCAGCTACGCGGTCGATCTCGAATAGCGCCGGGGCGAAACCTGGGCGCCGCGCTTGCCCCCTCCCGGGTCGGCGTATACATAAGCCTCCTGTTGTCCACCCCTGAAGATACCCCTCCGACGAGCTCGCCAGCCGCTGCGGGCAGCCGCGATGCCGTGCAGTCGTCTCAGGCCGCCTCGCAGGGATCCCGGGGGGGCTCGGATCCGCCGCCGAGCGGGGGCACGGACGGGCGCCTGATGCGGGTCGTCTTCTATTTCTTCTGGGTCTTCGCGGTGCCCTTCGCCCTGTCCATCGGCACCGTCTGGCTGCTCACGCCGGCGGCCGACGCGCTGGGCTCCGCCGGGGAGCTGCGGGTCTTCGTGTTCAACCAGCCGATCCCGGCTGGCATCATGCTCTTCACGCTCTTCGCCATGATCGTGTGGCGCTTCCGCCACGATCTGCCGCTCGCCGCCGCCATCGGCGTGGGCGGCCGGCGCGACGTGCCCGCCTCGGTGCGCGGCCGCTTCGAGGACGCCGCCGCGCTGATCGACGAGGCGCGCCGCATCCTCCGCGCCCACCGCCGCGACGTCGAGCGGGAGCTCACCGCCTCCGAGCGCGATCAGCTCAGCCAGGCCCTCGCCACCCTGGAGCGGGCGATGACCGGCGATCGCTTCGACGCCGTCGAGTTCGACGCGGCCCACGCCCGCGCCGACCGGCTGGTCGGCGAGCACCTGGCCCGCTGGCGCAAGGGCGAGATGCGCGAGTACGCCGAGTCGATCGGGATCGCGGTGGCGGTGGCGCTCTTGCTCCGCGCCTTCGTCGTCGAGGCCTTCAAGATCCCCAGCGGCTCGATGATCCCGACCTTGATGATCGGCGATCACATCTTCGTCAACAAGTTCACCTACGGGCCCCTCATCCCCTGGACCGACAAGCGGCTCTTCGCCCGCCTGCCGCCCTCCCGCGCCGACGTGATGGTCTTCAAGTTCCCCGAGAACAAGGAGCAGGACTTCATCAAGCGCGTGATCGCCGAGCCGGGCGACACCCTCGAGGCCATCAACGGCCGCCCGGTCATCAACGGCTGGCTGGTCCCCCACTGCTACGTCGGCCCGTTCCACTACGAGAACAAGACGGCCGAGGCCTTCGTCGAGTTCCTCGGCGACAAGTCGTACCTCACGCTCTTCAACGCCAACCCCGACGAGCAGACCTGCGCCCCCGGCCCCTCCGGCGTGGAAGACTGCGGCGCCTCCGGGCTCGTCTGCCGCGGCGGCGTCTGCGGCGTCCACCAGGGCCCCTTCCACGTCGCCGCCGAAGAGGTGTGGGTGATGGGCGACAACCGCGACAACAGCCACGACTCGCGGAGCTGGCGCGGCGGGCTGGGCGGCGGCGTCCCCTTCGAGAACATCAAGGGGCGGGCGATGTTCGTGTGGATGAGCTTCCAGTCCGGCGGCGGGATCGCCCAGGACCGGGTCTTCGTCAACGTGCTCGGCCGCCCCAAGGTGCCCGCCGCGCAGGAGGCCGCGCTCAACCCCGCCATCGACCGCTGCATGAAAGAGCGCCCCTCGGTGACGACGCCGCCCCCCCCTTCCAACGCCGTCGCGCCCGCTCCGTCGCCGTACCCCCGCCCCCGCGGCGGAGGCATCGCCCCCCGACCTCCGGGCTGAGTCCGTCACGCGGGCATCCTGCGGAACGCCCGAGAGCGTTCCGCGACACGGCATCCTGCGGAACGTCCGAGAGGCTACTGAATCACCCCCAGCTGCCTGCCCACCCGGGTGAACGCCTCGATGGCGCGCTCGACGTGGGCGGGCTCGTGCGCGGCGCTGAGCTGCACCCGGATGCGCGCCTCGCCCTTGGGCACCACCGGGTAGGAGAACCCCACCACGTAGATCCCCTCGTCGAGCAGGAGCCGCGCCATCTCGGAGGCGAGCTTGGCGTCGCCCAGCATGATCGGCACGATGGGGTGCACCCCCGGCTTCACGTTGAAGCCGGCATCCACCATCCCCTGGCGGAAGCGCCGCGTGCTGGCGAGCAGCTTCTCGCGCAGTCCCCCCTCGCGGTCGAGGAGGCGGAAGACCGCGATCGACGCGCCCACGATCGCCGGCGCCAGGGTGTTGGAGAACAGGTAGGGGCGCGAGCGCTGGCGGAGCAGATCGACGATCTCCTTGCGGCCGGTGGTGAAGCCGCCCGCGGCGCCGCCCAGCGCCTTGCCGAGGGTTGAGGTGATCACGTCGATGCGGTGGAGCACGCCGCACTCCTCGGGCGTGCCGCGCCCGCTCTTGCCCATGAAGCCGGTGGCGTGCGAGTCGTCGACCATCACCATCGCCCGGTACTTGTCGGCGAGGTCGCAGATGGTGTCGAGCTTGGCCAGGTAGCCGTCCATCGAGAAGACGCCGTCGGTGGCGATCATGCGCAGGCGCTTGTCCTGGGTCTTGCGCAGGGCGTCCTCGAGCGCGGCCATGTCGCCGTTGGCGTAGCGGTGGCGCTCGGCCTTGCAGAGGCGGACGCCGTCGATGATCGAGGCGTGGTTGAGCGCGTCGGAGATGATGGCGTCCTCCTCCCCGAGCAGGGTCTCGAAGAGGCCGCCGTTGGCGTCGAAGCACGACGAGTAGAGGATGGCGTCGTCGGTGCCGAAGAACCGGGCGATGGTGCCCTCCAGCTCCTTGTGGATGTCCTGCGTGCCGCAGATGAAGCGCACGCTGGAGAGGCCGAACCCGCGGGTGGCGAGGGCCTGCTGCGCGGCCTCGACCACGGCGGGGTGCGAGGAGAGGCCGAGGTAGTTGTTGGCGCAGAAGTTGAGCACCTCGCGCCCGCCGGTGCGGATCGCGGCGCCCTGGGGCGTCTCGATGACCCGCTCGTCCTTGAAGGTTCCCGCCGCGCGGATCTCCGCGAGCGCCTGGGTGTAAACGGTCCGTGCGACGTCGAACATGGCGCGGTTATAAGACGACCGCGGCGAGGGGTCGAGCGTCAGGGCCTCAGGGCTTGGCCGCCCCGGGCTGCTTGCAGGCGTCGGCGGCGATGCCGCGGAGCATCTCGCTCGCGTGGGGGAGCTTCGAAGCGTCGGCGCCGAGCGTGCAGGCCTCCTCGCGCTTGCCCGCGGCGAGCGCGGCCAGGAGCGCCAGCTGGTAGGCCTTCTCGGTCTTGCGCACGGCGAGGTTCTGCCGGGCGAGCGCGAGCGCCCGATCGGCGTCCTTGCCCTCGTCGAGGAGGAACCACCCCGCGTGCTCGGCGTACGCCTCCGGGTGCTTCTCGACGAGCTCCGCGTAGCGGGCGCGGACGTGGGCGATGCGGGTGTCGGCCTCGGCCGCCTGGCCGGCGGCGCGGAGGCGGCCGGCGAGGATCAGCTCGAACTCGGGGTCGTCCGAGGCCAGGACGATCGGCTTCAAGATCTCGATGCCCCGCGCCGGCGGCACCATCATGGCCAGGTGGGAGGCGGCGTGCCCGTAGGTGGGGAGCCGCTCGTACGCGGCCGCGTAGAACGCTCGGGCCCGCGCCGTCTCGCCGACGCGCTCCCAGAAGAGCCCCTCCTGGAGAAAGAGCCAGGCCACCGGGAACACCGCCACGCTGCGGTAGTTGCGCGGCGCCTCGCGGAAGAGCTCGGTCGCCTCCGCGATCTTGCCCATCTGCCCGAGGAGCGACGCCTCCAGGGTCTTGTTGACCAGATCGGGCTCGGCCTTGCGCGCGACCTGACGGAGGGCCAGGGCGCCGTCGAGGTCCCCCTGCCCCTCGAGGAGGGTGGCGCGCGGCCCGACCAGCGCCGCGGGCTTGGCCCCCAGCCTCTCGGCCTCGGCGAGATCGGCGAGCGCGGCGGTGAAGAGGTGCATCCCCGAGCGCGTGGAGGCGCGGGCCAGGTAGGACGTGGCCTTGTCGGGGACACGGCGGACCAGGTCCTCGGCGATGGCCACGGCGCGCTCGGCGTCGGCGATGCGGCCGAGGTACTGGCTCCGGGTCGCCAGCAGCGAGACGAGCAAGGGGTTGGGCGGGAGGTCGGGCCGGGCGCGGATCGCCGCCTCGAAGTAGTCGATCTGACCACCGAGGTTGTTGAGGGCGATGGCGCCGTCGGTGGTGGGGATCTCGGACCGCGCGGGCGGGCCGAGGGGATCGTGCGACTCGGGCCCGGCATCCACCGCGGAGCCCGGGGCGTCACCCGCCTTCTTGCAGGAAGACGACGCCGCGAGCGCGAGCAGCAGGAGGGCCCGAAGTCGCATCGACCGAGCCGCTCAGTTCGGAGCGGCCTCGTAGGGGAACGTCGCCGGGAAGGCGACGTTGTTCGCCTCGACGCCGTTCTTCACGCCGGTGAGCGCGCCGATCGCCAGCACCGAGTAGGTGGTGTCCATGACCACGTAGCCGGGCATGCGACCGCCGCAGTCCGAGTTCACGGCCACGGCGAGGGCGTTGGCCTCGACCGCGAGGTACTGGGTGCAGGTCGTGCCGGCCGTGTTGACGTAGAGCTCGTCGTCCGTCAGAGCGCCCGCGAGGAGGCCGTAGCTCGCCCCCGTACCGCCGTCGACGCCGCCGGAGGCGTAGCCGAGCTGGTTGCCGCACACGCCGTCGAGGGCGTCGATGATGGCGAGGTTGGCCTCGAACTGGGCGGTGTAGGCCGCCTTCCAGCCGGTGGGCGTGCCATCCGCGTTGTAGGCGTCCTTGGCCGTGCCCGCCGCGGTGGTGGAGTCGAAGCCGTGGTTGAGCGCGGTGTTGACGGCCGGGCGACCGATGCGATCGATCTGGGTGCCGATCGTGGGGGGCGCGGGGAAGGCGCTGCCGCCCGTGCCGCTGCCGCTGGAGCTGGAGCTGCTCGTCGAGGTGCTCGTGCTGCTGCTCGAGCTGCCGGTGGAGCTGGTGGAGCCGCTCGAGGACGAGGCGGTGGTGCCGCCCGTGCCGGCGGTGGACGAGGTGCTGCTGCAGCCCGTGCCGAGCGCCGCCGCCGCGCAGAGCGCAACCGAGACCGCTACGAAGATGCTGGTGTGCTTCATGTCAGCTCCCCGTGTTGGTGCTGCCCCAGACGCCCAGGATGGGACCGCCGGAGGTGAGGAGTGAGGTCTTGATCGAGACGACGATCGAGAGCACGTTGCCCGAGTACCCGCCGGTCACGGGGGCGAAGTAGTCCACGGGCGCCGTCGTGCCGTGGCCGTTGTGGGTGATGTCGGCGATGAGGGCCGCGGAGGTCGCCGCGTTGAGCGCGGGGCAGCCGGCAGCGTTCGTGGTCAGCCCGGTGGCAGCCTCGACGTCCGCCTCGGCATCGTGGAAGCCGCCGAGGTTGAAGAAGAACGGATCGTCGACCAGCCCGGCGAAGACCTTGACGTTGCCCGACGCCGAGGTGAGGCCGGTGGTGGCGCTGGCGGTGCCGGTCACGTAGTCGGTGGTGCCGACCCAGAGGCTGATCTTCTGCGTGGCGTCGAAGGTGGCGATGATGTTGAGCGGCGTCGCCGTGGCGCCGTACTTCGCCTGGCTCGTCGTGTGGAACACGTACTGGAGCGTGTTCGAGAACATGGTCGAGGTGGTCGCGCTCGGGTTCACGTTGAGGATGAGCACGGTGTCGGCCCCGTCCTCGAACGCGAACAGATCGGTGATGTCCTCCGAGGCGTCAGCCTTGACGGCCGGGCCGTCGAGGTGATCTGCGGCGAGCGCGGTCGATGCTCCGAGCATCACGGTGAGCGCCAGCGCCCCCCGCATCCAAGTCATTTTCTTCATTCGGGTCTTCTCCTCGGCCGGTGTCGCGCAGGGCGCAGGCTCCCCACGGAGTCAGGCTGCCCCCCAAGCGAAACGGGCCCGTGGCTCAAGCTACGCTGGAGCGCGGGACACCGGTTCCATTTCCGGGATCGAAATGCGGCTCGTGCCCGCTGACACGTGGTGCATGACCGGGGACGACGCCGGTTGTAAGGGGTGGGGACGATGCCGCTCACCCGCCGGTCACGCGCCCTCGCCACGGCGGCAGCGCTGGGGATCGCCGCTCTCGCTCGCCCCGCCGGGACGCAGCCGCGGCCCGCCACCGCGGCGCTCGCGGGCGCCCAGCCCCCCGCAAGCGCCGATCCCCGGGTCGACTCTGCCCCGATCGACGACGCCATCCAGAGGCTCGCGGCCGAGGTGCAGCGCCTCGGTGGGACCGTCGGCGTCCAGGTGCTCGACGTGAGCACGGGCCGGCCGATCGCGGCCCTGGACGAGCACCGCGCCTTCAACCCGGCGTCGAACGCCAAGCTGGTCACGGCGGCGGCGGCGTTGCGAGTGCTGGGCGAGCAGCACCGCTTCCTCACCGGGCTCTACGGCCGGATCGGCAGCGACGCCATCGACGAGCTGGTCCTCCGCGGGGACGGCGATCCCTCGCTGCGGACCGCGGACCTCTGGGCCATGGCGACCGAGCTGCGGGCCGCGGGCGTGCGCCGGGTGCGGGCGATCCTGGTGGATCAGGGCTTCTTCGACGAGCGCTACGTGCCCCCCGCGTTCGAGCAGCAGCCAGGCGAGTGGGCGCCGTTCCGCGCCCCCATCGCGGCGGTCTCGGTCAACGAGAACACCGTGCTCTTCACGGTGCGGCCGGCCCGGGACGGCCACGACGCGCTGGTGGAGGTGGACCCGCCCGGGTTCGTCGAGGTCGGCGGCAGCGTGGCGACCACCGACGCCGCCGATCCCGAGAAGGTCCTGCTGGGGCTCGAGCTGCGGGGCGCGAGGCTGGTGGCGCAGCTGGGGGGGAGCGTCCCCGAGGGGAACAAGGTGGTCCGCCTCGCCCGCCGCGTGGACGATCCGCGCCTGCTCGCCGGCTACGCGCTGCGCGCCGTGCTCCGGCAGGTGGGCGTCGAGGTCGGCTCCGCCAAGGTGAAGCTCGGCGGGGCCTCCTCCAAGGCGCTGCTGGTGGCGCACCGCTCCGCGAGCCTGGGCGAGCTGCTCTGGGCGCTCGGCAAGGAGAGCGACAACTTCTATGCCGAGATGGTGTTCAAGGCCATCGGAGCCCGATCGAAGGGGCGCCCGGCTTCGTCGGAGGCCGGGGCGGAGGCGGTGCGGCTCGCGCTCGACGAGATGGGCGTGGCCGAGGCCGGCGTGGTCATCCGCAACGGGTCCGGCCTGTTCGATGCCAACCGCACCACGGCCGCGGCGACCACCGCGCTGCTGCGGGCGATGCACCGCGATCCCGGGGCGGGCCCCGAATACCTCGCCCAGCTCTCCATCGGCGGGGTCGACGGGACGCTGCGCCACCGCTTCCCCGAGTGGGAGCCGACGCGGGCGGTGCGCGCCAAGACGGGGACGCTCGACGCCGTCGCGGCTCTCTCGGGCTACGTGCTCCCGCCCGCGGGACGAGCCCCGGTCGCCTTCAGCGTGCTGGTGAACGGCATCCCCGGGAAGGTCAACGCGATCCGGGGCTCGATGGACCGCGTCGTCGACGCCATCGCCCGCGAGGTGTGGAAGGGTGCGCCGGGGTGTCCCGGCGCACCCTGACGCACCATGACAGCGGTGCCTGGGATCCTAGTAGTCCCGCATCTGCTTGCGGATCTTGCCGAGGGCCTGCTCCTGGAGCTGACGGATCCGCTCCCGGCTCAGGTTGTACTTGTCGCCGATCTCCTTGAGCGTCAGCTCGTCCTCGTCGTCGAGGCCGAAGCGCCAGCGGATGATCCGCGACTCGATGGGCGTCAGCGTGGTGAGCAGGCGCCGGACCTCGTCGCTCCACTTGCGGTTGGCGAGGTGATCGAAGGGCGAGAGCGCGTTCTCCTCCTGGAGAAAATCGATGAATTTACGCCCGTCCTCGTCGCCGACGGGGCGGTCGAGGGAGAAGGGGGTCTCGGCGTAGAAGTCCTTGACCTTGTCGAGCTTCTCCCGCGGGACGCCGGTCTCCTTCTCGAGCTCCTCGATGGTGGGCTCGTGGCCGGTGCGGGCGATGATCGCCTGGGTGGCGCGCGCGACGCGGTTGTACGTGTCGAGCATGTGCACCGGGATGCGGACCGCGCGGCCCTTGTCGGCCAAGGCCCGGCTGATCGCGTGCCGGATCCACCACGACGCGTAGGTCGAGAAGCGGTAGCCGCGGTTGTGATCGAAGCGCTCGACCGCCTTCATCAGGCCGATGTTGCCCTCCTGGATGAGGTCGATGAGCGGCAGCCGGCCGCGGTTGTAGCGGCGGGCGATGGAGACCACGAGGCGGAGGTTGGCCTTCACGAAGCGGTTCTTGGCGTCGTGCTGGACCTGGAAGGTGCGCTCCACCCGCTCCAGGTAGGCGCGGTACTCGCGGGACATCGGGATCATCGGGCGGGCCGGGCGCGACTCGTCGGGATCGCTGACGTCGTCCTCGAAGTCGGGCTCGCGGACCAGATCGCGGGCGATCTGATCGGCCTTGCCCATCCAGATCCGGTCCGAGTCGGGCAGGCGGATGGCGCTGGCCAGCTCGCGCGAGAGCTCGCCGTACTGGCGCTGCTGCTCGGCGGTGAGCTTGCCCTTCTTGCCGGTGAGCCGGGCGAGGCGGAGCAGCTCGGCGATCTGGGGCGCCTTGACTTCCTCCTCGCCGGCCTTCTGCACGTACTCCTCGACGGTGAGGAGGATGTGCTCGGCCGCCGGCGCGAACGAGAGGAGCGCGACCCAGTGATCGAGCTCGCTGCGCTCGACGGTGCGGGCGGTGTCCAGCTCCTCCTCGGGACCCATCACGGGGTGGAGGGCCATGTCGCGGAAGTAGCGCGCCAGCATCGAATCGCCGCCGCCCTCCTCCACGTCGCGCAGATCGCGCGAGGGCAGCTCGCGCGGGCGGGCGACCTCGGCGGGGGCGGTGGTGGAGAACTCGAGGTCGATGAACTCGGGCGTCGGCTCCTCCGCCGCGTCGGCGAGCTCGGTCGGTCGCGAACGGACGGCGGTGTCTTCCGCCGCGTCGTCCTCGAGCAGACCCAGCTTGTCGAGATCGGGGGCAGCAGCGCCCTCGATGGACGCCGCGGCCTTGACGACGGACTGAGGGTGGTTCTTGGTCGACCTCATGGTGGCTCCCTCCTCGGTGATTGGACCCTGCAGCCGGCCACGCTGCGGGTGAATCTCCCCGGCGTGCTCGATCGTGACGGAACGCGTGACGGAACGGGCGGCGAGCGCGCTCGGGCGTTCGCCGGAAGCGGAAGTGCGGGGGTTGGGCGGCAGCGCCCCCGCTCGCGCGGCGCTCATCCGAGAGCCTCTCGCGTCCGCCGAGCGGACGGAAGGATGGCTCCCCCTGGGAAGACGATGGTCTGCACTCACGCCACCGAGCGCACCGAGCGTCACCGCCTCCACGCTCGCCGCCATCCGGGGGCCCGGGTTGGACGAAGGCGTGGGCGCTGGTACGTTGGATGCCGTCGCCTGCGCGGGCGCACTCGTGGTGGGCTTGGCAGCCTTCGGGGTCGAGGGCGGGGCGGTGTGGCGGCGGGCGATCGAGGTGTTCATCGTCTTTTTCGAGGGGGCTGGAGGCTATCGTTCACTTCTACGAGGCGGGCGTTGCGAGAATGAAACGCGGCGTCAGGGTGTCCTTGGGCGAGTCCTCACGGAACGCTCTCGGGCGTTCCGCAGGGTGGACGTTGCGCGAGTTGTTGGGCTCTCCCGGGGGAGTTGGAAGCTTCCCGCGGGAGATTCCGTCAGAGCTGGAGCCCGCCCGGACGTTCTGATCGGTCTCTGCAACTGTTGACCAGGGCTGATGATTCCAGACGGATTGCGCTTCCGTCGGGCAGCGGGAAGAGATCGCTCTCGGGAGCTCCGCGGCGGGTTTGTCGATATTTAGATGCAATACCGGTGCCTTCTTTCCCTGAGCCTCCGCGCTTTTCGTCGCCACCTGTCTGCATTGGTGCCAACCCCTCTACCCAGTACGGCGCTGACTTCTCCCGCTTACTCGACCCGGGAAGCTGCGAGCTCCGTGCTGGCTCGGGACGAGCCTTCACGTCGGGGCACGGAGATCCTGGGAGGACCAGGGCCTGCCCCCTGGGGATGAGGGCTGCCGATGAGACGTAGCTCGCCGGCGGATGATGTTTTTTTTCATCGGGCGGGAGATTGCGCGGGGGACCAGCCCCATCGATCAGAGCCCGGTGATTGAGTAGTCTCCGGCTCGACGTTCGTTCGACGATGCCGAGGCCACTCCGATCTTCGTTCCTGGCGTTGTTTTCCTTCAAGGTGCTGCGCGAGCTGTCCCGCGATGCGGGGGGGCGGCGCTCGGGTCGCCTTCTGGGGGCGTTTCTGGGGGCGACCCTGGTGCAAGCCGGAGCGCATGGCGCCCTGGCAGCGAGCGCCGGCCTGCTGGGGCAAGCTCTCGTAGGGCGACAATTTGTGGCGCGCCAGCCGCTTGTCGACTCCCCGACGCTGCTCTTTCCTCCTTTGGTCCTCTGTTTTTTGGGTCTGCTCGCGGCCCTGGTGCAGGCCGGGGCGGGCGCCGTCTCTACCTACGCCCAGAAGCGCGCCGCGTTTTGCGTGGGAAACGCGGTCCGGCGCGAGGTCGCCGAGGCCATCCTCGACGCCGGCCGCGCCGCGGGATCGGCGGCCGACGCGCACGCCGCCCTGGCGATCCGCCTGCGCGAGGTGGAGCGCGGGGTCGACGAGGGGGTCCTCTCGGGGATCCGCGCCGCGGCCACCCTGATCCCCCTGGCCGCCGCCCTGATCGTGCTCTCCTCCGCGCTGGCGCTGGCGGCCCTGGCCGTCCTCGCCCCGTTCGCGATCGCCCTCGGCCGGGTGCGCCGCCGCCTCCGGGCCTCCCACGCGCGGGCCTCCCGGCTGGCGGAGCAGCTTCATGGAAGCCTCGACGAGCTCGTCCGCCACCTCGATCTGTGGCGCACCTACGGCGCGGGACTGCGCATCCGGCGGGTGATCGACGCCGCCGGGGAGCAGGCCGGCCTCGCCGCGGCCCGCGCCGACGCGACCCGGACGCTGATCTCCGGCGCCAACGAGGTGCTCGCCGCCGGGGCCCTGCTCGCCGTGGTGGCGCTGGTCGAGCGGGGCCAGCTGTCCCTCGGCCAGGGGCCACTGGTCGCATTCGCAGCCGTCTTCTTCCTGATGTACCGGCCCCTGCGGGATCTCGGGGATGCCCGTACCGCCCTGGAGCGAGGCGCGGTGGCGCTCGCCGAGCTCGACGAGGTCCGCGCCGACCTGGGCAATGGCACCGCCCTGCACAGCACGGTGGGCAGCTGTCGCACATCGGGCTGGCCGGCCGCCCCCCTCGTGATCCGTGACCTTTCGGTCCACCACGGCGCCCACGCCACACCCCCGACCAGCCTGGAGGCGGCCCCCGGCGAGCTCGTCGCCCTGGTCGGTCCGACCGGCAGCGGCAAGACCAGCTTCCTCCGGGCCCTGCTCGGCCTCGAGCGGGGGGTGAGCGGGTCCGTCCGGTACGGGAACCGGGATCTCGACGGCGCCGGGGTCGGCCCGGCCGATCGCCCGTTTGCCTGGGTCCCGCAGGAGCCGGCCATCGTCTCGGGCACCCTCGCCGCCAACGTGGCGCTGGGCACGCCCGAGGGCACGGCCGACGGGACCCGCGACGCCCTGGCGCTGATCGGCGCCCGCTCCCTCATCGGACGCGAAGAGGCCCCCCTCACAGCCGGCGGTCCAGAGCTCTCCGGGGGCGAGCGCCAGTGGGTGGCCATCGCGCGGGCCCTGTCGACCGGCCTGCCGGTCCTCCTCCTCGACGAGCCCACCGCCGGGCTGGACGCCGCTTCCCAGGAGCGCGTCCTCGAGGCCCTCGCCGCGCTGCGGGGCAAGCGGACAGTGATCCTGGTGACGCACCGCCCCGAGCCGCTCGCCCTCGCCGATCGCATCGTTCGCCTCGGCTAATTCGTTTCTCGCCCGGGAGCAGGAGCCCTACGCTCCCGAGAACCTACCTTTCTCTTTCCATAAAGGGGCTTCCTCATGAGATCGAGCACAGCAGCGGCGCTCGTCGTCCTCGTCGCATCGTCCGCTCTCCTCCCGATCCCCGACGCGCGCGCCTGCGGCGGGTGCTTCCACCCGCAGACGGAGTCGCAGAGCACCGTCGTCGTCGGGCACCGGATGGCGTTCGCTGTCTCGACCGCGCAGGCGGTCCTGTGGGACCAGATCAAATACGCGGGCTCGCCGACGGACTTCGCCTGGGTCCTGCCGGTCAAGGGCGGCGCGGTCCTCCAGCTCTCGAACGACGCGTGGTTCGAGACGCTCGACGCGGCCACCTCGGCGCAGGTCCTCAGCCCTCCCTTCACCTGCATCCCGGCGAGCGCGCCTGGGTGCAGCGGCGGGTGCGGCTCCGCCTCCGCCTCCCTCGCGAACTTCGGGGGCGACGGCCAGACGTCGCCGCCGCCGGTCACGGTCACGCACGAGGGCACCGTGGGCCCGTACGAGACGGTCACGCTCCACGCCAACGTGCCGAACGCGCTCCCCGCGTGGCTCACCTCGCACGGCTACGCCATCGACGCGAGCGTGAAGCCCATCATCGACGCCTACACGGCGGAGGGCTTCGACTTCATCGCGCTGCGCCTCCTGCCCGGGCAGGGCGTGCAGCAGATGGCGCCGGTGCGCGTCGTGACCTCGGGCATGAGCGCGAGCCTCCCGCTCCGGATGGTCGCGGCGGGCACGGGCACGAACGTCGCGATCACGCTGTTCGTGATCGGCGAGGGGCGCTACGAGGCGCAGAACTTCCCGAACGCCCAGATCGATCCGGCCACGATCACCTGGGACTTCGGGTCGCAGAGCTCCAGCTACGCGACGACGCGCGCCGCGCTCCTCGCGACCAACGGCGGCCGGACGTGGAACAACGCGTTCGCGCAGCAAGGGTCGCTGCTCACCCAGGACACCTCCGGCGGCGCGCCGCTCAGCATCACGGTGGGGAGCTCGACCTACCCGACCTTCGCCCAGGCCTACGTGCAGCAGGGCCTGCTCGACGGGACCGCCACCGGCACCGAATGCCTCAACCCGCTCGAGTACTTCGCCACCAGCACCGAGCAGGTCGCGGGAGGCTGCCTCGCCCAGGGGGCCGGCGTGGGCACCGGCGGCACCGGCGGCGCGGGCACCGGCGGCGCGGGCACCGGCGGCGCGGGCACCGGCGGCGGGTCGCCCTGCACCGTGCCGTCGGGCGAGATCGACGCCAGCCAGCTCGCCTGCGGCCCTCTCGATGACCTCGCCGTCGCCCTGGTGGGCCTCCACCCCAGGGACGTCTGGCTCACCCGTCTCGAAGCGAACCTGCCCCGCACCGCGCTCGCGACCGACCTCGTCCTGCAGGCGTCGGCGACCCAGACGCCGATCAGCAGCGTGATCCAGACGACGACCGCGACGGGCGATCCCTGCACGCCGGTCGGCGGCGCCGTCGCCTTCGGGCGGGACGGGGCGCTGCGCAACCGCTTCGCGGTCCTGACCGCCGTCCTCGCCGCCCTCCTCGCGGCGCTGCTGCGCCGTCGGGTCCGTCCCGGCCGCGGCCCTTGGTTCGGCGAGGGAGCGCTTCCCACCGGGGCCCTCGCCCGTCCTCGAACGATGAAAGCTGGCTCGATCGCCACCCTTGCCCTCGTCCTCCTCTGCGGCGCGGCGCGCGACGCCGCCGCGGACGAGTACCAGGATCACGTGGACCGCGCGGCGATCCTCACCGAGCACGACCGCTACCGGGACGCGCTCGCCGAGCTCGAGGCCGCCTCCGCTCTCCGGCAGTCGCCCCTGTTCCTGTTCGAGATGGCTCGCGCGCACGAACGCTTGGGCGAGGCGCGGGCGGCGCTCGCCGCCTACGAGCAGTTCCTCGCGGGCGCCGGCGCCGATCCCGCGCAGCGCGCCGAGGCGACGGTCGCGGTGGCGAGGCTCCGCAGCCGAGCCCGCTCTGGCGCGCAGCCTCCTCCGTCGAAGCACGACGAGCCGCCCGCCCCCGTCCAGTACGAGCGTAAGCCGAGGACCGGTCTGACCGCCGGCGGCGCCGTGCTCTTCGGTCTGGGGTACGCGGGTGCCGTGGTCACCGGATCCCTTTTTCTCAGCAGCGGGGGCAACGGCTGCGCGAGCTACACCATCGGCAACCAGGCGCCGGTGTACAACTGCCCGAACGGGAACGTGCAGATCGCCAGCGGCCTCTTGCTCATCCCGGGCGCCGGCCCGTTCCTCGCCGCGCTCGCCTACCGCGAGACGGCCTGGTCGGTCGACTGGGCGCTCATCGACGGCGCCGCCCAGGCGGGCGGCCTGCTCATGATGATCTACGCGGCCAAGCACCCCCGCGACGTGCCCGTCTGCAGCGAGGCCCTTCAGCTCGCACCCTACGGAGGCCCTCACGCCGGCGGTCTCCAGGCGATGGGACGGTTCTGAGACGGCTCGCGTCGGGAGCTCCCACCCGCAAGCGGCGGATGGCAGCGCCCTGGGTGGGGGAGCGCTCGCCGGGAAGAATTTGATTCGGGTCGGCTGGGGTTTGATCCTGGCCGGGTCGGTTTTTTTCGCCGCCCGGTCGGCAAGCGCGCCCCCCGGGTCGGCTTTTTTCACCGCCCGGTCGGCGAGCGCGTCCCCCGGGTCGGTTTTTTTCACCGCCCGGTCGGCACGAGCGTCCCCCGGGTTGGTTTTTTTCGCCGCCCGGTCGGCACGAGCGCCCCCCGGTCGGTTTTTTTCCCGCCCGGTCGGCACGAGCGCCCCCCGGTCGGTCGTGATCCTCGCCGGGTCGGCGAGAGCGCCCCTGGGGAGGACGACCGGATCCCGGTGCGGCGGCACGGTGAGGAGAGCACGTTTTCGGCCGTCCGATCCCGGCTCGGGGTCCGGAGGCCCGTGGTAGCTTCGGAGGATGATGAACGTGGCCGTTCTCGGCGCCGGAGCGTGGGGGACCGCCCTCGCCAAGGTGCTCGCCGACAAGCAGCACCCCACCGTGATCTGGTCGCACCGGCGGGAGGTGGCCGACACCATCAACGAGGGGCATGTCAACACCCGCTACCTCCCCACCGCGGAGCTGCCGGCCACGCTCCGCGCCACCCACGATGTGGAAGAGGCGCTCCACGGCGCCGAGCTGGTGGTGGTGGTCATCCCCTCGCACGGCCTCCGGGCGGTGATGAGTGACGCACGCCGCCACGTCCCGGAGCGGGCGCTCCTCTGCAGCGCCAGCAAGGGCATCGAGAACGACTCGTTGATGCTGATGAGCGACGTCCTCCTCGACGTGCTCGGCCACCAGGTGCAGCCGCGGCTCACCTACCTCTCGGGGCCGAGCTTCGCGAAAGAGGTGGCCCAGCGGATGCCCACCACCGTCGTCGTCGCTGGCACCAGCGAGCGCGAGACCGAGGTGGTGCAGCACGCCTTCGCCACCGACAAGTTCCGCACCTACGCCTCGCAGGACGTCACCGGCGTGGAGATCGGCGGCGCGCTCAAGAACGTCATCGCCATCGCCGCCGGCGTCTCCGACGGGCTCGGCTACGGCCACAACACCCGCGCCGGCCTGATCACCCGCGGCCTCGCCGAGATCGGCCGCGTCGCCGCGCACAAGGGGGCCAACCCGCTCACCCTCGCTGGCCTCGCCGGAATGGGGGACCTCGTCCTCACCTGCACCGGCGAGCTCTCGCGCAACCGCACCGTCGGCATCGAGCTGGGCAAGGGGCGCACCCTCGGCGACATCCTCGCCACCCTCGGCCACGTCGCCGAGGGGGTGAAGACCACCAAGAGCGCCTTCGACCTGAGCCACAAGCTCGGCGTCGACATGCCCATCACCACCGAGGTCTACCGCATCCTCTACGAGGACAAGTCCCCCCAGCAGGCCGTCGTCGATCTCATGAGCCGCGCCCTCTCGCGGGAGTGACTGCGATCCCGCCGAGCTTCCCCTTTTCTCTTCGATGGGGCGTTGCCCCGTAGCGAGCGGAACCACCATGCGAAACAGCAACCTGGTCTCCTTGGCGTCGGCGCTGATTCTGTCCACCGTGACCTCGGCGGCCCTGGCCCAGCTCCCCCCGCCGTTCCCCAGCCTCCCCGTCCCCGGCCAGGATCCGCAGCAGCCGCCCCAGCAGCAACCTCCGCCGCAGCCGCCTCCTCCGCAACAACCCCCGCCTCCGCAGCTCCCGCCCCAGCAGCAGCCCCCGCCCCAGCAACCGACGTTGCCCGGCGGCTTCCCGGTGCCGCAGCTCCCGCCCCCGCTGCCGCAGTTGCCGATGCCCGGCCAGCAGCCGCAGCAGCCGTATCCGCCGCCGCAACAGCAGCAGCCGTACCCGCCGCAGCCCGGGTACGGGCAGCCGTACCCCCCGCAGCAGCAGCCGTATCCGCAGCAGCAGCCGTATCCCCAGCAGCAGCCGTACGCGCCGCAACCGCAGCCGTACCCCCAGCAGCAGCCGTACCCCCAGCAGCAGCCGTATCCCCAGCAGCAGCCGTATCCCCAGCAGCAGCCGTACGCGCCGCAGCCCGGGTATGGACAGCCCTACGCGCCGCAGCCGGGCTACGGGCAGCCGGGTTATGGACAGCCGGGTTACGGCCAGCCGGGCTACGGGCAGCCGGGCTACGGGCAGCCGGGTTACGGGCAGCCGGGTTACGGCCAACCGGGCTACGCGCCGCCGGGCTACAACCCCAACGTCCGCACCGGGCTCGAGATCGGCTACCTGTACGGCACCGCGATCGCCTACGGCGTGGGCGCCGGCGTCTGGATCGACGCCGAGGCCTACAACGGCACCAAGATCGATCCGGGCATCGCGATGATCGGGCCGCTCCTCCTCGGCGCGGCCCTGCCAATGGCCGTCTACATCGGCGACCTCCACCCGATGCGCGCCGGCCTCCCCTCGGCCATCGCCAGCGGCGTCGTCATCGGCGCCGGCGAGGGCCTGGTCGCCGCCGCCTTCGGCTCGGGTCACGCGAGCACCGTCCCGGGGGCGACCAACCCCTGGGACTTCACCTCGGTGGGGTGCGCCGAGATGGTCGGCTCCACCCTCGGCGCCGTCAGCGGCATCGCCTACGGGGTGCTGCTCCACCCCACGCCCCAGCGGACCATGTTCATCACCTCGGCGACCGGCTGGGGCTCGATCATCGGCTACGAGGTCGGCGGCGGCGCCACCTCCACCCCGTGGAATCCGACGGGCATCGGCACCGACACCACCTCGGCCAAGGCGGGGCTGAGCACCGGCGGTCTCGTCGGCTTCAACCTCGGCCTCGTCGCCGCGGCGGGCGCCTCCGCCTTCTGGACCCCGTCGTGGAACCAGCTCGCCTGGATGTGGGGTGGCTTCGCGATCGGCGAGACCGCGGCGACGCTCGTCTATCCCATCTATGCGGCCACCGGCGGCGACGCGCGGCACGGCCTGGTCTTCCAGGGCCTCGCCGGCACCGTCGGAGCCGTGGCGGGCGCGTTCATCGGCCGCGCCGATCATGGCGGGGCCGTCGCCCGCGAGGAGCGGGAGGACGAGGAGTGGCTCGCACACCCGCACTTCGCCCGGATCCGCGGCGGCGGCGTGATGCCGTTGCCCGGCGGCGCGGGCGGGACGCTGTCCGGCCAGCTTTGGTAGCCGATGGGGAGGGCCGAAGGCCCCCCCAAACCCCCCTGGTGTGATCTGGGCGCCGGGGGCCAACCGCTGGTCCGATCCGGCCGCGGGGCGCCCCAAACCCTCCTGAGCCGAGCGGTGGGCGCCTGCTATGCTGGGCGGCCATGCCGACGCTGAAGTACTTCGCCGCCGCGGGCGCCCCGCGCCTCTACTGCGTCCACAAGCCCGTCACCACCATCGGCAGGGCGCTCGGCAACGACGTGGCGATCCGCGGCACCGGGGTGGTCGAGCACCACGCGCAGATCCTCTTCGACGGGCGCGACTTCGTCCTCGAGGAGCTCGACCGCGACGCCGACATCGACATCAACGGCAAGCGCAAGCGGCGCGCGCGCCTCGTCCACGGGGACCGCGTCCACCTCGGCGGGGTGGAGCTGGGCTTCTCCATGTTCTCGGAGCTGGTCACGGCCGCGCCCTCGGCGTCCGGTGACGACGACGCGCCCTCTGCCGAGCCCACCGGGCGGGGCATCACCAGCGAGCTGGCCGGGGTGCGCAAGCTCTTCGCCTTCAGCGAGAAGCTGATCAACCGCCGCAACGTCGACGAGCTGCTCGAAGCCATGCTCGACGACGTCATCGAGCTGACCTCCGCCGACAAGGGCTTCATCCTCCTCGTCGAGGGCGACCCCCCGGCGACGCCGGGCAAGGCGGAGCGCCGCCTCAGCGTGCGCGCCTCGCGCAACGTGCACAAGGCGGCGATCACCAACCCCGACGGCAACATCTCCGACAGCATCGTCCGCCAGGTGATCACCGAGGCGCGCTCGATCATCGTCTCCGACGCGCTCGCCGACACCCAGTTCGGCCAGAGCGAGAGCGTCATCGCCATGAAGCTGTCGAGCGTGATGTGCGCCCCGCTGATGTCCCAGGGGGAGGTGATCGGCGCGCTCTACGTCGGCAACGACAAGGTCAAGCAGCTCTTCGATCGCACCCAGCTCGAGCTGCTCAGCATCTTCGCCTCCCAGGCCTCTCTGATCCTCCAGAACGCCATGCTCCTCAGCGCCCTCCGCGCCGACAAGGCCAAGCTCGTCGCCGAGCTGCACGACAAGAAGTTCGGGGAGATCATCGGCGCCTGCCCCTCGATGCTGGAGGTCTTCCGCAAGCTGCAGAAGGTGGCCGCCACCGACATCAGCGTGCTCATCACCGGCGAGACCGGCACCGGCAAGGAGCTCATCGCCAAGGAGCTGCACCGCCGCAGCCCCCGCGACGGCGGCCCCTTCGTCACCATCAACTGCGGCGCCATCCCCGAGAACCTCATCGAGAGCGAGCTCTTCGGGCACGTCAAGGGCGCCTTCACCGGCGCGGTGATGAGCCGGCCCGGCAAGTTCCAGATCGCCGACAAGGGCACCCTCTTCCTCGACGAGATCGGCGAGCTGCCGCTCAACCTCCAGGTCAAGCTCCTCCGCGCCCTCCAGGAGCGGGTCGTGGTCCGCGTCGGCGACTCCCGGCCGGAGAAGGTGGACATCCGCGTCATCGCCGCCACCAACCGCAATCTGGAGGACGAGATCCGCGCCGGGAACTTCCGCGAGGATCTCTACTACCGCCTCAACGTCGTCAACCTCTGGCTCCCGCCGCTCCGGGACCGCGGCGACGACGTGATGATCATCGCCAAGGTCCTCCTCTCCAAGTACGCCGACGAGCTGGGCAGCGCGGTCAAGGGCTTCAGCCCGGCCGCCCTCGCCTCCATCAAGAAGTCCCCCTGGCCCGGCAACATCCGCCAGCTCGAGAACCGCATCAAGAAGGCCCTGGTGCTCTGCGAGCAGACGCTGCTCTCGCCCGACGACCTCGACCTCGGCCCCGCGGCGGAGACGGCCATCCTCCCCCTGGAGAAGGCCAAGGAGGAGTTCCAGCGCAAGTACGTGCTCGAGGTCCTCGACCGCAACAACGGCAACCGCACCCAGACCGCCCGGGACCTCGGCGTCGATCCCCGCACCATCTTCCGCTACCTGGAGAAGGAAGCGAACCCGATGCCCAGCGGCGCCGGCGGGGTGGCCAAGGATCCGGGCGCAGGGGGATAGAGCCGCGCACCTCGTGACGTCCATGCCTTCCCTGTCCCGCCTTCGCGCCGCGACGTCGATCCTCGCCCTCCCGCTCCTCGTCGCGCAGGGCTCGTGCACCCCCCCGAGCGCCGCCCGGCCCGAGCCTCCCGCAACGGCGCCGCTCGGCGAGCGGGTCTGGGTGGCCAGCTGGGCCGCGAGCCCGCAGCCGTCGGGGGCCAAGCCCCTCGTGCTCCACGGCGAGACGCTGCGCGAGGTGGTGCACCTGAGCGCCGGGGGAGACTCGATCCGCATGCACCTCTCGAACGCCTACGGCAAGACGCCGCTGGAGATCACCGCCGTCCACGTCGCCGCCTCCGCGGGAACGGCGCGCACGTCCGCCGGGTCCGATCGAGACGTGCTCTTCGGCGGGGCCCCGACCGTGGTGGTCCCGCCCGCGGGCGTCGCGGTCAGCGATCCGATCCCGCTTCGCGTCGCCCCTCGCTCCGACGTGGCGGTGAGCCTCTTCTTCGCGGGCTCGGCGGCAGCGACCACCGTGCACGCGCTCGCGAACGGGGGCGTCTCTGCCTCCGCCCCGGGAGACGTCGCGGGCGCGCCGGCGTTCTCCCCGGCGCGGACGCTTTCCTCCTGGCCCTTCCTGTGCGAGCTCGACGTCCGAGCCGCGTCGGGCACCCGCACGGTGGTCGCCTTCGGAGACTCCATCACCGACGGGATGGGGTCGTCGCCCGGCTCCAACCATCGCTGGCCCGACCTGCTCGAAGAGCGGCTCCGGGCTCGGGCGCCCGAGGTGGGGGTCGTGAACGCGGGCATCGCAGGCAATCGCCTGCTCGTGAAGCTGATCGGCGACAGCGGGCTCGAGAGGTTCCAACGGGACGTCCTCGGGGTGCCCGGGGTGTCCGCGGTCGTCGTCCTCCTCGGCATCAACGACCTCGCCGCCCACGCGCCCGAGCCCGAGTCGAGCGCGGAGGAGGTGATCGCCGGGCACCAGCGGCTCCTCGCGGCCGCCCGGGCGCGAGGGGTGCGCGTGCTCGGCGCCACCCTGCTCCCCTTCGAGGGCGCGGACGGGGACGGCTTCTTCCTCCCGAGCGACGAGCCCAAGCGGCAAGCGGTCAACGCGTGGATCCGCACGGCGGGTGCCTACGGCGCCGTCGTCGACTTCGACCGCGCGATCGCCGACCGGGCGCACCCGGCGCGCATCGCACCGGCGTTCGACAGCGGCGATCACCTCCACCCCAACGACGCGGGCCACCAGGCGATGGCGGACGCGATCGATCTCGCCCTCCTCACGCTCGAGTAGGCCGCGCGCGCGTCGTCGGGGGCCTCGCGCCTCCTCACCCGTGTCGTATAGTGCCGCCCATGACCCTGGCTCAGTGGACCGCCGTCGACCGCTACTTCACCGACCTCTTCGTCCCCGCGGACGCCGCGCTCGACGCCGCCCTGGCCGCCAGCACGGAGGCCGGTCTGCCGCCGATCAACGTGTCGCCGCCGCAGGGCAAGCTCCTCAACCTGCTCGCGCGCCTGCACGGGGCCCGCACCGTGCTCGAGATCGGCACGCTCGGCGGCTACAGCACGATCTGGCTGGCCCGCGCCCTGCCCGAAGGGGGCCGGGTGATCACCCTCGAGTTCGACCCCAAGCACGCCGAGGTCGCCCGGGCGAACCTGGCGCGCGCCGGCGTCGCGGGCCGGGTCGAGGTGCGCGTGGGAGCGGCGCTCGACGCGCTGCCCAAGATCGCCGCCGAGGGGCTGGGACCGTTCGACCTCGTCTTCATCGACGCCGACAAGAAGAACAACCCCGACTACTTCACCTGGGCGCTCAAGCTCACCCGGCGGGGCAGCGTGATCATCGTCGACAACGTCGTCCGCGACGGCCGGGTCATCGACGCCAGCACCGACACCGACATCCTGGGGGTGCGCCGGTGCAACGCGATGATGGCCGCCGAGCCGCGGGTGAGCGCGACGGCCATCCAGACTGTGGGGAGCAAGGGCTACGACGGGTTCGCCCTCGCGCTGGTCGTCGCGGACTGATCAGTTCGCCGAGTCCGCCTGCATGGTGCCGACGTCCACCGTGCCGCCCGCCCCGTTGAGGATGTGCTCGATCGCGCCCCCCGCCGTGCTGCCGAGGTATTCGGTGACCAGGTGCTGCATCGTCACCCCGGAGGCGGTGGGCGTCTCGACGGCGTTCTCCTCGGTCACCGGGTTGTCGAACACGGAGTAGACCCCGAGGCCGCGCGCGTCGTGGCTGGTGACCGAGCTCGCCACTTTGTAGGAGGCGTATCCGTTCTCGCCGCCGTGCGTCCACGAGCCCTGGTCGGGGACGTCGTAGGGGATCTCGGACTGGTAGAAGTAGACGCGCCCGCCATTGCCGTTCCACAGGGTCTGGTACTGCTCGAAGTGCTCGACGAAGAGCCCATAGGCCGAGACGTTGTCACCGTTCACGGTGATCCCGTTCTGGGCCACGTTGGTGGTCCAGCCCACGCCGGTGCCGTGGTCGGCGCGCCACAGCCAGACGTTGTCGAGGAGCACGTCGCTGCTGTTGATGGTGAAGCAGCTCGCGGTGTTGCCGACCGCCTCGCCGCCGACGCGGCAGGAGAGGTCGAAGAGGGCGGTGGGACTGGTCGCGTGGCTCTGGGAGCTGGAGGCGGCGCCGATCTGGAGCAGGGTGGGGGAGCTGGTCGCACCCGCGTCGAAGAGGATGCCGCCGACGGAGACGCCGTCGACGTCGGCAACGACGATCGCCGGTGTCCCCTGATCGGGGTGGAGCGTCGCCACGCCGAGCCCCAGGACGATGGCCCCGGCCCGGGTGACCTGGAGGCTGCTGGCCAGGTGGTAGACCCCCGGCGTCAAGAGGAGGTGCCGGCCGGCGGCGAGCGCGCCGTTGAGGGTGTCGGCGGTGTCCGTGTCGGGGTGCGCCAGATAGAATGCGGCGAGAGACACGGTCGTGGCGGGGACCGGGGTGGCGCCCCACGAGATCCCCTGGCTGCTGGTCCGGAGCGACGGCACCACGACCGAGTAGGCTCCGGCGCCGTCGATGACCAGATAGGGCTTCTCGCGCACGGTGGGCGTGGTGGCGACGACGGTGTAGGGAGAGACGGGCCAGGTGCCCGAGGGGGGGTTCTCGTCGCCGACGAACACCATGTTCCACGCCCCGCCCACCCAGCTGGTGAGGACGGTGTTGCGGGTGAGGAACTGCTGCTGGCTGCCGGAGAGCACCTGGGTGTCGATCAGCGAGTCGGCGATGAAGCCACCGCTGGACCAGCCCCCGTCCCAGAGATCGAGCTGGCCCTTGACGTGGAAGCGGCGCAGCCCGGTCGCCTGGGAGACGGCCCACACCTCGACGCTGGAGTCCTCGGTGGGGACGACGGCCAGGTTCTCCGCATAGCGCCAGAAGTTCTGGGTGGCGTTGCCCTGGAACCAGGTGGCCTTGGAGCGCACCGCCCCGGTGATGGTGACGTCGTCGGGAGACGCTCCGAGGCCGAGCACGGTCATGTAGAAGCCGACCTGAACGTCGAGCGCGTACTGGCCCGGCTTGAAGAGGTACGCGTAGCGCTGGTCGCCGAACTGGTTGGTCTGCTGGGTCTGAAAGACCACGTCGATCTGACTCTGGATCGTCGCCGTCGCCATCGACGGGTCGAAGATGAGGACGTTGGGCCCGAAGTCGGGGTGGGTCGGATCGGTCGCAGCCCCGGCACCGCCCGCACCGCCGCTGGCCCCGCCCGGAGAGCTGCCCCCGGTGCCCGCGGTACCCGCCGAGCCGACGGTGCTGCTGCCCGCCTCGGTGCCGGTGGTGCCGGTGGTGCCGGTGGCGTTGCCCGAGCCCGAGCCCGTGGTGTTGCCGCCGGTGCCGGGCGCGGCGGTGGTGTGACCGCAAGCGGCGCTGGCCACGAGGAGCGAGAGGGCGCCGGCGCTGACGAGGAGCAATCGGTTCGAGGTGGCTCGCATCCTGGGCGGCGGAGCAGGATCCCTGCCAGCGCCGGGGACGGGCGTGGCCGCGTGCGCAGGCCGCGCCGGGCCGCCGGTGCGATCGCAGGGATCCTGGGTGGGTGATCGCGCCGATCACCCACCGTGACCGGCCGGCGCGCCATGCTATCCAGCTACCCCGCCATGCCGTCGTCCGAACCCCTCAGCGACCCCTGCCCGCCCAAGACCCGCGCCGACCTGGAGTGGGACCGCGTCCTCGAGGCCCTCGCCGGCCGCTGCGCCTCGCCGGCCGGGCGCCGCCTGGCGCGGGGGCTCCCCTTCGCGAGCTCGCGCGCGGAGGTCCTCACCGCCCTCGGCGAGGTGCGGGAGGCGGTCACCCTCGATCTCGCCGGCGAGCCGCTCCCCACCGCCGAGGTGCCCGAGGTGGCTCAGGCGCTCGACCGGGCCCGCATCGGATCCGTCCTTGCCAACGAGGAGCTCCGCGGCATCGTCTCCTGCCTGGCGGCGGCGCGGACGCTGCGGCGCTTCTTGAACGCCCGGCGCGATCGCGCGCCCCTGCTGGCCGAGGCGTGCGCGGTGGAGGGCTCGCTCGACGAGCTGGAGCGCGAGCTCGCCGCCTGCTTCGATCCGGACGGGTCGCTCGCCGACCGGGCCTCGCCGCGCCTCCTCGAGCTGCGCAGCGACTGGCGCGCCGGCAGGGAGCGGCTGGTGCGGCGGCTCGACGAGCTCATCAAGAAGCACGACGACATCCTCCAGGATCGGTTCTGGACCGAGCGGGACGGGCGCTACGTGCTGCCGGTGCGATCGGACGCTCACGAGCGCTTTCCCGGCATCGTCCACGCCACCAGCGCCAGCGGCGCCACCGTGTTCGTGGAGCCGCGGGCGCTGGTCGAGGTGGGCAACCGCCAGAAGATGCTCGACGCCCAGGTCATCCGGGAGGAGCACGCCGTGTACGCGGCGCTCTCGGCGCAGGTGGCCGGATCGGTGGACGCGATCCTGGCGGCGACCGTCGCGCTCGCCCACGCCGACGTGCGCGCCGGCAGCGTCAAGCTGACCCGGGAGCTGGCCCTGACCTTCCCCGAGGTGGTGGAGGGAGAGGCGCGCGTGGATCTCGTCGGCGCCCGCCACCCGCTGCTGGCGCTCGACGGGGTGGAGGTGGTGCCCGGCGATCTCGCGGTGGGCGCCGGCCGCGCCATGATCGTCTCGGGGCCCAACGCCGGCGGCAAGACCGTGGCGCTGAAGACGCTGGGCCTGGCGGCGCTGATGGTGCGCGCCGGGCTCCCGGTGCCCGCGCGCGAGGGCTCGCGCGTCGCCGTGTTCGAGGTGGTGCTCACCGACGTCGGCGACGATCAGAACCTGCACAAGAACCTCTCCACCTTCAGCGCCCACGTGCAGAACCTGGTCACCGTCCTCGGCGAGACCCGCCCCGGCGCCCTGGTCCTGCTCGACGAGCTCGCCGGCGGCACCGACCCGCGCGAGGGCGAGGCGCTCGCGGCCGGCGTGCTCGACTCGCTCTGCGCCCGCGGGGGGACGGTGGCCTGCACCACCCACTACGAGGGGCTCAAGGCGCTCGCGCTCGGGGACGTGCGCTTCCAGAACGCCTCGGTGGGCTTCGACCTGGCGACGATGAGCCCCACCTTCGAGCTCTTGCTGGGCGTCCCCGGGGCGTCGAGCGCGCTCGCGGTGGCGCGGCGCTTCGGCATCCCGGCCACGGTGATCGAGCGGGCGCAGCGCTTCCTCTCGCGGGAGACGGTGACCTTCGATCAGATGGTGGAGAAGCTCCAGTCCGAGCGGCGCGCCCTCGAGCTGGCGCGCGCCGACGCGGTGCGCGAGGCCGAGGCGGCGCGCCAGAAGCAGCGCGAGCTCGAGCGCGAGACCGAGCGCCTCACCGCCAAGGAGCGCGGCGCCATCACCCGCGAGGGCGAGGAGCTGCTCGCCAGCCTCAAGCGCGCCCGGGAGGACCTCCGCGCGGCCCAGGCCCGCCTGCGAGGGGGCCGGCTCACCGAGGAGGATCTGCGCGCCGCGACCCGTGCCATCGACGCGGTCGCCCACAAGACCTCGATCGGCGGCGAGCTCGAGCCGCGCACCGCCGCCGACGCCGTGGAACGCGGTGCCGTCGGGCCGGGGGCGATCCGCGTCGGGCTCAGGGTGTACGTGCCGCGGCTCCGCGCCGAGGCCGAGATCGTCGAGGTCCTCGGCGGCGGTCAGCTCCGCGTCGCGGCGGGGTCGCTCAAGCTGAGCACCACGGTGGCCGAGGTGCGCTCGGTGAGCGCCGCCCCGCCGCAGGCGGCCCAGGCCTCCCGTCGCGAGGGGGGGCGCGATCGCCGCACCCCGTCCCGCAAGGAGTCCGCCTACACCATGGACGCCGCCGCCGACCCGGACCTCCCCGTCCAGACCAGCGACAACACGGTCGACCTGCGCGGGCTGCGGGCCCACGAGGCGGTGGCGATGGCCGAGCAGTTCCTCGATCGCACCCTCGGCGCAGGACGCCGGGTCGCCTTCCTCATCCACGGCCACGGCACCGGCGCGCTGCGCGAGGCGGTCCGCGACGCGCTGCGCACCAGCCACTACGTGGCCAGGTCTCGCCCGGGCGAGCAGGGCGAGGGCGGCGACGGCGTCACGGTGGTCTGGCTGCGCTGACGAAGCGCCGAGGTGTGGCGCCCCGGTCATGGATGGAGTGAACGATTCGTGGCCGGCGCGGAGAACCGGTTCAACCAGAACGTGCTCGAAGCCGTCACAGGGGTGCAGAGCGCGCTGGCACGACGCGTGCTCCTCTCGCTGCGCTATCCGTCCACACCCGTCGTTCGGGAAGGTTCGCCCCATGGCCGCCGTTGCTACACCGAGAAGACAGCACCCTTCAGGCCCCCCGCGGAGTGTGCCCGTGCCCGGCACCGTGCCATCCCCTCGCACCGAGCCTCGCATCGAGACGGACACGTTCGTCCCTGAGGCGACCGTCGAGAGCTGGGTGCGCAGCGGCGCGGCGGCGCGCACCGGCGGCCTGCTCGTCACCTCGGCCGGGCGGCGCTTCCTCCTGCGCGACGCCATCCGCGTCCTCGGCCGGCGCAACGGCGACACCGATCCCTACGGCTTCACGGGGAAGGTCGAGCCCATCCGCGAGCTCATCCGGCGCGGCGCCAACGTCTCCGCCGACGCGCTGCGCCTGGGGCCGGCGGTCTACGACATCGAGTACGGCTTCGTCGCGGTGCGCGCCGACGACTGAGGAATTGCTCAGCGATCGCGATCGACGCGGCCGACGTCGGAGGCGACGCGGTCGAGCACGCCATTGACGAAGGCGCCGCTCTCCTCGCTGCCGAAGCGCTTGGCCAGCTCCACGGCCTCGTCGAGGATGACGGCGCGGGGCACGTCGCGGCTCTTGAGCAGCTCCCACGCGCCGAGGCGGAGGACGTTGCGGTCGACCCGCGCCATCCGCTCCAGTCGCCAGTTGGTGCTGGCCTTGCGGACGGCCTCGTCGACCTTGTCGAGGTCGCCCGCCACCCCGCGGAGGACGTTGTCGGCGTACTCCCGGCCCTCGGGATCGCCCGGGGTCTCGCGCCAGTAGGCGGCGATGACGCGCTCGGCGCTGCCGCCGCCCGCTTCCATCGCGAAGAGCATCTGCAAGGCCGACTCTCGACCGGAAGTACGCGCGCCCATGGTCGATCTCTCCGGCTAGAGGCCGGCGGCGTCGAGCGCCGCAGCCAGCGAGACCATCTCGATGGCGCTGACGGCGGCGTCCCAGCCCTTGTTGCCAGCCTTGGTCCCGGCGCGCTCGATCGCCTGCTCGATGGTGTCGGTGGTGAGCACGCCGAACGTCACCGGGACGCCCGTCTGCAGCGACACCTGCGCGATGCCCTTGGAGACCTCGGAGGCGACGTAATCGAAGTGCGGCGTGGAGCCGCGGATCACCGCGGCCAGCGCGATGATGGCGTCGACGCTCCCCCCGGAGCTCCCCGGGGGCTTGGGGGCAGCGCCCCCATCGCGGCGGGCGAGGCGCGAGACTACGGTGGGGATCTCCCAGGCGCCGGGGACGCGAACGATGGTGGTCTTGCCCAGGTCGCCCCCGTGGCGGGCGATGGCGTCGAGCGCACCCTCGACCAGGCGGTCGACGATGAAATGGTTGAAGCGAGCCACCACCAGCGTGAACCGCGCGCCCGGCGGCGCGATCAGCGTGCCCTCGACGACCCTTGCCCCGCCAGGTTGACCCGACATGCTCACGCCTCGCCCTTCATCGACACCAGCGGTACCATCTCGACCACCTTGAGACCGAAGCCGGTGAGCCCGGCGATCTTGAGCTGGCTGTTGGTGAGCAGCCGGATCTGGTGCACGCCCAGATCGGTGAGCACCTGGGCCCCGAGGCCGAACTCGCGCAGGGTCCAGCCCTGGGCGCTGGGGCTCGCGGCCGGTCTGCCTCCCGGCGGGCCTCCCAGCGGTAGCGCGCCCAGGCCATTGAGCTCGAGCGCGAGATCGCCCTTGGGGGGGATGTAGAGGATGACGCCCGCGCCGGCCTTCTCGATGGCGAGGATGGCCTCGCGGAGGTTGGAGCCGCCGTCGACCGGGGTGGAGCTGAAGATGTCGCCCACCAGGGAGCCGGAGTGGACGCGGCAGAGCACCGGCTCGCTGGTGGCCACGTGGCCCTTGGAGAGGGCCAGGAACTGCCGCGGCTCGCTCATGATCTCGTAGACCGAGCAGGCCCAGTCGGTGCCGGTGAGGTCGAGGCGCAGCGTCTGCTCGGCGATGCGGCGGACCAGGCGCTCGGTCTGGAGGCGGTACTGGATGAGGTCCGCAACCATCAGGATGGTGAGCCCGTGCTTCTGGCCGAAGCGCTCCAGGTCGGGCATCCGCGCCATGGTGCCGTCGTCGTTCATGATCTCGCAGATGACGCCGGCCGGGCGCATGCCCGCGAGGCGGGCGAGATCCACGGAGCCCTCGGTCTGGCCGGTGCGCACCAGGACGCCGCCGCGGCGCGCCCGGAGCGGGAAGACGTGGCCGGGCGTGACCAGATCGGTGGGGCGCGCGTCGGGCTGGATGGCGACCTTGACGGTGTGGGCGCGATCGGCGGCGCTGATGCCCGTGGTGACGCCGTGGCGCGCCTCGACGCTGACGGTGAAGGCGGTTCCGAGCGGGGGCCCGCTCCGGCCCGGCGCCGACATCATCGGGAGCTCGAGGCGGTTCACCTGCTCCTCCTCGAGGGTCAGGCAGATGAGGCCGCGGCCGTGGACGGCCATGAAGTTGATGCCGTCAGGGGTGACGGCCTCGGCGGCCATGCAGAGGTCGCCCTCGTTCTCGCGGTCCTCGTCGTCGACGAGGATGACCATCTTGCCGGCGCGGATCTGGTCCAGCGCGCTGTTGACGCGCTCGAGCACGGCGGAGTCGATGGTCAGGCGGTGCGGCATGAGCTCAGGTCCATCCGCCCGAGCGGAGCTTGTCGAGGAGGCGCTGGTCGTCGTCGGCGTGGACGTGGGCATGGACATCTCCCGCTCCTCCTCCCGCCCCCGAGAAATCGAGCTGCCGCGCCACGTAGCGCGCGAGCACGTCGACTTCAATGTTCACGCGCGCCCCGGCGCGCATTTCCCCGAGCAACGTGCGGCCGACGGTGTGGGGCACCAGCATCACGGCCACCGCCACGGTGGCGCCCGAGCTGCCCGCGGTCACGGCCGGCCCGACGTCGTTGAGGGTGAGGCTCACCCCGTCGATGGCGATCGAGCCCTTGGAGGCGACGAAGCGGCCGAGGGCGGCGGGGAGGGTGACCTCGAAGCGAATGGCCTCGCCGCGAGGCTCGCGGGCGGTGACCTGCCCCACGGCGTCGACGTGGCCGAGGACGATGTGCCCCCCCATGCGTCCGCCCAGCGGGGTCGAGCGCTCCAGGTGGACCCCGGCGCCGAGGGGGAGCTCGCCGAGGGTGGTGCGCTCGAGCGTCTCGCCGCTGATGTCGCACTCGAAGCCGCCCGCCACGATCCGATCGACGGTCAGGCACACCCCGTTGACGCTGATCGACTCGCCCAGCTCGAGCGGCGACAGCGTGGTCTCGATCGAGGCCCGCGCCACCGGCCGCCCGGCCCGCCGCCTGAGGACACCGGTGGTCTCGACGAGACCGGTGAACATCAGCCTGCGGCACCCCCGCCCTGACCGGGAGGAGGATCAGGGGGGTTTGGGGGGGGTTTGGGGCCCCCCCCATCGGGACGGTCCGTCAGCAGCTTGTCGATGAGGCCCTTGGAATAGGTCGACAGGTCGGTGAAGAGCACGCCCATCCCGGGCGGGTCGTCGTGGACCCGCACCACCTCGCCGAGGCCCTCGACGGTCTCGATGTCGTCCATGATCACGGTGAAGCGCAGGTTCACCTTGGTGCCGACAGGGAGCGGGGTGCGGGAGCGGACGAACACGCCCGTGCGCGAGATGTTGGTGACGTACTCGTTGATGAACGCGTCGTACGACTCGAACTCTTTGTTGATGGTGACGCGCTCGTCACGGCGCGCCTCCTCGGGGGTCTTGTCGGCCATGGCCTTGCTTCACCTGCCTACGAGATCGAACTGCTCGAGGTGGTACTCCTTGCGGGGGACGAGCTCGAGGCGCCGCTCGAAGAGGCGCTGGGCCTCGACGACGGCGACGCGCTCGTCGCTCTTGAGGAGATCGATCACCGCCGGGTGCGCGTTGACGATGATCACGTAGCCGGGCAGGTTCATCCGCTCGCGCCGGATCTGCCGGAGGATCTCGTAGGCGATGGTCTGCTTGGACTGGAGCTGGCCGGTGCCGTCGCAGTAGAAGCAGGGCTCGAGGACGGTGCGGCCCAGGCTCTCCCGCGTCCGCTTGCGCGTCATCTCGATGAGGCCGAGATCGCTGATGCGGTTGAGGGTGGTCTTGGCCTTGTCCTTGGAGAGCAGCTCCTCGAGGCGCTTGCGCACCTTCTCCCGGTTGGAGGTGCGCTCCATGTCGATGAGGTCGAGGATGATCAGCCCGCCGATGTTGCGGAAGCGGAGCTGGTAGGCGATCTCCTCGACGGCCTCGAGGTTGGTTGCGAGGATGGTCTCCTCGAGATCCTTGGAGCCCTTGCCGACGAAGCGCCCGGTGTTGACGTCGATGGCGGTGAGCGCCTCGGCCTGGTCGAGGATCAGGTAGCCGCCCGAGGGGAGCGGGACCTTGCGGGACTGGGCGCGCTGGATCTCGTCCTCGATGCCGTAGGCGTCGAAGATCGGCTCCTCGCCGTCGTAGAGCTCGATCGCGTCGACGCGCTCGGGCATGAAGATCTCGACGAACCGGCAGAGACGCTCGTGCTCCTCCTTGGAGTCGATCACGATCTTCTCGATGTCGTCGGTGAAGAGATCGCGGGCCGTCTTCAGGACCAGGTCGAGCTCGGTGTAGAGGCAGATCGGCGCGCGCATGCCGACCTCGCGCTTCTTGACCACCTCGCCCCAGAGGCGGACCAGGTAGCCGACGTCGGCCTTGAGCTGCTTCTTGGTGAGGCCCTCGGCGACGGTGCGCACGATGAGGCCCCCCTGCGGCGGCTTCATCGCCTCGATCGACTCGCGCAGGCGGGCGCGCTCCTTGTCGGAGCCGATGCGCTTGGAGATGCCGATGTGATCGACGGTCGGCAGGTAGACGACGTAGCGGCCGGGCAGCGAGATGTGGCTGGTGACCCGGGCGCCCTTGGTGCCGATCGGCTCCTTGGAGATCTGGACGAGGACCTCCTGGCCCTCGCGCACCACGTCGCGGATAGGGGTGCTCTTGGAGATGCGCGGCGGCTCCTGGTGGGCGCCGCGCTTGGGCTCGCGGCTGCTGCTGCGGCCGTCGCGGCGGCCCTGCTGGCCGCGCTCGTCGCTCCGTCGGCCGGCGCTGCGTTCGTCGCTGCGCGCCTTGGGCGCCGCGGCGGCGCGATCGTCGCGCCGACCCGCGCCACCACGCGCTCTGCCACCGGACGGAGAGCGCGAGGCGCCCTCTTGCCCGGCCGGAGGAGAAGCCGGACGGGCGGGGCTGGAAGCGGCGCCTTCGACCGGCGGCTTGGCAGCCGAGGCTCCATCGAGAGCGGCTGCGGTCGCGGCCTGACGGTCGACGGTGCGGCCCGAGCGCCGGACCCGCGCATCCCGTTGACCACGCCCCCGGCGGGTGCGGGTCCGCGGGACGAGCGAGTCGTCCTCGGGAACGGCCACCACCACCTCGGTCGCGGGGTCCCCACCGGCCGCGGTCGCCTCGGCGGCGACGTCGAGCGCGCTCTCGCTGGAGACCGCGTGCACCGGGGCGGGGGGGGAGTCTTCGCCGGAGGCTGCAGCAGGCTCGTCCTGCTCGGAGCGGCCCTCCTCTTCCTCTACCGAGGCCCCTTCAGCCGGGCCCGCGGCGGCATCCGCGTCAGCCTGGTCGTCGCCGTCCTCGTCGCCCGGATCAGCGACTCCGCCGGTGTCGGCGACGTCGAGAGCGGTGGGCAGCTCGATGTCGACCTCGTGGGCGAGGGCTTCTTCCTCTTCTTCGTCCGTGACCGCTTCCTCGGCGGGCTCATGGACATGGGGAACATGGGGAACATGGGGAACATGGGGGGCGTGCGCGACGGCCGGTCGCGCGCCGACATTGCCGGCATCGGGAGCGAGGAGCAGAGCCTCTTCGCCGGGAGCCTCGCGACCGGAGGAGGACGAGCGCTCGTCCTCACCGCCGCGGCGATGACCGGCGAGGTACGCCTCGAAGTCGTCCGGGCGGATCAGGTCCTCGACGTGAAGAAATGCCGCACGCTCGAGCCCGACGTCGATGAAGGCCGCCTGCATGCCCGGTAGAACGCGGCTCACCTTGCCGAGATAGATGTTTCCCAGCGTACCCTTCGAGGTCTCTCGCTCGATATGGAGCTCGGCGATGATGCCGTTCTCGATGAGGGCGACGCGTGTCTCGCGGATGTCGACGTTGATGACGAGGAGATTCTTTGCCATGTGCGAGGCCCGCTCGAAGCGGGTGGCGGCAAGGGTTACCACATCGACCCTCCCCCCCCAACCCTTCCCTCGGCGGGTTCCCGCCAAATTCGGCCCGACGGCGCTCCGATCGGCTCTCCCTCCCCTTCCGGCGGGGTCCCTGGGTGCGAAACGCCCGTCTCAGCGCGCTGACAGAAAGGTGCGCTTCGCGTAGCCGGCGCCGCGTCTGGAGGTGTCGAGGATTCGACGACCCCCAGGTAAACCGTTGAAATTACTGAGACCCCGTATCGAGCCCGGCGCGTGCTTCATCCCCCGGCGAACCCAACCCAGGTCGCCCCGACCGGAGGAAACCATGGCGCAATCGTCCAGGATCATTGTTCTTTACGTGGCAGCGGGCGGCGGGCACCGCGCGGCGGCCGGCGCCGTCGCCGAGGCTGCTCGGACCCGAGGCCTCGACGTGGAGGTCGTGGACGCGCTCGAGCTGACGCCCGCCTGGTTCGCTCGCGCCTATGTGGGCGCCCACCTCCGCAGCACCGAGCACGCGCCGGGGCTGTATGGACAGGGGTACGCCGCCCTCGACCAGAGGCACGCCGTGGTCGACGGCGTCCGCGGGGCCTTCGACCGCGCGGTGGGGCGCGGCCTCCTGCGCTACGTCGCGGAGCAGCGGCCGCTCGCGATCATCGCCACCCACTTCTTCCCGCTCGAGATCCTGGGTCACGCGCGGAGGACCGGGGCGCTGCAGATCCCGGTGGTCGGGGTCGTCACGGACTATGCGGCCCACGCCTTCTGGGCCGAGCCCGGCGTCGATCGCTTCTGCGCTCCGGCCGGGCGCGCCGCGCGGGATCTGGTGCGCCACGGGGTCTCGCCCGACGCCGTCGTCGCCACCGGCATCCCGATCCGGGCGGCGTTCGGCGCCATCCCGACCCTGACGCCGCCGGCGCCGGGCGCCCCGATCGAGGTGCTGGTCACCAGCGGCGGGTTCGGCGTCGGGCCGATGGCCGAGATCGTCCGCTCGTTCAGCGGGGTCCGTGAAGCGCGGCTCACCATCGTCTGCGGCGACAACGCGACGCGGGTCGCCGAGGCCCGGCGCGTGGCCGCCGAGGTGGGGGTGCACGCCGAGGTGGTCGGCTTCGAGCGCGACATGGCGCGCCGGGTGGCGGCCGCGCACGTGATCGTCGGCAAGCCGGGCGGGCTCACCGTGAGCGAGTCGCTCGCCGCCGGCCGCCCGATGGTGCTGGTGGGCGCCTGCCCGGGTCAGGAGATGATGAACCAGCGGTGGCTGGTCGAGCAGGGAGCCGCGGTCGCCTGCGAGGCCGCCGCCGCCGGCCGCACCGTGGCCGCGCTGGGCGCCCAGAGCGCCCTGGCAAGCCTGGCGACGGAGGCACGAGCCCTGGCCGCTCCGCGCTCCGCGGCGCGGGTGCTTCACGTCGCGTTGCGGCTCTCCGACCACCACCACGCGTCCCAGCCGCTCGCGGCGTGAGGCGCCCCCGGGCGCTCCGCCGGATGACTCACATCGCGGGGCAGGTGGCGAGGTCGGTGAGGAGCGCCTTGCAGTCGCCGTTGCCTTCGCAGGCGGTGAGGTCGGCGGCGCAGGTCGCCCCGGATTTGGTCGAGCAGGTCTGGCAGGTGTCGCACGCGGTCATGCCCGGCGTGCCCGTGTCGCAGCTGTCCGTCATCGTCGGCGCCGCGGTGCAGCCGCCGCTCTGGCCGAGGGTCGTGGCGCCGTCGCAGGTCGTGTAGCAAGCGGTGCAGAAGAGACAGGTGATCAGGGCGTTGTAGGGCGTCACGCCGGGCTGGTGCGCCGTCGAGTTGCAGGTGAAGCAGCTCACCCGGTCGGTGCACGACGCGCAGTCCGCCCCCGTCACGCAGGGGTCGCCGCCGCCGGCGCCGGTCGTGGCGGCGGCGCTGCCGCCGGCGCCGGTGGACCCCGTGCCCGTGCTGCTGGTGCTGCTGGCGCTGCACGCTGCCAGCGCCAGCGCGGTGAACGTCGCCGCCACCGCGCGAGATGCCCAGATCTTCATGTGCGTAACCTCCGGAACCGCCGTGGCCGAGATCAGAGCGGGATGTTGCCGTGCTTCTTCGCGGGGTTCTTGTCGCGCTTGTCGCGCAGGAGGTCGAGGGCGCGGGCGAGGCGGATGCGGAGCAGGCGCGGGTAGATGACCTCGTCGATGAAGCCGAGCTCGGCGGCCTTGTAGGGGCTGGCGAACTTGGCCTTGTACTCCTCGACGAAGCGGGCGCGGGTCTGGGCGGGGTCGGCCGCGGCGAGGATCTCCTTGCGATAGACGATGTTGACGGCGCCCTCGGGGCCCATCACGGCGATCTCGGCGGTCGGGAACGCCAGGTTGTAGTCGGCGCGGATGTGCTTGGACGCCATCACGTCGTAGGCGCCGCCATAGGCCTTGCGGGTGATCACCGTCACCTTGGGCACGGTGGCCTCGGCGAAGGCGTAGAGCAGCTTGGCGCCGTGGGTGATGATGCCGCCGTACTCCTGGTCGGTGCCGGGGAGGAAGCCGGGGACGTCGACGAACGTGCAGAGGGGGATGTTGAAGCAGTCGCAGAAGCGCACGAAGCGGGCGGCCTTGATGCTGGCCTTGATGTCGAGGCAGCCCGCGAGCACCTGCGGCTGGTTGGCGACGACGCCGATGGGACGGCCGCCGATGCGAGCGAAGCCGACCACCATGTTCTGCGCGTAGCGCTCGTGGATCTCGAACAGGTGGCCGTCGTCGACCACGGCCCGCACCACGTTGCGCACGTCGTAGGGCTTGGCCGGGTCGGCCGGGACCATGGTGTCGAGCTCGGGGATCTCGCGGTCGGTGGGCTGGGTAGGCGGGCGGGCCGGCGGATCCTCGGTGTTGTTGGAGGGGAGGAAGGAGAGCAGCTCGCGCACCCGGGCGACCGCGGCGCGGTCGTCGGGCGCGGTGAGGTGGCACACGCCGCTCCGGCTCGCGTGCGTCGCGGCGCCGCCGAGCGTCTCCTTGTCCACCTCCTCGTTGGTCACCGCCTTGATGACGTCCGGGCCGGTGATGAACATGTAGCTGGTGCCGGCCACCATGAGGATGAAGTCGGTGATCGCCGGGGAGTACACGGCGCCGCCGGCGCACGGCCCCATGATCGCGCTGATCTGCGGCACCACGCCGCTCGCCAGGGTGTTGCGCAGGAAGATGTCGGCGTACCCCGCGAGCGACTCGACCCCCTCCTGGATGCGGGCGCCGCCGGAGTCGTTGAGGCCGATCACCGGGGCGCCGATGCGCATGGCGAGGTCCATGACCTTGCAGATCTTCTCGGCGTAGGCCGAGGAGAGCGAGCCGCCGATGACGGTGAAGTCCTGGGCGAAGACCACCACCTTGCGCCCGTCGACGAGGCCCCAGCCGGTGACGACGCCGTCGCCGAGGACCTTGCTCTTGTCCATGTCGAAGTCGGTGCAGCGGTGGACCACGAAGCGATCCACCTCGACGAACGAGCCGGGGTCGAGGAGCAGGTCCACGCGCTCCCGGGCGGTGAGCTTGCCGGCCTCGTGCTGCTTGGCGATCCGAGCCGCGCCGCCCCCTTCCAGCGAGAGGCGGTTCATCTCGTCGAGGCGGGCGAGCGCGCTCACGCCCGGGGCCGCGGCGCCCGCAGGAGCGGGAGGCGAGGATTGTTGGTCGGCCATGAGCCCGCCCCTACCACGTGGGCGCGCGCGCCGCGATCGACCCGAGCCCCCGGGCCAATGTGGGGAACACCCCACCAAGGTGAGCGCGGTCACGGGGGCTCGCGGTGGAGGCACTTGCGCCGATTCACCAAGGGCCCGTAACCTCGTCACCCCTACCTGGCTCGCACCGAGCGAAGCTCGCGCGGCGCGCGCCGCGGGCCCCTTGTGGATGTCCTCACCAAGCCCCCTCCGTTCCCCGCCGGCTTGGCCCGGGGCGCCGCCCATGGTCGCTCGCACATGACGGCGGGACTCGTTCGAGCGGTGGTCGCCGCGGCGGTCGCCCGCGGGTGGCTGACCCCGGAAGCCGCCTGGGACCTCGCGTGCCGGGTGGCCATAGAGGGGGGCGCCGCCCCCAGACCGCCGGCAGAGGGTTCCTCGATGGGGGCTCTGCCCCCAAACCCCCGCGCTGAGGGCTCCTCGATGGGGGCTCTGCCCCCAAACCCCCGCGCTGAGGGCTCTCACGATCAGGAATCCGCGGGGGCGGGTGGCTCCGACGTGACGGTCAGGTCGCTGTCCGAGTGGCTGGAGGGCGCGCTCGCACCGGAGCGAATCGAGGAGCTGGTGGTGGCGCTCGCGCCATCGACAGGCGGGGAGACGACCGGGGAGGACGGCGGGGCGGTGGGGCCGGGCCGAGAGCGGCCGACGCTGGCGGCGGCCGTCGACGCTCCGCTCGGGCCCGCGGCTCCACCGGCCTCGTCCATCGCGGAGCCGGGCGACGGGCGCTACGCCATCGCCGAGGAGCTCGGCATCGGCGGGCTGGGCCGCGTGGTGCGCGCCACGGATCGCTCCATCGGCCGCGTCGTCGCGCTGAAGACGCTCAAGGAGGGGGTGGGGATGGCGGTCGACGTGCTCGATCGCTTCATGGCCGAGGCCTGTGTCACCGCCCGGCTCGAGCACCCGAACATCGTCCCCGTGTACGAGATCGGCTCGTTCAAGAACGGCCAGCCCTACTACACGATGCGGGTCGTCAAGCAGCGCAACCTCCAGGACGTGCTCGCCAGCAAGACGCTGCGCGCGCAGTGGCCGCTGGTGCGCCTCGTCGGCGCCTTCGTGCAGGTCTCGCGCGCGCTCGCCTACGCGCACCGCCTCGGCGTCCTGCACCGCGACATCAAGCCCGAGAACATCCTGCTCGGCGATTTCGGCGAGGTGTACCTGGCCGACTGGGGCAACGCCAAGGCGATGGCCGGCTCCCCCATCGCCAGCCCTCCGCAGGCGAGGCGGCCCGCGAGCGCGCCGCCCGAGTACGTCCAGGCCCAGCCCCCCGCCCCCCGCGGCCGAGAGCCCGCCACGACCTCGCGCCGCACCGCGCTGAGCGAGCCGAGCGGGCTGTCGGGCACCCCGGGCTACATCGCGCCTGAGCAGATCCGCGGGGACCGAGCCCGCACCGATCACCGCGCCGACATCTTCGCGCTGGGGGTCGTGCTCTACGAGATCCTCACCGGGCAGCACCCCTTCGACGCGCCGACGGTGCTGGGGGTCATCCTGGCGACGCAGACGCGCGTCCCCAAGCCGCCGCGCTCGGTCGCGCCGAGCTGCCCCCTGGTGCTCGAGGACCTCTGCCTGGCGATGCTCGCCAAGGATCCGCTCAACCGCCCCGAGTCGGCCGATCGGGTCGCGCTCGAGGCCGAGGCGTTCCTCGAGGGCGCGGAGGAGCGCGAGCGCCGTCACGAGGAGGCGCGCCGGCTCTGCGAGCTGGCCCAGCTCCCCGCGGAGCGCAGCCACGCGCTCGGCGAGGAGCGGGAGCGGCTGCTCACCCAGGCGCGGGAGCTGCTCCGCGGCGTCAAGGGCCACGAGCCCGTCGAGCGCAAGCGCGCGGGGTGGGAGCTGGAGGACCGCGCCTCCATGGTCGAGCGCGAGCAGGCGATCTCCGCCGCCGAGGCGATCGATCTCTTCACCAAGGCGCTCGCCTACGATCCGGTCAGCATCGAGGCGCGCGCCTGCCTCTCCGATCTCTACTGGACGCGCGCCAGGGAGGCCGAGGCCGAGCGGCGCCCCGCGCTCCGCGTCTACTACGAGGCGCTGGTCTCGGAGTTCGACGTCGGCCGCTACTCGGCGCTGCTCCGCGCCGACGCGATGCTCTCGATCGACAGCAGCCCCCCGGGCGCCGTGGTCACCGCGCACCTCTACGCGCAGAAGGACCGCGTGCTGGTGCCGGTCGAGCAGCGCATCCTCGGCCGCACGCCCATCGTCGAGGCGCGCCTCACCCCGGGCAGCTACCTGCTGGTGCTCAAGCGGGCCGGCTACCGTGACGTGCGCTACCCCGTGCTGCTGACCCGGGGGGGGCACCACGTCGCCAACGTCGCGCTCTACACCGACGCCGAGATCGGCGAGGAGTTCCTCTACGTCCCCGCCGGGTCGTTCTTCTGCGGGGGCGATCCGCTGGCGCCGTCGGCGCTGCCCCCCGCCGAGCCCGAGCTGGAAGACTTCGCCATCGCCCGCTTCCCGGTGACCTTCCGGGAGTACTGCGCCTTCCTCGACGCGCTCGACCGCGTCGATCCCGCCCTCGCCGAGCAGCGCGCGCCGCACGACCTCCGCGGCGCCGAGGGCGTGGTGGTGCAGCGCGGCCCGAGCGGCCTGTGGGAGCCGTGCGAGTCGCTCATCGAGGGCGAGGCGCGCCGCATGTTCCCCCCCGAGGAGGGTCACCTCTGGAACGTGCCGGTGGTGCTGATCGACTGGTTCGACGCGGCGGCCTTCTGCCGCTGGCGCACCGAGCTCGACGGGGCCCAGGCCCACGAGGCGGGCGCCGCCCTCCGGTCCCCGGCGCGGCTGCCCACCGAGCTCGAGTGGGAGAAGGCCGCGCGCGGGACCGACGGCCGGGTCCACCCCTGGGGCGACCACTTCGATCCCACCTTCTGCCGCATGCAAGGGTCGCGTCCGTTCCTCGCCCAGGCCGAGCCGGTGGGCACCTTCCCCACCGATTGCTCCCCCTACGGCGTGCGCGACATGGCCGGCGGGATGCGCGAGTGGATGGGCGACATCCAGGGCGAGCGCACCTGGGCCGAGCTGATGGCGGAGCCCGAGCCGGCCCGGACCACGGAGCGCGGCGCGTCGCCGGAGCGCATGATCCGCTCGGGCAACTGGGTGTCGATGGCGGAGTACTGTCGAGCGGCCTCGCGCTCGCGCTTCTTCGGGCTGATGCGAGGAGCCGCCGTCGGCTTCCGCCTCGCGCGCTCCCTGCACCGCACCCGCAAGAACGCCTGAGCTTGTAACCGGCGAGCCCCGGCGCCTATCCTCCCGGCGTGACGACGGGGCTTCGTTTGTTCGCCGCGACCGCCCTGGGGCTCTCGGTCGCTTCCTCGGCGTCACGGGCGGCGGCCCAGGCGTCGCCCCTCCCCGACAGCTTCGTGGTCGGCGCGTGGACCTTCCGGCCCTCCCTCGAGGTGCGCGTCCGCGGCGAGTACCGCCGCCACCCGTTCGACGCCGGCGGCGACGTCTACGATCCCACGGCCGTGCTCGCCGAGGACTACCAGAGCGCGCTGCCGAGGGTGGCCGGGACCCAGCCGGAGGTCAGCAACCAGTACTACGTCACCGAGCGTGCGCGCCTCGGGCTCGCCGTCGATCGGGGTCCGGTGACCGCCGCGGTGACGCTCCAGGACGCGCGCGTCTGGGGCGACGTCGGCGTCACCCCGCTGGTCGGGCCAGGCGAGCCGGTGCCCTCGGTGCTGGCCCCCAGCGAGGCCTACCTCGAGGTCCACACCCGCAGCGGACGGCGCGTCTTCCTCCGCGTCGGCCGGCAGCAGGTGATGTGGGGCGATGGCCGCCTCGTCGGGGCCAACGACTGGTCGGTCACCGGGCGCTCGCTCGACGCGGCGCGCTTCGGCTTGCAGGCCGGCGACTTCGACGTCGAGACGTTCGCCGCGATGCTCGCCACCCCGGGCCGCTACGCCACGCCGAGCACGGCGACCGCGGCCACGACGTCCTCCACCGCCAACGTCGCCGAGGGCTCCGGGGCGCAGCTCTACGGCCTCAACGCCGCCTGGCACGCCCTCCCGCTGCTCAACGTGGAAGCGACCGGCCTCGCGCGCATCGTCCGCGATCCCACCCCGAGCACCCTCACGCCGTCGAACACCTTCGTGGTCGACGGGCGCCTCGTCGGCGATCGCCGCGGCGTCCGCTACGCCGTCGAGGGCGCCTACGAGCTCGGTCAGGTCGCCTCGTACGGCGTCGACCGCGATCTGCGCGCCTTCGCCCTCGCCGCGCGGGCGAGCTGGGAGACGGCGCTGCCGGGGCACCTCACCTTCAGCGGCGAGGCCGCCTACGCCAGCGGCGACACCAATGAGAGCGGCTCCTTCAAGGGAACGATGACGCGCTTCGACCCGATCCTGCCCGACGAGCACACGCTCCTCAGCCCGATGAGCGTGGTGGCCTGGTCCAACCTCATGCTCGGCGGCGGCTCGATCGGCGTCCAGCCTCTCGAGGAGCTCAGCCTGCTCGCGGGGTACCGCTACGCGGCGCTCGCGCAGCCCGGCGGACGCTGGTCGAACGCCGCCCTCTACCCGATCGGCGCTGCCCCGAGCAACACCGCCCGCTCGCTCGGCCACGAGATCGACGCCTCCGTCCGCCTCACCCCGTGGAAGGCCTTCGAGGTCGAGACCGGCTACGGCCTGTTCGCGCGCGGCGCCGGCGCCGACGCGATCTTGAGGGCCGCGAACCGCCCCGCGACCCTGCAGCACTGGGCCTACCTGCAGACCACCGTGCGGGTGCCCTAATTTTGCAACGGCAGTCCGCACCGCGAAGCGTCAGCGAGCGGAGGCCATCGGTGGCACCCAGCCTGGGTGCCCTCCCGAGCCT
>Ga0302267_10000792_pt1 | contig 41838 bp, 34 predicted proteins | sample III_Bog_E1_3_FD_194555 | JGI IMG/M metagenome (GOLD analysis project Ga0302267, IMG submission 194555) | Peat permafrost microbial communities from Stordalen Mire near Abisko, Sweden - III_Bog_E1_3 | ecosystem: Environmental > Terrestrial > Soil > Wetlands > Peat | place: Sweden: Abisko...
CACGCCCCGCTGGATCTCCATGGTGAGCACCGCGGACCGCGCCGGGGCGGCCACGGTGGCCAGGTCGACAGGCACCTCGGCGACCGCCGCTCAGGAGCCGGCGGCCGTGCGGTCACCACCGGCGTCGGACTCCTCGGGGGCCTCGACCACGATCTCGGCCGCCCAGCGGTAGTCGGGCTTGCCGCTCGGCGACCGCTGGATGGTCTCGACCACGTGGAGCTGGCGGGGCACCTTGTACCCGGCGATGTGGTCGCGGCAGTGGACCTGGATCTCGTCCAGCGTGGGGACCCGCTCGCCGCGTGGCTGGACGATGGCGGCCACCCGCTGGCCCCAGCGCTCGTCGGGGGCTCCGACCACGATGGCGTCGAGTACGTCGGGGTGGGACCGGACCGCGGACTCGACCTCCTCGGGAAAGATCTTCTCGCCACCGGAGTTGATCGACACCGAGCCACGACCGAGGAGGGTGATCGTGCCGTCCTCCTCGATGGTGGCGAAGTCGCCGGGCATGGTGAACCTGGTGCCGTCGACGGTGATGAAGACCTCGGCCGTCTTGACGGGGTCGTTGTAGTAACCGACCGGGATGTCACCCGAGCGGGCGATCTTGCCGATGACCCCCGAGCCGGGCACCACGGGCTTGAGGTCCTCGTCGAACACGACCGTGTCGCCCAGGACGCGGACCGTCGGGCCGCTCTTCATCGCCGTCTCCCCCTTGGTCATGGTGGCCATGCCGTTGTTGCCCGACTCCGAGGACCCGATGGCGTCCACGATGACGAGGTTGGGGAAGTGCCGGAAGAACTCGTCCTTGACCGGCGCCGAGAAGAGCGCGGCCGACGACGTGACCGCCAGCAGGGACGAGAGGTCGTAGTCGACACCCGGGTCGTCGAGGGCCTCGACCAGGGGCTTGCCCATGGCGTCCCCGGTGATCATCACCGAGTTGGCCTTTTCGGACTCGATGAGGCGCCACACCTCGTGCGGGTCGAACTTGGACACCAGCACGGTGCGGTTGCCCACGAAGCTCTGGCCCATGATGCACCACTGGGTGGCGCCGTGCATCAGGGGGGCGATCGGGAGCAGGGTCAGCTGGCCGCCACGCCCCTTCTCCACCATCTCCTCCGGCGCCTGCACGCGGGTGTTGGTGGTCGGGTCGACGCCGCCGCCGAGCGCGTAGAAGACGTCCTCGTGGCGCCACACGACACCCTTGGGCATCCCTGTGGTGCCGCCGGTGTAGAGGATGTAGTAGTCGTCACCCGACCGGGGCGCGAAGTCCCGCTCGGGGGAGCCCTGGGCCATCGCCTCCTCGTAGGGGACGGTGCCCTCGCCGAGGGGCACGCCCGAGCCGTCGTCGATGCCGATCACGAGCTCCAGATCGGGCAGATCGGGCAGGAGGGCCGTCACGTTGGGGGAGTACTCGGCCTCGTGCACCAAGGCGACGAGGTCCGCGTTCTTGAACAGGTAGCGGAGCTCCCCCTCGACGTAGCGGTAGTTGATGTTGATCCAGATGGCCCGGATCTTGAACACGGCCCAGGCGGTCTCGACCCACTCGACGCTGTTGAGGGCGTAGATGCCGACGTGGTCGCCCGGCCCCACCCCGTTGGCGGCCAGGTAGTGGGCCAGTCGGTTGGCCCGCTCCTCCATCTGGGCGTAGGTCCGGCGCTTCCCGGCGGCAACCAGGTACTCCCGGTCCCCGTAGGCGTCAACGGCGGCCTCGAACATGTCGGCGAGGTTGAAGGTGCTCATCGCGCAGATAGTAGAACAGGTTTCTGTCTGTGCGACGGGTCTGTGGGAACGGGCGGCCCAGGAGGGTCTGTCACGATGCCTGAGCTGCGGATTCGGACGGCGGCCGCACCGGGCGGCATCCGCCCGACGCAGGAGCCGGAGTCAGGCCTGGAGGTCCGAGCCGGGTCGCTGGACCGGGCTGCGCAGCTCCGCCGGGTGCTGGAGGTCGGCCAGGCTCTCCCGCACCGTGCGCACGATGCCGTCCTCGTCGAGGCCGAGCCGGGCCAGGATCCGGTCGGGTCGGCCCTGGGCCAGGAACGAACGTGGCACGCCGCGGTGGACGATGGGCGGGCAGGCGCCGATCGGCAGTGAGGACTTCAGGGCGTCACCCAGGAACATCCCCGCGCCGCCCTGGCGGACCCCGTCCTCGATCGTGAGGACCAGCGCGTGGCGGCCGGCGTCGATCAGCATGTCGGGGTCGGGGTGGGAGACCACCCGTGGGTCCCAGATGGTCACGTCGATGCCTTCGGCGTCGAGCCGTTCGGCCGCGGCCACGGCAGCGACCAGCATCTTGCCGATGGCGAGGATGCACACCGACCCGTCGCCCCGGCGGACCAGGCGGGCCTCGAGGCCGGTCCCCTCGCTGCCCGGCACGACGGCCGGCGCCGGCGTCTTCGGGAAGCGGATCATCGACGGCCCCTCGAGCGTGAGGGCGGTGGCCAGCATGGCCTCGACCTCGGGGGCCGACGACGGGGCGAACACGGTCATGCCGGGGATCGAGAGGCACAGTGCCATGTCGAGCACGCCGTGGTGACTCGGGCCGTCGTCGCCGGTGATGCCGGCACGGTCGAGGACGAGCACGACGGGTACCCGGTGCAGGCCGACGTCCAGGTTCGCCTGGTCGAAGGCACGCGAGAAGAACGTCGAGTACACCGCGACGACGGGCCGGAGGCCGGCCATGGCCATGCCCGCCGCGGACGTCACCGCGTGCTGCTCGGCGATGCCGACGTCGATGAACCGCTCGGGAAAGCGGGCCTCGAACGGGAGCAGGCCGGTGGGACCCGGCATGGCCGCGGTGATGGCCACGATCCGTGGGTCGGCCTCGGCGTGGAGGAGCAGCGCCCGGGTGAAGGCATGGGTGTAGGTGGTGACCGGTGTGCCGACGGCGATGTCCGAGCCGCCGATCGACAGCGACGCGTTCTGCAGCGCGGGTGCGCCGGCGCCCGCGCCGGCGTCCGGGGCGTCGGGTGTGCGGGGCTCGGGCGCCTTCACCTTCACGTCGTGGAGCCGCTGGACGTCGTCCTCTTCGGCCGGCGCGTACCCCCGCCCCTTCTGGGTGAGCACGTGGACGACGATCGGCCCGTCCCACTCGGCCGCGTTGGCCAGGGCCTGTTCGACACCTGCGATGTCGTGACCGTCGATCGGGCCGACGTAGCGGATGCCCAGCGCCTCGAAGAAGGTATGGGGCGTGACCACCTCGCGCAGGGCACTCGTGAGTCCGTGGACGCCCGAGTAGGCCAGCTCGCCCACGCCGGGCAGCTCACGGAGCAGGTGGCGCAGTCGCTGGCGGGCCTGGACGTAGGCCGGGCTCAGGCGCAGGTGGGTGAGGCTGAGGGAGAGCTGGGAGACGGTCGGCGCATAGGAGCGTCCGTTGTCGTTGAGCACGATGACGACCCGCTTGCCGGAGTGGCCGAGGTTGTTGAGCGCCTCGTAGGCCATGCCGCCGGTCAGCGCTCCGTCGCCGACCACGGCCACGACCCGTCGGTCCTTGCCCTGCAGCTCGAAGGCGGTGGCCATGCCGTGGGCGTAGCTCAGGATGGTCGAGGCGTGGCTGTTCTCGACCCAGTCGTGCTCCGACTCGGTGCGGTTCGGATAGCCGGAGAGCCCGTCCTCCTGGCGCAGGTGGGTGAAGGCGTCGCCACGGCCGGTCACGAGCTTGTGGACGTAGGCCTGGTGGCCGGTGTCCCACAGGAGGAGGTCGCGGGGCGAGTCGAAGGTGCGGTGGAGGGCGAGCGTCAACTCGACGACTCCGAGGTTGGAGCCCAGGTGCCCGCCCGTGTGGGTGACGGCATCCACGATGAACTCACGGATCTCCTCGGAGAGCACGTCGAGTTCGTCGGGGGTCAGTGCCCGGAGGTCCGCCGGACTGTCGATGTGTTCCAGGATCATGTCGGGAGTTGCCTTCGTGCTCAGGCTACCAGTGCCGCCGGTGCGGCAAGGTCCCAGGTCGGGAGCCTGAGCGCCACCAGGGGGACGGTTCCCTGCTGTCCGCTGGGGTGCCGGTCCGAACACCGCACCTGCCCATCCGGCGACCGCTCGGCAGGGGTCGCCAGCGGCCAGATCAGCGGACGTTGCCGAGGAAGGTCTCCCGGTCCACGACCACCCGCACGAGCTTGCCCGCCCCGACCAGCCCGCCGTTTTCGGACACCGAGAGGGTGAAGACCAGGCGCCGGCCCTCGATCCGGTCGAGTGTCGCCTCGGCCAACACGGTGCGGCCGACACCGACGGGCACGAGGTGATCGAACTGGACGCGCTTGCCCACCGAGGTGCCGCCCTCGGGGAGGTGGCCCTCGATGGCCCGGCAGCTGGCCTCCTCGCACAGGGCGACGAGCCGGGGTGTGGCCAGCACCGGCACGTTGCCCGACCGGAAGGCCTCGGCGGTGTCCGCCGGGGTCACCTCGAGCTCGATACGTGCGGACAGACCGGTGCGGGGGGCCACGCCGGTACGATACGCGACGGATACTGACGTCGGCCAACGGGCGCCGGGCCGTGGAGTGAGGAGGCCGTTGTGATCGATACCCCCGTGCTGGAACGGGTGCTGGCGGAGGCGCTGCGCAACGGCGGCGACTTCGCCGAGGTCTTCGCCGAGGACCGTTCCAACTCGTCGGCGATGCTGGACGACGGGCGGGTCGAGGAACTCTCGTCCGGGCGCGAGCGCGGCGCCGGCATCCGGGTCGTCACCGGCGAGACGACCGGGTTCGCCCACACCGCCGACCTCAGTGAGCGGGGCCTCCTCCGGGCGGCAGAGGCGGCCTCGGCGGTCGCCCGCAGCGGCGGGGGCTCCCGTCCGGCGGACGTGGGGCACCTGTCCGGCAGCGCGGCCCCCGGCGACCGGGGCGACCGGAGGGCACCGACCACCGGTACCAAGTCGGAGGCGCTCGAGCTGCTCCAGCGGGCCGACGAGGCCGCCAGGGCCTCGGGCGATGCCATCAGCCAGGTCCAGGCCGGGTTCGGTTCGTCGCGCCGTCGGGTGCTGATCGCCAACTCGGACGGACTGCTGGCCGGGGACGAGCAGTCGCGCACCCGCTTCTCGGTGTCGTGTGTGGCGCTCGCCGACACCGGCATGCAGACCGGGTACCAGACCGCGGCCCGCACGCTCGGATTCGAGCTCTTCGACGAGGTGTCGGTGGAGGAGCTGGCCCGTACGGCCGCCGCCCAGGCCCTCGCCAAGCTGTCGGCCCGCCCGGCCCCGTCGGGCGAGCTGCCCGTGGTGCTGGCCGGAGGGAGCGGTGGCATCCTCTTCCACGAGGCGTGCGGCCATGGCCTCGAGGCCGACCACATCCTCAAGGATGCCTCGGTCTACGCCGGCAAGGTCGGCCAGCTCGTGGCGAGCCCGCTGGTGACCCTGGTGGACGACGGCACGGTGGGCTCGGAGTGGGGGACCTTCCAGATCGACGACGAAGGGCGTCCGGCCCAGCGCAACGTCCTCATCGAGGACGGCGTACTGACCGATTACCTGTGGGACTACCTGCGGGCGAGGAAGGAGGGCCGGGTCTCGTCGGGCAACGGGCGCCGCCAGTCCTACCGGGACCTGCCGATGGTGCGGATGACCAACACCTTCCTCCTGCCGGGGGAGGACGATGCCGACGAGATCGTGGCCCAGACGCCCCGGGGCGTCTACGTCGCCAAACTCGGTGGTGGTCAGGTCAACACGGCCACCGGCGACTTCGTGTTCGGCACGACGATGGCCTACCTGATCGAGGACGGCAAGATCACCGAGCCCCTGCGCGACGCCAACCTCATCGGCAACGGGCCCGAGATCCTCAAGCGCATCGACGCGGTGGGCACCGACTTCTCGATGACCCCGGGCACCTGTGGCAAGGACGGCCAGAGCGTGCCGGTCGGCTGCGGCCAGGCAACCATGCGCCTCACCGGCGTGACGATCGGAGGGACGGCCGAATGAGCATCGCTACGGAGCGGACGGAGGGTGCCACCGAAGACCTGCTGGCCCTGGCCGAGCGGGTGGCCGGATGGGCGGATGCGGGCGAGGAGGTCGAGGTCTACGTCGCCCGGGGCACCGAGACGGAGGTCCGCGCCTACGACGGCGAGGTCGAGTCGCTGACGTCGGCCACATCGGCCGGCATCGGTATCCGGGTGGTGGTCGACCATCGGCTGGGCTTCGCCTGGGCCGGGTCCCTCGACGAGTCCGTCCTGGGCGAGACACTGGCCGAGGCGCGTGACAACGCGCGCTTCGCCACCGCTGACGAGCACGTGCAACTGGCCGTACCCGACGGTAGGGAGGCGGTGCCGGTCGACCTGTGGGACGAGGGACTGGCGGCGATCCCGACGGCCCGGAAGGTGGAGCTGGCCCTGGCCCTCGAGGCCCTGGCGCGTGGTGCCGACCCGAGGATCCGTCAGGTGGACGCGGCCGACTACGGCGACGTGGCCTCGGAGTCCGCACTGGTCTCGACGACCGGCATCCGCTCGTCGTCGCGCAAGACGTCGGGGTACCTGTCCGTCGGCGTGATCGCCGGTGAGGGCGAGTCCAGCCAGACCGGTGGCGGCTACAGCGTCGGCCGTGGATTCGACGGACTCGACCCGGCCCGGGCATGCGACGACGCCGTCACGCGGGCGGTCCGGCTGCTCGGGGCCACCAAGGGCCCGTCAGGCCGGTCGACGATCGTCTTCGACCGCCGCATGGCCACCACCCTGCTGTCCATCGTGTCCTCCGCGCTCTCGGGCGAGGCGGTGGCCAAGGGCCGCTCCTTCTTTGCCGGGCGCATCGGTGAGCAGGTCGGGCATCCGGGCCTGACGCTGGTCGACGATCCCACCGACCACCGGGCCTATGGCGCCGCGGCGTACGACGCCGAGGGCCTGGCGTGCCGTCGGAACGTGCTGATCGACTCCGGCGTACTGCAGGGCTTCCTGTACGACACGGTGTCCGGTTCACGGGCCGGGGTGGCCTCGACCGGGTCGGCGGTGCGGGGCGGCTTCGCCGGCACGCCCGGACCGGGCTGTCGGGCGTTGACACTCGCGCCCGGCCCCGAGGGTTACGACGAGGACGGGGTGCTGTCGGCCGTGGGGGAGGGGCTCTTCGTGCAGTCGATGACGGGGGTCCACTCCGGGGTGAACCCCATCAGTGGCGACTTCTCGGTCGGGGCGGAGGGTCTGATGATCCGCGACGGCAAGTTGGCCGAGCCGGTCCGGGAGATCACCGTTGCCTCCACGCTCCAGCGCATGCTGCTGTCACTGGTGGCCGTAGGTGCCGATGTCGAGTGGCTGCCCAGCATCGCCGCCGGCCAGACCCTGGCCATCGGGGACATGCAGATCAGCGGCGCCTGAGCCGGGGTCCGGTGGGACCTCCGGCTCGACCGTCCGACGCCTACTTGGTGGTCGACTGGGCGGCGGTGGCCTTGGTGCAGGCAGCCAGGGCGTCCGGCGTCGAGGTGTAGTAGATGGACCCGGTGATCTGCAGGTTGTAGGGACCGGCCGATGCCGCGGTCGGTGTGCCACCGACCCAGAGTGGGCTGCCCGTCGCTGGGGTGGCCGAGGCGCTGGACGACGAGACGGACGCCGTGGCGGCGCTGCTCGCGGTCGCTGTCGACGCCTGGCCATAGCCGAGGACGAACTTCTGGATCACGAAGAGGCGGGGGAAGCTGTCCAGCCCGTTGACGAAGGAGGTCACCTGGCCGTAGTTCCCCTGGACGGTGATGGTGGTCGGCACCGCGGTGACGCCTGGCGTCGAGGTGCCGGTGCCGGTCGAGGTGGCGACGGCACCGGTGGCGGAGGACGCCGCCGGGCTGAAACCACTGAACTGCGCCAGGCTGACACCCGAGCTACCGGCGAGGGCATTGAACTGGCTCTCGAAGCTCGACTCCTCGGCGTCGACGTCGGTGGGCGTCTGCACCGAGGGGATCTGCGTGCTGATCCGGACCAGGTCCGCACAGTTGGAGGAGAGCTTCTGCCCTTCGGACTCGAGCGCGGTCAGCTTCGCCTGGAGATCCGACTCCTGGCCCTGGAGCTGAACGGTCTGGGCCTTGAGCGACGAGAGCTTCGAGTTCTGCGGCGAGACCAGCGCGAGCCACAGGATGATGGCGACGACGAGCGCGCCACCGGCGATGATCAACGGGTTGCGGTACTCCTTGACCTGGTTCATTTGAGGCTCGCATTCTTGCTGAGGCTGGCAGCCGGGGTGACCGAGATGGTGAAGGGGAAGGCGATCGAGCCGTCGGTCTCGACGGTCGTCGCCCCCTGGAGCGGGTTGGCGAAGAGCTGGGACGTCGAGACGGCGTTGATCCAGGCCTCGGAGATCGAGAGGCTCGGACCGGGACCATTGACCTGGAGGGCGATCGTGCCGATGGCCGCCGACCTCGTCCCTGTCGCCGAACTGCCGGCGGCCGGCGTGGAGCCGGAGGTACCGCCGGCTGCGGTGGCCGTGAGCGCAGTCCCGTTGAAGCTCAGGACCGATGCCTTGGGCGGCGTGATGGCGATCAGGTTGCTGAGGGCCAGTGGCCAGTCGACGGCCGAGTTGAGGACGGAGGCCCGACGGGCCAGTCCTGCGGTGTAGGCCTCATTGGCCGCCACCACCAGGCTGTACTTCGGCACCTGCGCATTGAGGGACGCGATGTTGCTCTGGAGCTGGTTGACGTTGTTCTGCTCGTTGTGCACCTGGAGGAACTTCCAGCCGCCGAACAGCACGAGGAGGACGATGACGGCGACCGAGGCGAGGAGTGTGCGTTCCTGGATCCGCTTGACGCGGGCTTTCTGGGCCACTTCGGGGGGCAGGAGGTTGAACTTCTTGACGGCACTGTCGGGCTCCGGCAGCGCGAGCCCGATGGGTGAGGCCAACACCGGGATCACCTGGGCGGCCTGCTCCGGGTCCAGGTCGAGCTTGGAGGTATCGAGCCGGGCGAAGGACGATCCGAGCGACACCGGGATCCGGACCTTGGCCTCCAGCATCTCGAGGAGGCCGTGGAGCTCGGAGCCGCCGCCGGTCAGGACGATACGGGAGACGGGCAGCCGGTCCGGCAACGACGCGAAGTACTGGATCGAATTGCGGATCTCCTCCGTCAGCTCGAGCATGCTCGGCTGGGCGACGCGCTCGGCCGCCTGGATCTGGGCGTTGTCCTCGTCGAATCGGTACTTGAGCGTCTCGGCGTCGATGATCGGGATGTCGAGTGCGGCCGAGATGGCGGCCGTGGTGGCGTTTCCGCCGGATCCGATGGTGCGGACGAACTGGGGCCGTCCACCTTGGTGGACCACGACCACGGTCAGGCCGGCGCCGATGGAGACGATGGCTTCGGGCTGCTCCGCCGCTGGCGCTGCAGCAGTGCCCGGAGTGGCGGGATCGACGGCGGCGGCTGCGGTAGTGCTGTCGCCGAGGGCCCGTACCAACGCGGAGGAGATCAGGTCGACGCCCTCGACCACCAGGCCGGCCCGCTCGACGGCGTCGATCACCCCATTGACCAGGTCGACGTGGGCCGCGGCCACGAGCACGCGACGCATGCGCCCACCCTCGTCGTTGGTGTAGTCGGCGAGCACCTGCGACGACAGCAGGGTCTGCTCGGGCGGGAAGGGGATGACCTCCTCCGACTGGAACCGGACGGCGCTGTCGATCTCGTCGTCGGGCACGTAGGGGAGATCGATCTCACGGGTGATGGCCCGGAGCCCGGCGATACCGACGATGACCGACGAGCCGGTGAACTGGCCGTTCTTCCAGAGCTTCTGGATGGCCTCGGTGACCGAGCCCGCGTCCCGGATCTCGCCGTCGACCAGCGAGCCGGGGGGAAGGCCCACCTGGCCGTAGGTGAGCAGGACGGGGGTGGACTTGGAGACATCGATCTCGGCGGCGCGGACGCCGCTCGTACCGATGTCGAGTCCGACGATCAGGCGTGCCATCCGGTTGCTCCCGTCATCTCGTGCACCGTGGACCTGAGGTCAGTCGACCCGACGGCAAGGGCCCTGCTCGGGCGACATGGGCGGGTGCGCCCGCCGTGTGCAGTCGTGATCGCTCGTTCCATCGGTTCTCTCCGGTCCCTGGTGATACATCAGTGCATTTCATGGCCACGTGGGCCGTACAGGCACTATCGGAAGGGGGAGGTGCGACCTTGAGTGATCGGTTGCCGGTGGGTAGCCGCCGCGCCCGGTCAGCCGAGTTGCGTGGCGAACGAGCCGGTCTGGAGGATGCCCTGACGCTCGAGCATGACCTTGAGGTCATGAGGGTTGGTGGCCGTCGTCATGGCTTCAGCCAATGTGATCCGGCCGGTGGAGAGCAGAGCGGCCAGGGACTGGTCGAAGGTGACCATCCCGTAGTAGGCGCCCTCGGCCACGATGCCGTCGATGTCGCCGGTGAGCAACGGGTCGACGATGGCCTGCTGGATGCGCCCGTTGATGACGAGCACCTCGAGCGCCGGGACCCTGCTCTCGCCGTCGGCCGTCGGAATGAGACGCTGACACACGATTCCCTTGAGCGATCCGGCGAGGCTGATCCGGATCTGGGTCTGCTGGTGGGGCGGGAAGAAGTCCACGATGCGATTGATCGTCTCGGTGGCGTTGATGGTGTGGAGCGTGGAGAACACGAGGTGGCCGGTCTCGGCGGCGCTGAGGGCTGCGGCCACGGTCTCCTGGTCTCGCATCTCCCCGACCAGGATGACATCGGGGTCCTGACGGAGGACGACACGCATGGCCGAGGAGAACGAGTCCGTGTCGAACCCGACCTCGCGCTGGTCGATGGCGGCGAGGTCGTCCTTGTGCAACACCTCGACGGGGTCCTCGATGGTGACGATGTGGCACGCCCGCAGATGGTTGATGTGGTCGATCATGGCGGCCAGCGACGTCGTCTTGCCCGAGCCGGTCGGGCCGGTGACCAGGACCAGGCCGCGCATCTCCTGGGCCAACTGGGTGACGACCGGTGGAAGGCCGAGCTCCTGCGCCGTGGCGGGCGAGGCCCGGACGCGTCGGATGGCGAGTGCGGCCGACGAGCGTTGGTAATAGGCGTTGACCCGGAACCGTCCGGTGCCCGGCACGCTGTAGGCGTAGTCGGCCTCGTGCTTGGTCCGGAACGTCTCGCGTACCGTCTCGGTCATCATCGCCTCGGCGATGCGCTGGGTATCGTCGGCCGTAAAGGTCGGCTCGCCCTCGAGCGTGCGCAGTGCGCCGGCGACGCGCACCCGCGGAGGCGCCCCGGCCTTGATGTGGAGATCGGAGCCGTCGAGCTCCTCGAGCGTCTGAAGCAGCCGGTCGAGATCCGCGATGTCCATGTACTCATTGTACAGGCGCCACTCTCTGCGGAACAGGGACCGCGGAGAGTGCTTGTCGATGGACAGCGAAATGGCCTTCCAATTGCCGGTGTCGCTCCTCCACCTGTCGTTCGAGGTGGGACCCAGCGATGCGGTCGACTCAGGTGGTCGAGGTCCCGGCCTTCGCCGGCTTGTCCTTCGCCGCCGGCTTCTCCTTGGTTCCGGACGACGTGGACGAGGAATCCGCTGACGGGGTCGACGTGGGCGTCGACGAGTCGGACGACGAGCCGCCGCTATCGCCTGCTGCCGTGGGGCTGGGCTCTGCCGGCCGTGACGCGGTCCCGCCCGAGCGGCTGTCCGTCTTGTAGAACCCGCTTCCCTTGAACACGATCCCCACGCTGCCGAACACCTTCTTGACCGGCGCACCACAGGTCGGGCACTCGGTCAACGGCTCGTCGTGGAACGACTGGACGACGTCGAAATTCTTCGCACACTTGTCACAGCGGTATTCGTAGGTGGGCACGCGACGTGCTCCTTCCGGGTCCGGGCCGTCTCTCCAGGCTGGCAGTCTACCTGAGTGAGTGCCAATGCCGACCCCAGCGGGGCCGCTCCCGTACACTGGGCACCGTGAGAGACGGGAGCGGACAGTGACCGACAGGAGCTTGAGCCACCTGGACCCGTTCGGGGGGGCCCGCATGTCGGACGTCTCGCCGAAGGAGGCCACCCTCCGGCGGGCGCTCGCCCGCTGTCGGGTGGCGATGAAACCCGAGACGACCGCGCAGGTCGCCAACAACGCCATCACCAAGGGCGATGTGCTCGCCGCGGCACGGGTCGCAGGGATCCAGGCGGCCAAACGGACCGCCGACCTGGTTCCCATGTGTCACCCGCTCCTGGTCGGATCCGTGCAGGTCGACTTCACCATCGGCGACGACTACGTCGAGGTCGAGGCGAAGGTCGAGACCGTTGACCGCACCGGCGTCGAGATGGAGGCGATGACCGCGTGTGCCATCGCCGCACTGACCGTCTACGACATGTGCAAGACGGCCGACCGGACCATGAGCATCGGTCAGCTCATGCTCTGGGAGAAGACCGGTGGCAGCTCGGGTCAGTGGAAGCGGGAACTCGAGCTGTAGCAGGGCGGCGTCAGGTGCGCCGGCGCGCTCGCTCAGAGCATGACCATCCCAGGGTGCCCCAGGCACCCCGACGGGACGTGCGGGTCAGCCGCGAACTGCTGAACGGAGGTCGTGCAGCGACAGCTCCGAGGTGGCCTCGCCACCGCACTGCGCACAGTGCTCGACGTGACGCCAGCTGCGCAGCAGTCGGGTTCCCTCCGGGTTGAGCAGGACCACGAACGACTCCGAGAGCGGATCGATCTCGATGCCGTAGCAGGGCTGCCACTCGGTGGCCACGGGAGCGCTCGTGCGATGGGCCGACTTCACGATGCGGCGGAAGCGCGAGTTGTCCCGATCGATGATCCACGTGCTGTGACACGACTCGATGACGATCTCTTCCACGGCATCAGTATCCCATGCCGCGGCTGCAATGCCGACAAGTTTTGATGTCGGTTAGGTGACAGTTGCGGGGCGCTGAACGACCCAATTGTCGCGCATGCACACGGGTGACAGGCCGCTGACCAGCGGGAACACGTGGCGCGCTCCGCGTGACTCCGCTACGGCGACAGGTGGTGCGACGTCGACGGACGCCCGGGGACTCAGCGACCTCCGGGGCGGGCGATCGGCACCCTCACGTTCACGTTCGTACCCCGCCCGACGTTCGATGTCACACGCAGCCGACCCCCTACGAGGCGCGTCCGCTCACTCATCCCGGGCAAGCCAAGCGACTGGTTGTCTCCCCAGAACTGACGTTGAGGATCGAAGCCCACTCCGTCGTCTGCCACGGTCAGACCGAGCCACCCGTCGCCGAACTGCAGCGTGACGTCCACCCGGTTGGCCGCGGCATGCCGCTCTGCGTTGGTGATGGCCTCCTGGGCGACCCGGAACACGGCGAGCTCCAACGCGGGTGGCAGGCGTGCCACCGTTCCGTCGATGGTGAACGAGCTCTCGAACCCCTGCCGCTCGGTGGCTTCGGACACGACCTGATTGATCGATGCCACGAGGCCGAGGTCGTCGAGCACGGACGGTCGGAGCCCTCGGGCGATCGACCGGAGTTCGGCGATCGTGTCCTCGACCGACGAGCGCATCGCGGTCAGGCGCTCGGTGTCGCGGACGGCATCGGTGTCTGCACCGGTCGGCGAGGCCTCGAGCGCATCGATCTGGCGGCACAGGTGGATGAGGGCCTGTAGCGGGCCATCGTGGAGCTCCTGGGCGATGTGCCGGCGTTCCTCCTCCTGGCCGAGAACCACCTGACCGGCATAGGCCTCCATCAGATCGTGTCGCCGCGTCTCAGCGGTCACGTCTTCGAAGATCACCTGCATCCGACGGTCGGCACCTGGGGGCCCGACGAGCGTCGACGTCGGCCGGTAGAGGACCCGGCGCCCGCCCATCTCGAAGGTGAGCGGGCGTTCCCGGTCGTCGTCGGTCTGCCCTCCGGCGACGTTGACGGCGTCGTCGGCCGTCTCGTCCGATGAAGGTCCCTCGGGTCCCGTCGCCTCGTGGACGTCGTGGGGATCGTCGTCGAACAGGCGGGTGAGCACCCGAGCCGCGGCATCAGGGCCGACGACGTCGACCAGCCGACGCTCGGTCCTCGACCGGCTCCGACCGCCTGGATCGGCGCCGAGGACCGCTGTGCCGAACGCAGTGTCTGCGGCGGCGTTGGACCCGACGACCCGGCCTTCCCCGTCGACGATGACGATGGGCGAGCGGTTCGATTCGAACATGTCCTGGTAGAGGAGTTCGGCGCGGAGGCGGGCGGTCTGGGCGGCGTCGGCCTGGTCCCGGAAGCGCGTCTCTGCGGTCACCCTGCTTCCGACGACGAGCGCGAGGACCACCAGCACGACGAGCTGGAGCACCTCGGTCCAGAATGCCGGCGTGCGACCGCGCTCTGTCGCATCGACCATCCGGGGGATGTCGAGGACCGCGACCCACACGACGGTGGCGACACCGCCCGCAACCCCGTAGTTCAAGGCAGCCGCAACTACCGGGACGCCGAAGATGACGATGGTGGAGACCTCGAGGAGGACGTCGCCGGGGTCGAGGCCGTAGGCGACGGTCACCGCCAGGCGGACCAGTGCGAAGGCCAACACCGCGAGCTCGAGTAGCCAGAAGCGCGAGTCGGACCACGGGGTCCGGGCGGACGAGATCCCACGCCGGCGCCGGGCCCGTCCAGTTCCCGTCTCCGGTGTCGTCACGGGTCCGCTCTCGCCCGCGGCCGTCCCGGCGCCTCCAGGATCGGTCACGTACCGTCACCGGGTTCGACCGTCACATCGCCTGTGCCAGGGTCACGCCCGAAGAGCCGGCTCGCCAGAGCGAAGTGGACCAGTTCGGTGCGCGACAGGATGCCGAGCTTGTCGAACACGTGGTTGAGGTGCCCCTCGACGGTGCGGGGGCTGATGCCCAGCTGGTGGGCGATGGACTTGTTCGACATGCCGCGGGCGACGAGCTGGACGACTTCGGCCTCGCGGGCGGTGAGTCGCTCGTCGACGGTCGGTCCACGGTCGACGAGGTCCTTCTCTCCTCGCCCCCTGAGTACGGCGCGCTGCGACCGCACACTGGTACAGGCGTCGCGCAGTGCAGCGACCAGATCATGGCTCGGCAGGGTCTTGAGGAGAAAGCCCGACACGCCGGCTGCCATCGCGGCGCGCACATAGTGCTCGTCGTCATATGCGCTCAGGATCACCACCAGGAGGCCGGGGTGGTCGTCCACCAGCTGCCTGGCAAGGTCGATGCCGTTCGACGTCGGCATACGGATGTCGGTGATGACGAGGTCGGGTGCGGTCGCGTCCACCACCTCACGGGCCTCGTCGGCGTCGGCCGCCTCGCCCACGACGGTGAACCCCTCGGCTCCGTCGAGGATGCCCCGGGTGCCGGCCCGGAGCAGTTCATGGTCATCGACGATGACCGTCCGGAGCGCGGGTTCCGAAGGAGGGGGATCGCTCGACGCATCGCGGTCCATCAGCCCATGGTAGGTGGGTCAGCCTGCGACGATGAGGGACACGACCATGGCGACGACTATTCCGGTGACCATCGGTACCGATGCCACGGGAAGCATCGGCACCGGTACCGGCACTGCACCGGTCTCCGTGCTCCCGGCGTCTGCGCCGACGTGGTGGCGCCCGCCGACCCAGAGCACGACGAGACATCCGAATGCGGCCAGTACCCACGCCGCGACGCCGGCCACCACCGCGGTGCCCGACGACGCCCCGACCCCGCCCAACCAGCAGCCGACCACCGGCAGGATCGCCCGGCCGTGCCAGCGGGGGTCGCGGCAGTCGGGGTCCAACGCACGGAGCGACCCGAATGCGGCGACGCCCACGATGAGCCCGACCGCCGCCCACGCGGCGACTCGGTCGTGCCCGATCCACAGGGCGGCCACCACGACGAGCACGACGCCGATACCGGCGCCTACCGCTCCGACTCCGAGCGGTGTCCTGCTCCCGCCGTATTCGATCAGCGCGGCGGCAAGCGCCGTGGCGGCCATCACGCAGTAGCCCGCCGTGAGTGCGTTGCCGTGCCACGCCCAGGCAACCAGGACGAAGATCACACCAGTCGCCAGCTCGACGAGCGGATAGCGGATCGAGATCGGTTCGTGGCAGGTGTGGCAACGTCCGCGCAGGCCCACCCAGGACACCACCGGCACGTTCTCCCACCACGACAACGTCCGGTCGCAGGTGGGGCAGAAGGAGCGGGGCACTGACACCGACAGCCCCAACGGTGCCCGATAGATGACCACATTGAGGAAGGAGCCGACCAGGAGGCCGAAGACCCCGGCCGCCACGATCACCAGCGACTGCACGCCCGAGGAAGGATCGCTCATGGAGGAGGAGTCCGAACCGGTGGCGCGATCGACCGCGACGCGTCGGCGGGATGGGTGATGGTGTGTCCCGCCTGGACCCACATGGTGGAACCTCGTCAGCTTGCCGGATCGGGTCGTCACCTTACCGCCGCACCCTGGGCCAGCTGATGGACCGCATGCTGCGGCACGTGTGGGCCGGTTCCGGAGGTGCGTTCCACTGCGCTCCAAGCGAAGACCGGCACGACGCCGGGGATCGCATCCGCACCCCTCCTGCACCCGAATGGCAACGGGAAACGAGCGTGCTCAACCGTACAATTGCATGAAAGGACGTGGGACCACCCGTGACCGGCAGGGGTGGGGCGATTCCCGACAGGATGCGTGCCCGTGGCCGCAGGTCGAGGTCGCTCGCAGGGGGCTCACGGCGGATCAGCTCGCTGTCCGTCACAGAATCCCATTCAATCTCTGCCCCGAGTGTGCCGATGGGAGTTCCATGAGCGACGTGGAGGCCACGAGGTATATGGCGAGCGAGCGCGAGATCGAGTTCGTCGACCTCGACACCTACGGTGTCGACCCGACGGCGGCGGCGATCCTGCCGGTCGATGTCGCGCGCCGCCATTGCGTCGTGCCCGTGAAGCGGAAGTTCGGGACCCCTGTCATCGCAATGGTGGATCCGGACGATTTGCTCGCCGTGGACTCGATCCGGGCCTCTCTGGGCAGGGACTTCATCACGGTGGTCGCCTCGCCCGAGCAGATCGATCACTACACCGACCTGACCTACAACGAAGGCGGGCCCGTCGTGACCCCTACGTCGCTCGGTGACCTGGCCGCCGAGATCGCCGGACCGGATGATGCCTTCGACCAGGCCATGGCTACCGCCGAGCAGTCGGCCGCCGCCGCCGCCCCGCTCCCCTCACTCGACCTGCCGGCTCCCTCCCTCGGAGTGGTTCCAGCCGTGGACGCGTCGCCAGAAGTTCCGATTACGGCCGCCCCCGGTGACGACCATCTCGCCGACCTGGCCCGGGCACTCGAACAGGGCGCGGAAGGACCGAGTTCCGATGCCGTCGATGCGGCAGCTGAGCATGACGCCGCCGACCTGGTGGCCGAGGCCGTGGCCAGCTATCAGACACAGCACCCTACGACCGGTCCGGTCGACGGGGACCTGGTGGCCGGCTTCCCGCCGCTGGCCAAGGCCCTCGTCGAGGGGGGCCGCGTGCAGGTGGAGGCCATGAGCCTGGCACTCGAGGAGCACCACATCACCGGCCAGAGCATCGCCCGGATCCTGACCAATCAGAAGTTGGTCACCGAAGCCGACCTCATGTGGGGGATGGCCCAGGAGATGGGGCTCCAGTTCGTTGATCTCGACACTGTCGGGGTCGACCTGTCGACGGCGAGCGCCATCCCGGAAACCACGGCTCGCCACCACAACGTCATCGTCATCGCCATGGACAACGGCGTACCCGTGGTCGCGGCCTCCAACCCGACCGACGTGTTCGCCATGGACGACCTTCGGACGATTATCGGCACCAACTTCATCGTCGTCGTGGCCACACGGACGCAGATCACCGCGTACATCAACCGGGTGTTCTCGAGCGGCGACGCGGCGGACATGGCCATGGAGGCCTCGCTCGGGATGGACGGTGCGTCGGCCGAATCCGGTGTCGACGACATCCAGACCGCTACCGAGACGGCGCCGATCGTCCGATACGTGAACCTCCTGATTCTCCAGGCGTTGAACGAGCGTGCCTCGGACATCCACATCGAGCCAACCGCCTTGGACCTGCGCATCCGCTACCGGATCGACGGCGTCCTCCATGACGTGTCGACCGGTCCAAAGGCCATCGCCGCTGCGGTCACCACCCGCCTCAAGGTCATGGCGGACATGAACATCGCGGAGCATCGCATTCCCCAGGACGGCCGCATCTCCCTGAATGTCGGGGCGAAGGGCATCGACCTCCGCATGGCAACTCTCCCCACCATCTACGGCGAGAAGATCGTCATGCGGGTGCTCGACAAGTCGAGCGTGGTCCTCGGGTTCGCCGAGTTGGGCTTCGACTCCGAGATGCTGAGCAATTACGAGACGCTCTATACCAAGCCGTACGGCACGATCCTGGTCAGCGGTCCCACCGGATCCGGCAAGTCGACCACGTTGTACACCACGCTGACGGCACTCAACTCACCCGAGAAGAACATCATCACGGTCGAGGACCCGGTCGAGGTACCCCTGAAGGGCGTCAACCAGGTCCAGCTCAACGTGAAGGCCGGACTCAACTTCGCCAGTGCGCTGCGGGCCATCCTGCGTTCCGACCCCGACATCGTCCTGGTCGGCGAGATCCGTGACAAGGAGACCGCCCAGATCGCCATCGAGGCGGCGCTGACCGGTCACATGGTCCTCGCCACCCTGCACACCAACAGCGCCGCGGCCACTCCGATGCGTCTCATCGAGATGGGCATCGAGCCCTTCCTGGTCACTTCGGCCCTGTCCGGCGTGGTGGCACAGCGTCTCGCACGGCGGCTGTGCATGCACTGCAAGGAGCCCTACATCCCCTCCGAGGCGGACATCGCCGCAGCCGGCTGGACCCTCACCGAAGTCGAGGCAGTCGGTGCCCTGGGCCAGGTGAACCGTTCCGTCGGATGCTCCGCGTGCTCCCAGACGGGCTACCGGGGCCGACTCGCTCTTGCCGAACTGATGCCCATGACCGAGGAGGTCGAGCGCATGATCATCGAAGGAGGCTCCGTGGACGACATCCATCGGCTCGCCGTCACCCAGGGCATGGTCGCCCTCCGCCAGGCCGGGCTCCGCAAGGCCATCGACGGGGAGACCACGCTCGAGGAAGTCCTGCGGGTGGTCGCATGACGTCCGTCACGTCGAGTACGCGAGCACAGTGGAACACCCGATTGGCCGAGGCCCTGGTCGCCGCCGGATATGACACGGCATCTGGCCTGCAGCCCGTGGTCGAACGTGCCGCGGCGACGAACCAGTCGCTGGGCTATCTCCTCGTCAGCTCAGGCCGCGCGCTCCCGAGTGTGGTCGTCGGCACATTGTCCCAGCTGGCGCAGCTGCCGGCCGTCGACCTTTCGGACTTCACCCCGCAGCCCGACGCGACCGCAGCGATGCCCGCATCAGTCGCGGCCGAGTACGGCGTCATGGCACTGCAGATCGATGGGCATGCCCTCGTGGTGGCGTTCGCCGAGCCCCCCGAGCCCGTCGAGGTCGATGAACTGGCCGGTATCGTCGGGCACCGGATCCACCCGGTGCTGGCCGACCCCGTCGTCATCGCCCAACATCTCGGAGCCGATGGGTCGGCACACCCCCCGGAAGCACCGACCGAGCCCAAAGATCGCACCGAAGTGCTGGACGAGCTCCTGGAGCAGGGGATCGTGGCCGGCCGTACCGACGACTCGGTGCCGCTGCACGTCGACGACCTCCTGCGCTACGCGGTGTCGGTCGGCGCGTCCGACCTCCACCTGACCGCGGCCATGCCGGGCACCATCCGTCTGCACGGCGCCCTGCGCCCCATCGAGGGCTGTCCGCCGCTCGACAACGAGACCATCCGGAACATGATCTTCGGGATCCTGCCCGGCTCGCAACGTGAGCGGTTCGAGGAGGAGAAGGAACTCGACACCTCGCACACCATTCCCGGTGTCGGCCGCTTCCGTGTGAACGTCGCGCTCCAGCGAGGGACGATCACTGCGGCGCTTCGGCCGATCCCGCACGAGATGCCGATCTTCTCCAGTCTGGGGCTGCCCGACTCGATCCGTGCGTTCACGGATCTACGGCGTGGTCTTGTCCTCGTGACGGGTCCCACCGGCTCCGGAAAGTCGACGACACTCGCGTCGCTGATCGACATCATCAACCGGACCAAGCCGCTGCACATCGTCACCGTCGAGGACCCGATCGAGTTCCTGCACGACCACAAGCGGTCCATCATCACCCAGCGGGAGATCGGTGAGGACACCGACTCGTTCGCCGAAGCGCTCCGCCGGGTGCTGCGCCAGGACCCCGATGTCATTCTGGTCGGCGAACTCCGCGACCTCGAGACCATTTCGATGGCACTGACGGCTGCGGAGACCGGCCACCTCGTCTTCGGCACCCTGCACACCCAGGACGCCCCACAGACCATCGACCGGATCATCGACGTGTTCCCGACCCAGCAGCAGGAGCAGATCCGCGTGATGCTGGCCTCGACGCTCGAGGGCGTCGTGACCCAGCAGCTCGTCCCGACCGCTGACGGCACCGGTCGTGCGCCGTGTGCCGAGGTGCTCGTCTGCACGTCAGCCGTGCGCAACCTCGTCCGACAGGCCAAGACCCATCAGATCTACTCGCTGATGCAGGTGGGCGGATCGTTCGGGATGCAGACCATGGACCAGGGCCTGGCCGGCATGGTCAAGTCCGGGATCATCTCCGAGTCCATCGCCTACGACCGGTCGTCCAACGAGGAAGACCTCCGCAACCACCTGCACCACTGATGGGATCCGTGCGATCCACTGACCGAGGAATCGGGGAACCGTGTCACTGACATTCGACTACAAGGTCCGGGACAAGTCCGGCGATCTCGTCGAGGGGCAGCTCGACGGCGACAGCATGGCCCTCGTGGTCCGGCGCCTGCGCGAGATGGGCTACATGCCCATCTCGGTGACCCCGAAGTCGGTGGTCAGCCTCAAGACGGAGATCAAGATCCCTGGCATCTCGGGCCGGATCAAGCTTCGCGAGATCGCCGTCATGACCCGGCAGCTGTCCACGATGGTCGACTCCGGTCTTTCGGTCGTCCGCTCGCTCGGCATCCTGTCCTCCCAGGTCGAGAACCCCGAGCTCGCACGCATCCTCAATGAGGTCCGCACCGACCTGGAGCACGGGTCGTCGCTTTCCGTCGCGTGTGCGAAGCACCCGAAGGCGTTCTCCAAGCTCTACTGCACACTGATCCAGGCAGGTGAGGTCGGCGGAAACCTGGACGACGTGCTGACCGGTCTTTCCGACACCATCGAGAAGCAGGCATCCCTCAACAAGACGATCAAGTCCGCGATGACCTATCCGTCCGTGGTACTGGGTGTCATGGTGGTCATCTTCTCGGCGATGATCATCTTCATCGTCCCGGTGTTCCAGAACCTGTTCAAGACCCTGGGTGGCAAGCTTCCGTTGCCCACCCAGATCCTCATCGAGATCTCGAACATCATGACGAGCGTCTGGGTCTTTGCCGTCATCGCTGCCGTCGTCGCGATCATCATCGGGATCCGGAAGTGGATCGCCACGGAGAACGGCCGCCGGATCTGGGACAAGGCGATGCTGAAGCCGCCGATCTTCGGGCAGCTGTTCCACAAGGTGGCCCTTGCCCGGGTGACGAACACCCTCGGCTCACTGATCAGCTCGGGAGTTCCCATCCTGGAGGCGCTCGACATCAGTGCGGAGACGGCGGGCAATGTCACCATCGGCAACGTCCTGCGCGAGGCCAAGGTCGGCGTACGCGAGGGTCGCCCACTGGCGGACCCATTGCGTGAGCACGAGGACGTGATCCCGGGCCTCATGGTGCAGATGATCGAAGTCGGCGAGCAGACCGGTGAACTCGACGGCATGCTGAAGAAGGTCGCGTCGTTCTACGACCAGGAGGTGGAGGTGACGGTCAACAACCTGACTGCCCTGCTCGAGCCGCTCCTGACCGTCGTCATGGGCGTCGGCGTCGGCTTGATGGTCATCTCGCTCTATCTGCCGATGTTCGACTACATCAAGCTCGTCCACAACTGACCACCTCAGGCCGCGCCCACCAGAGGTCATGGCGGCTCGCCGCGTCAGGGGGATCGAGAGCACGAATGTGCACCAGACGGTGCTCGAGGAGTGTCGCCCGCTGCTCCTCAAGTCGGCCCACCGATTGGCCGATTGACACGGCATGAGTTCACGCGGCGGAATGGTGGAGGACGGACCGGATTCCTCGCTTCCCCCCGGTGAGGAGCGCGGGAGCGCCGATGCTGCCGGTTGCGAGCGACTTCACGTCCTGGCGTGGTCGGGACCAGGCGGATGGCGGAATCGCCAACCTCAGCTCGTCCCCCGGTCCGGAATCAAACTGGGACTGCCGGCTGATCTGTTGTCCGACGATGGTTTTTCGCTCATCGAGCTGCTGGTGGTGCTGCTCGTGTTGGGAATCCTCCTCGCAATTGCCGTACCCACCTTCCTTGGTACGACCGCTACCGCCGATGACCGGTCGGCTCAATCGAACCTGGTGACCGCCTTGACAGACGCGAAGTCGATCTTCCAGGACCAGGGACAGACGTTTGGAACCGGGGCCGGGGCGGACGCTGCCCTCGCGTCGTCGCTCGGGAAGGGTGCGCTCGACCTGACATTCAAGGCGGGCTCGCTCGGAACCTTGAAGTCGCAGGGTAGCTCGGGATCGGAATCGGACGTTTCCGTCTCCGTGTCGCCGGATGGAAATGGTGCGGTGCTGGCTGCCTACTCGGTACCAGGCAATTGCTTCTACGTCGTCGACAATGCGCAGCCTCTGGTTGCCAACTCGGACCCGTATCTCGGAGCCAGCGTGACGACGGGATTGGGGATGGTGACTGTGTCGGGTCCAATCGGACTGCCGATCAGGGCCGGGACTTCGTTTGTGACCGTCTCCGGTGACACGGACCAGTCAGATTGCAATGCCTTCACTCCGAAGGCGACGGGCACGGGGATCAAGGCCAGCTATCAGATCGCCGGATTCCCTCTTCCGTCTGGCAACTGACAACGAACACACCTGGTTGCGATTCGCCCACATATCGTGAAAAGACGATTCGCGGATATCGAACTGCTCCCATTCTGCAACTCAAACCCCTATTCATACGCATTGCACAAGGTGAATACTTGATGAAGAGGGGATGCCCCAGTCGGACCGTGCCTGGCAGGGCGCACGCAGTTCCTGGCTGATGCGGCAATCAACGGCGGGACGTCTCCTCGAGTGCCGATTCCGCAACAGGAGTTTCTACTCAAGTTGTTGCGGACTCGGGACGAAACAATAACCGGGCGCCAATCATGGCGTCCGATCATAGATGCAGCACATATCGAAAGAGGAGAACACAATGCTTTCATCCGTTATGCAGCGCCTGAATGACAGGCGTGACGGAGCGGCTGACCTGGGCGAGGATGCGGGTTTCACCCTCATCGAGCTCATGGTCGTGCTGCTCATCCTGGCCATCCTGCTCGCCATCGCCATTCCCACCTTCCTTGGTGTGACCGGTGGTGCCAACGACCGCGCTGCCCAGAGCAACCTGAACACCGCCCTGACCACCGCCAAGGCCGCTGAGTCGCAGAACGCGAACCAGACCTACACGGGTGTCACCGCCGGAACGCTGCACCTGGCCGAGCCGAGCATCGACTTCGTGACCGGCGCTGTGACCGCTACCGGCCAGGTGTCGGTCTACGTGGACGCTACGAGCCAGAACGGCGTCGTCCTGGCTTCGTGGTCGCCGGCCAACTCCGGTACCTGCTGGTACGCCTCGGACAACGTCGGCAACGTGGGCGACACGGGTGGTCCGTACACGGTCGGTTCCACGAACACACCTCCGGCCCTGACGCCCGGCACCCAGTACGGCAAGGGCGCAACCGGCGTGGCCAAGACGGCCTGCACCGCCAACGCCCCTCTCACCGGTGTGACCTGGGCCAACGGCTTCCCGTCCTGAGCCCATCCGTAGTGGGACAACGGGAACAGGCCTCTGTCTGACGGTCTGAACCCGCAGCCGTAACGGAGTGCCCCCTCCCTCGTGGAGGGGGCACTCCCGCGTCCGGAGTGCCCCGGGGTGTCGAGGGTCGGTTCGACCTGCGCCCGCCCCGCCATTGGTGGGCGTCCCGCCTACATGGGGCCGACGGTGTGCTTCCTCCCGGGCAGCGCCTCGCGACGGGTCGACAGGACGTCGAGTGCCTCCGACACGACGACACGGGTGTCCGCCGGGTCGATGACGGCATCGACGAAACCCCGTTCGGCGGCCTGGTAGGGGGTGAGGAACCGGTCGGAGTAGTCCGCCTGCAGTCCGGCCCGCTCCTCCGGGTCGGCCCGGCGGTAGAGGATCTGGACGGCGCCCTCGGCCCCCATCACGGCGATCTCGGCCCCGGGCCAGGCGAAGCACAGGTCGTTGCCCAGACCCTTCGAGTCCATGACGATGTAGGCCCCGCCGAACGACTTGCGGAGGATGACGCAGATCCGGGGCACGGTGGCCTCCGCGTAGGCGAAGGCCAGTTCGGCGCCGTGGCGGATCATGCCCCGCCACTCGAGGTCCTTGCCGGGCAGGAAGCCCGGTGTGTCGACCAGGGTGACCAGTGGCACGTTGAACGCATCGCAGAACCGGACGAATCGGGCCCCCTTCTGGCTGGCGGCGATGTCGAGCGTGCCGGCCAGTGCCTGTGACTGGTTGGCCACGAAGCCGACCGTCCGGCCGTCGATCCGGGCCAGCCCGGTGACGAGCTGCGGCGACCACCGGGGCCACAGCTCCGTCACGTCGCCATCGTCGGCCAGGGCGGCCGCCACCTTGCGGACGTCGTACGAGCTGGTCGCCCGGTCCGGGATGACCGAGCGCAGTACCTGGCCCGGCACCGACGCACCGGACGGTGCCCGGGGTGGGAGCTCGTCGGTGTGTGCGGGCAACAGGCTCAGCAGGTGGGCGACGTGCTCCATGGCCTGGTCGGTGGACGCGGCCTCGATGGCGCACAGCCCACTGGACCGGGCGTGGATGGCACTGCCGCCCAACTGGCGCACGCCGATGGTGACGCCCGTGAAGTCGGCGACCATGGCGGGCCCGGACACGAACGCGTAGGAGTCACCGGTCATGACCACGATGTCGGCCAGACCCAACAGGAGCGCCGGACCGGACAGGGCCGGCCCGCTGACCACGACGACGACGGGCACGACGCCGGAGCAGGCCGACACGGCCCGTGCGGCGCGACCCCAGCCGTGGAGGGAGGCCACCCCGCCGGACACGTCGGCGCCACTGGAGGACAGCACGAGCACGAATGGGATCCGCAACGCCGACGCCACCGACGCGGCCTGGGTCATCGTCTCGCCGTCGTCGGGGGACAGGGCCCCCCTGCGCACATCGGACACCGATCGGACCAGCATGGCCGGGCGGCCGCCGAGATCCTCGATCCCGGCGGCGATGTTGCCGGCCACGAGCCGCCGCAGGGTCGGTGCGGTTGGGGCGTCCAGAGTCACCCGCCCATGGTAGGGACCCGACGCCCGGTGCAGGCGCACCTGAGCACCCGTGCGGGCCACACCGACGCCGTAGGGAGCGGACAGGGGGTCAGCCCGGCCCCGGTCCGGCGTCGTGGTCCTGGTCGGCGTCCCCCGGGGGGATGCCCTGTTGCCCGGTGGCGGGGGACTGCCCGGGTCCGTCCGAGCCGTGTACCGGGGGAACGGGCTCGGTGATCGCCGGGCCGCGGCGGTCGATGCGCTCGAAGTGCCGCTCGACGTCCGCCCACACCAACGGGTCCTCCGGACCCAGGTCATCATCGGAGTCGGGTGCGTTGGCCAGCTGCACCCCGGCCACCGACAGCAGCACGAAGAGGAAGGAGAGCTTCGACACGAAGCCGGCCACCTGCTGGTCGTTGAGCGGCCGGAGCCGGATCACGTCGACGGAGTGGGCGAAGGCCGGGTACAGGGGCTCGGGGTCCAGGATGAAGACGAACGAGAGGAAGACCGGGACGATCGCCTGGGCGACCAGGTAGACGGCCCGGATCATGGGCCGGGGCCGGGCGATGCCCGGGATCCGCCCCATGATCGGTAGCCACAGGATGATGCCGGCGACCAGGACCACCAGGGCGAGCCCCGCCCGTGCGGCGGCCGATGACGCCTGGGCCGCGACCAGGGACGGCGCCATGCTCCCCACGAGCAGCACCGTCACCGTGACGACCGCGACGGGTGGACGCAGCACCCTGACCAGCACCGCGTCCACCCCCGCGGGCCGGGTCAGCCGACGGATCAGTTCGTCCGACAGGCCGGCCAGCAGGAGCGGGGCCACGGCGAGCACGAGTAGGGAGCGTTGGAACACGAGCGCGGTGGCCGCCCAGTGGGCGGCCAGGTCACCGAGTGGCCACCCCATGCACACGCCGATGAGGACGAGGCCGGCGGCGAACCGGAGCGCACGCGACCTCGGCCAGGTGACGGGGTGGGGTGACGTGCGCACCAGGCGTCGGTCGGCGAGCACCGTCGCCACGCCGACGGCCACGAGGACACCCCAGAGCAGGAGGTGGGGATGCCAGTCCCACGCGCCGGTCACGGTGCGGGCTCCGGTCGGTGGGCCGTAGATTGGCGGGAATGGCCCAACCCGATCGCCTCGAACGCGTCACCGACCTGCTCCTCGTCCTGCTGGACGCCAACCACCCGCTCAGCCTGCGGGAGATCGCCGACCGCGTGCCCGGCTACCCGACCGGCCACGATGCCCGCCGCCAGGCGTTCGAGCGCGACAAGCGACTCCTGCGCGACGAGGGGGTGCCGGTCCTGGCCGAATCCATCGAGGCCGACGAGCAGATCGGCTACCGGGTGGACCCCGACGCGTACTATCTGCCCGATCTCGACCTGGAGCCCGACGAGCAGGCTGCTCTCAACCTCGCAGTGGCCGGCGTCCACCTCGGTGAGCCTATCGGGCGGGAGGCGCTCTCCAAGCTGGGGATGGGCGGCAGCTGGCCCCGCCGCACGGCGCCGTTGCCTCTGGTCGACCTCCCCCTGACCGACGGGCTGCCGGCGCTTCCCCTGCTGTTCGACGCCGTGCGCCTCGGTGCCGTCGTGACCTTCTCCTACCGGGGTGGGACCCGGTCGGTGGACGTGGCCGGGATCCGCTTCCGCGGGGGCCACTGGTACGTCATCGGTCGTGATCGCGACAAGGGGGAGGCCCGGACGTTCCGGGTCGACCGTATCGACGGACTGCCGGACGTCGGCGCGCCGGGGTCGGCGGAACTGCCCGACGACTTCGACGCCGACGGGGAGTTCGCCCGCGACCCGTGGCACTTCAGTCCGGGCGAGTCGGTCGAGGTCGATGTGGCGGTCGACCCCGCCGAGGCGGGCCGGGTGGTGACCGAGCTCGGGCCGGACTCGGTGGTCGAGCGCACCGATGACGGTGGCGTGGTGGTGCGCCTGGTGGTGACCGACGTCGAGGCCCTGGTGTCCTGGGCGCTCGACCTGCTCGATCACGCCGAGGTCCTCCGTCCCGCCGACGTGCGTGCCGCCGTGGTAGCACGCCTCGAGTCGTTCGTCGGCTCCGGAGCCGAGGTGGCCCGATGAGCCCGGCTGCCGACACCGCCACCCGCCTGCGGCGCCTGCTGGCGATCCTGACCTGGCTGGCCCAGGAAGGGGAAGCTGCCATCGACGAGGTCGCCGCCCGATTCGACCTCACTCCGACCGCCCTGGTCGCGGAGCTCGAGATGGCGGCGTGTTGCGGCGTCCCGCCCTACACCCCGGACCAGCTGCTGGAGATCGTGGTCACCGAGGACACCGTGTCGACCCGGGTGGGCACCGTCCTGGCCCGGCCGCGACGCCTCAGCCCGCGCGAGGGTCTGGCCCTTGCCGCGTCGGCCCGGGCGCTGCTCGCCGTTCCCGGGAGCGACGAGGACGGTGCCCTGTCGCGGGCGCTGGCCAAGCTCGACCGGGCGCTCGGACAGACAGGCATCGAGGTCGAACTCGACTCCCCGGACCTGCTCGAGACCGTGCGGACCGCCCTCGCGGGACACGAGCGGTTGACCATCACCTATTACTCGGCTTCCACCGACCAGACCGCCGAGCGGACCATCACGCCCCGGCGCCTGTTCGCCTCGGAGGGCCATTGGTACGTGGACGCCTGGTGCGAGGTAGCTGACGGCGTGCGCCGGTTCCGGGTGGACCGGATCGCGACCGCGGCACCGGCCGGTCCGGCGTCCGAGGAGGTGCTGGCGGACGCGCTCGTCGACATGACCGCACGCGACGAGGCGTCGGGGCCGACCGTCGCACTCGGGGCGTTCGTGCCCGGTCCCGACAGCCGGCGGGTGCGGATCGTCGCCGACCCGGCCAAGGCCTGGCTGTTCGACGCCCTTCCGTCCGTCATCGAGGGTGACGAGGATGGTCGCCCGGTGTGGGAGGTCTTCGTAGGTGGCGACGCCTGGCTCGAACGCCTGCTGCTTCGGCTCGGTCCGGACACCCAGGTACTCGAGCCGCTGGAGGACCGGGACCTGGCACCCGACGCAGCCCGTCGGATCCTGGCCCGGTACGGGAGCGCCTCCGGAGCCTGACCACCAAAGGGCCGGCCGCCCCGGTGTCGAGGGATCGGGGAATTCGCCCCTGGTCCCGGCCCGGCAACGACCGTCCGCGCCGGTGTGGTCCGGTTGCCACCGGTCCGCCGCGACACTGGCCTTGCGCGATCAGCGGGTAGAACTCCGGCAAGGTCGGTGGCAACTCCCCATGGGATGACTCCACGGTGACGACCACCCGTGACCCCGTTCGTTCCCGACCATCGCAGGATGACGGAGGAGGGGACGCACACGTCGCACCGTGTTGAGGCTGCACGTCGTCCGGGCGGAGGGCGTCGGGTACTACCTCACCGACCTCGTGCCCGGACGGGCCGAGGGGTCCGGGGTCGCCGGCGAGTCACCGGGGGAGTGGTCCGGTCGGGGGAGTGCGGCGCTCGGTCTGCGTGGAGCCGTACGGGCACCGGACCTGGCCGGGGTCCTGGACGGTCGGGACCCCACCGGTGGGCCTGCGCTGCGCCAGGCGCGTGGGGCCCGACCGGTGAGCGGATTCGATCTCGTGTTCGCGGCTCCGAAGGCGGTCAGCCTGCTCCACCTGCTGGCACCCCGTGAGCTGGCCGCGGCTGCCGGCTCGGCCCACGGTGCGGCCGTGGCCGATGCGGTCGGCTACCTGGAGTCCGCCGGACTCGGTGTCCGCCGGACCCGGGACGGTGACGTGGCCCGTCTGGCGACGACCGGCGGTGTCGCCGCCGGCTTCGTCCACCGGACGAGTCGCACCCTCGACCCCCACCTCCACACGCACCTCGTGGTGGCCAACGTGGCCCAGGGCGTCGACGGGCGATGGTCGGCACTCGACAGCCGGCGCCTCTTCCTCCACCGTCGTGCCACCCAGGCCGTCTACGGCGCCTCCCTCCGCCACGCACTCGGCCGGTCGGCCGGGGTGGCGTTCGAGCGCACGCCGTCAGGTACGTGGGATGCGGTGGGCGTGGACCCCGTGCTCTGTCGGCTGTTCTCGCAGCGGGCGGCCTCCATCGACGAAGCGACCTTCCGGACCGCCGGGGGAGTGGGCTCGCCAGGCGTGCGGCGGGTGGCCTACTTCGCCGACCGGCCCGCCAAGGACCGCCAGGTCACCGTCGACGAATTGCGGACCGGATGGGCACGCCGGGCTGCATCGATGGGCATCGACACCGCGGAGCTGGTGCGTGTGGTTGGTCGGGCCCCGCCACGCGGGCCCGCGGATCGGATCAGCGGTCAGGACGTGGTCGATGGGCTCGACCGGTTGGCCGCCACCCGGACGACTCTGACCACCCGTGACCTGGTGACGGTGGTGGCGGATGCGGCACCCCATGGACTCGTCGGTGGGGAGGTGATGGGTGTGGCCGGCAGCTTGGAGGCAGCTGCCAGAGGTGACGGGCGCAGCCGGGGACGACACGAGGTGGGCGGGACGCCCGCTGCCTTCGATCGCGCCCTGCGGGACGACCCGACGCTCGTGGAGCGGGCGTTGGCGGGCCGGTCGATGCATCCGGCGTCGCGGGAGGGACCATCCGTCGACACCCTGCGCCGATCGGGCCGGGAGGTCCGAGACGGGTCCGTGGCCGGCAGCGGCCTGTGGACCGGGCTCGGACGGTGAGACGTCCTCTCGTCGCCGCGACCACCTTCCGGGTGGGCCGGAGCTCAGCGCCCCCTGCCGTCCCGCCCCTCGTGGATGCGCTGGCGGGTAGCGAGGGTGGGCCCGTCGACGGCCCGCTCGACCGACCGCAGACTGCGCCACGGCTCGGCCACGTGGGCGGGGGCCAGAGGGAACCATGCCGGCTGGTTGCGCGCGCCGAATGCCAGTGCGTGGCCGGGCCGTCCGCGGGTGATGTCGTCGGGGGCGAGCCGGCGGCGCCACTGCGACCCGAGCTGTTCGCCCGACTGCGTCCGACCGAGGGTCAGCAGGTCGGTGAGTGGCCGGTCGGACGGCGCCCGCCCGCGCGACACCGACCGCACCAGGAGCTCGTGGTCGCCGGAGAGCACCGACAGCGCCTCGAGGGTGCGCACGTCGCCGATGCCGGGGAGCACGACGGTGGTGCCGAACAGCGAAGGGAACCCGTCGGCCTGGCCCGGCCAACGGTGACGTGCCTGGGAGAGGTCCTGGAAGCAGGCCAGCGTCACCAGTCCCTGTCCGCCGCCCTCACTCACCATCGAGGGCAGCTCGGGAAGCGGGGCGATGTTGGCCAACTCGTCGAGTGCCAGGAGTACCGGCGGGGCGGAGCCGGCCCGCCCGCCCGCCGCACGCTCGTAGGTGGCCCGCCGGACGTCGTCGAGCAGACCCACGACCAGCGGGGCGACCAGTGCCTGATGGTGCGCCGGCGCGGCGATGTACACGGTGTCGCCCGAGGCGACGAAGGCCGCCGGGTCGAAATCGGGGTCGCACGTGGCCGCCAGCGCCTGCTCCGAGCGGAAGCCGCCCAACGCGCCCGACGCCGTCGACCAGATGCCACTCAACTCACGTTCGTCGGTGGTGACGATGCCGTCGAGCAGGTCACGGGCGATGCCCGCGTCCCCTCCGGCGCCTGCGGTCAGTGCCTGTTGGGCGGGCAGCGCCTGACGGCGGTCGACCCAGGTGAGGACGGTGCGCATGTCGGCGCCCTGCAGAGCCGCTGCATGGAGCAGGGGGGCGAGCAGCGCCTGGGCCCGCTCGGTCCAGTGGGACGCGTCGGACTGTCCGGCCCCGGGCCCGGTCGAGCCCACCACGACGAGCGACCGCGCCGTTGTCAGTGCCGTGCGCCACGACGTGCATGCGGGCAACGGCGACCACCGCAACCGGTGAACACCCGGGCGGTCGGCGACCGATCCCGACGGATCGAAGAGGTGGCAGGCTCCGATCGTCGAGCGCGTGTCCATGGTGGCGTCGAGCACGTCGGGTTTCGTCGAGGTGGTGACCACCGCGCCGGCCGCGGACAACACGTTGGGAATGAGCAACGCGGACGTCTTGCCCGAGCGCGGTGGACCGAGCACGAGCACCGAGTGCTGGCCGTCCGCGTAGTGCCAACCGCGTGCGTCATGACCGAGATAGAGACCATGGTGCGCGTGCGCGTGCGCGTCGTGGACGACGCGCGACGCGTCGATCGTGCGCGATCGGTGCACGTTTGAGAAAAAACTTTTCACGGTCGTCCTTCGCATCGGCGTCGCTCGCGCGGCACGTGAGTAGTGGCGGACCCGGACGTCCGCGAAGGAGGTGTGCCCGAGAGTAGGCCGAAAAACCGTTGCGAATACAGGGAAATTTGACATCGTTCGGCGCGCCCGTCGGTGCGTGGCACCGCGGGCCGCCACGCGCACCTGCATCGGGCACCCGCGCGCACTGACGCGAACGCGCCCGCGCTCGCGTCGCAGTGCTTGACCTGCACCGAAAAAGCCATTTGGCTAGTAGTTGGTTACGTATCGCTGAGGAGATCAACGTGAACAGGTCTCAGCTCGTCCATGCGGTGACCGAGTCGACACAATCGACGCGGCGCACCGTGGAAGACGTGGTGGAGCATCTGTTCGGGACGATCATCACGGAGGTTCGATCCGGGCGGAAAGTGACGGTCGTCGGATTCGGGACATTCACCCCGACCCGGCGGGCGGCCCGCACGGGTAGGAACCCCCGGACAGGTGCAGCGGTGCGTGTCCCAGCGTCGAGAGGTGTCCGGTTCGCCACCGGTTCGGCGTTCAAATCGGCGTTGACCCCTAAGGAGGGAGTGTCCATGGCAGTAAAGAAGGCAGCAGCCAAGAAGGCCCCGGCCCGCAAGGCCCCGGCACGCAAGACGGCAGCCAAGAAGACCACCGCGAAGAAGACCGCGGCCAAGAAGACGGCTGCGAAGAAGGCGGTGAAGAAGGCGCCGGCTCGCAAGGCTCCGGCACGCAAGACCGCGGCGAAGAAGACCACGGCTCGCAAGACCACTGCCAAGAAGGCTCCGGCACGCAAGACCGCGGCGAAGAAGACCACGGCTCGCAAGACCACTGCCAAGAAGGCTCCGGCACGCAAGACCGCGGCGAAGAAGGCTCCGGCTCGCAAGACCGCGGCCAAGAAGGCCCCCGCTCGCAAGACGGTCGCCAAGAAGGCTCCGGCTCGCAAGACGGTCGCCAGGAAGACCACCGCGCGCAAGACGGCAGCCCGCAAGCGGTAATTCCACGACTCGGCGACGATGTCGTCGACCGGCGTTCGACGGGGGCCTGCGGGCCTCCGTCGTCGCGTCCGGGCCTGACCCGACGGTTCGTTCGGCCAGGTGGGGCCCCGTCAGAGTTGGTCGAGCAGGTGAAATGCCTCGCCTGCGTCGAGGTCGGCCACCGCACCGTGCTGTGCGAGCTGCCAGGCGATGCGTGCTGCGAAGACCTCGGGTCCCGACTCGGACCCCGAGGACCTGTCCGACACGCCCATCGTGCTCTCGTGCTGGCTGTGATGGCACAGCAACGCGGCGACCTTTGCCGCTGCCGCGTCGGCGGGACAGGGCTCGACGTGGTTGACGAGGTCGGCTTCCCACAGCAGCAGTGCGGCCGGCCGGTGGGGTGGGAGCGCCAGTTCCGGAAGGAAGTGCGGGTCGCGCGCCGCCACCAGTGCATCGAGGGTGAGGAACCCGGCCGCCCGATGGTCGGGGTGGAGGCGGTAGCGGCGCCAGGGGTCGTGGCCGAGCAGCACGTCGGGACGGACCGTGCGGATTGCCCGGGCCACCTCGCGTCGTTGGCCGGTGCCGTTGGCCAACTCGCCGTCCACCTCACCGAGGAACTGCACCCGCCCGGCAGCCGCGGGGTCACCCCGGGCGAGGCGCACCGCGGCGTCGCGGCATTCGTCGCTGCGGGCGGCCACCAGTGCCGCGAGGTCGGCACCGGGGTCCCAGCTGCCCTTGGAACCGTCGGTGAGGACCAGGTGATGGACGAGACAGCCCTCCGCCGCCCAGCGGGCCAGGGTGGCCCCGGCGCCGAACTCGATGTCGTCGGGATGGGCGCCGACGGCCAGTGCGACCGCCGGTGTCGGCAGGTCCACCGTGACCGTCACCATGTCGAGCAGGTCGCCGGTGGGCAGACCCGACGTGTGCCGGGCCGGTGGCGCGTGGCCCGCCACACCGTCCGTCACGACGTCGACGTGCCCGGGACGGCCACGGGGACGGGGACCATGTCGGCCGGCTCATCGACGTCCCAGGCCAGGTCGGGAAGGTCGAGGACGTGCACGGGCAGCCCGAGCCGCTCGGCCTCGGCGCGGTGCCGGGCGAAGGAGCCCGGTCCGTAGGAGAACCGGAAGCCGGCGTCACTCGGGAGGGCGATCACGTTCGTACCGTTCCCGTACCGGTCAGGTACGAGCGTGATGCCGTCAGCGAGGCCGACGGTCGCCAACCCGCTCGCCATCGGCAGGTCCGCATGGGAGACGGTCACCTGCACGACGCCACCGGCCCGCAGGTGGTCCACGCCCGCCTCGACGGCGCCGTTAAGGCCGCGTCCGGGCTCCCACACGACGAGCGCGCCACGGGCCCTGGCCCAGTCGGCGACATCGTTGTCGTCACACACCACGGCGACGGGCAGCGGGGCGGCGGCTCCGAGTACCCGGGATGCCATCGACCGGGAGAGCTCGGCGCGCTCGGGTGCGGTCAGCGCGTGGTCGAGTCGACCCTTGGCCTCGTGGAAGGCCTTGATGGGCACCAGGACGGCGCGGATGCCCAGGCCGAGGTCGGGGCTCGGCAGGTGCTCTCCGGGGTGGGCCACACGGCCAGTGTAGGCACCAGCCGATCACACGCCACGGGGGGCGCTGCGGCCTAGGGTGTGACCGTGCCCACCGAACCGTCGACCCCCGTGGAGCACGAGGACCCGGACATCGACCGCGTCGAGGCGCTCGCCCGGGTCCGCTACCTGCTCCTGGACCTGGGCTGCACCGACGAGGAGATCGACCTGGCGGTGGAGGACGACGTGCTGGACCTCCTCGTCGTGGACCACCTCCTGGTGCCGTCGGGGCACCGGCTCACCCAGTCCGAGGTGGCGGATCGCACCGACATCCCCGTCGATGTGGCCAAGCGGTTCTGGCGTGCGCTCGGTTTCCTCGACGTGGACGAGGACGAACCGGCCTTCACCGACATGGACATCGAGGCCGTCCAGCTCTTCCAGTCGCTGGTCGCCCTCGGCATCGTCGACCTGGACTCCGCCGTCCAGATGGCCCGGGTGATCGGCTCGTCGATGGCCCGTATCGCCGAGGCCGAGACGGCACCGGGTACCACGCCGATCCTCCAGGGCTCCGGCGACAGTGTGCTCGATGCCGACGAGTTCGCCCGGCAGGCCGAGGCGTCGATCCCGGCCATGACCCGCCTGCTCGAGTACGTCTGGCGCCGCCACCTGCAGGCCGCCACCCGTCGGGCCATGCTCCACCGGACCCGCGGCGTGGAGGAGGGACTGCGACCGGTCATGGCCGTCGGGTTCGCCGACATGGTCGGGTTCACCGTCCTCAGCCAGCACCTCGGTGACGAGGAGTTGGCCGCGGTGGTCGCCCGGTTCGAGGAGCTCGCGCACGACACGGTGGTCGCGCTGGGCGGCCGGGTGGTCAAGATGATCGGCGACGAGGTGATGTTCGTCGTCCAGTCGGCCACGGGCGCCGCCCAGATCGGACTCAGCCTGGCCGAGGCCTATGCCAGCGACGACCTGTTGTCCGACGTCCGGGTGGCGCTGGCCGTCGGCCCGGTCCTGGTCAAGGACGGCGACTTCTACGGACCGGTGGTCAACCTGGCCAGCCGTCTGGTCAACGTGGCCCGCCCGGGCACCGTGCTCATCTCCGACGAGTTCAAGGAGGCCCTCGAGTCCGAGGGCGCCCCGGACATCGACACCCGCCCGCTGCGCACGAGGAGCCTCAAGGACCTCGGCCGTGTCCAGATGTGGAAGCTGATCCGGGCCGGCTCCGAGCCCGGAGCCGACAACCGGCGCACCATGCGGTGGGAGCGTCTGGGCGAGGTGCTGCGTGAGCTGGACGAGCTGCGCGAACGGGGGGAGTCCGCCGTCGGCCGCCAGGGTGGTGGTTCAGCGGTCGTCCAGCCGGGCGGTGGCGATCCCGTGGGGACGTAGCGGGAACGATCCCTCGAAGGAGGCGACGGGGCGACCGCGCAGGTCGACCAGCCAGCCCGAACACTCGGGCAGCGTCACCGTCACCTCGTCGTCGGTCGGGTTGAAGACGCGCACCTCGAGGAGGCCTGCCTGGCGTCGCACCGACGAGACCCTGGCCCCCTCGACGGTCAGTTCCGTGCCCCGGTCGCCCCGCTGGCCGCCCCCGAACGAGCCGGTCACCTGCAAGGGGACGAGCAGATCGTCGGCCAGGTCCCACGCGTCGCGGTCGCCCACCGCCAGGGCGTAGGTCACGTCGACCGGACCGAGCATCTGGGGCCCGTCGAGGGCATCCATGGGTCCGGCGGGCAACGGGCGGAGCGCCATGCCGAGGCGCGACAACATGCCGGTCGCCCGCAGCAGTGTCAGCGCAAGCGTCCCCGCCCGGGGTCCGGCGCCGCCCCCGTCGTCGATGTCGACGAGCTCGTATTCGAGGAGTCCCTCGTGGACCACGGTGAGGCCACCGGCGCGTACGAAGCGGCGCGAGGGGAACGTGGGCAGGCCGAACTCCTCGGACCGCCCCTCGGCCGTGAGCCCCCGCTCGACGACCGTGAAGGCGCACTCGGCCTCGGACGTGGCTGCCGGCTCGGGCAGCGGTAGGTGGACGCGTAGGCGGTGATCGCGCGACGGATTGGTGAACCGGGTGCGGACACGCAGCAATTGTTCGTCGGCCCGGAGCTCGAGCGTGGTGGTGACCGTCACCTCGCGCGCCCCGGCCCGGGCGTGGGTCGACCCGTCCACGAACTCCGGCCAGGTGTAGGTCGTGACGATGTCGACCGTGGCGCGGACGGGACCCTCCTCGCCCGGGGTCACCACGACCGACGTGGGCGCATCGACCACGGTGTCGTTGGTGGGAGGTGAGTAGTTGTACGTGTCCCCGTGGTCGCCGCCGTCGACCAGGCGTCCGTAACCGGGCATCCCGTCGAGGGCGAAGGTGCCATCGACCGGGTCGACGACCACCTCGACGAGCCCGTTGGCCAGGGTGACGCCGCCGTCGGACCCGATGGACAGGCGCACCGGACTGTCCAGGGGCGCGGGCGCGAAACGGGACCACCCGAATCCGGCCACCGCTGCCTGGCGGGCGACCAACCGCCGCACCGCCGGCTGGTCGATGAACAGTCGCACCTCGGCGTCGGGGCGCGCGTTGAGGCGGCCGAACAGCTCGACCTTCACCTCTTCGAGGGGCACCCCCTCGCGGGGCTCGGGACCGATCACCACGGTGACGTCCAGACCGGTGTCGTCCTCGCTCAGGCTCACATCGGTCACGTAGGCCTGGTCATCGAGCCTGGAACCCTGCATCAGGCCGAGCATCGTGCGGACCGTCTCCCCGTCGAGGGTGACCGATCCGGGTAGGCCTGCCCGCTCGGACAGCACCTGCACGTCGGGTCCCGGGTCGCCGACGGCCGGCACGATCACCTCGACGAGGCCGGACCGCTCCCGGGCGGTCGGGTTGACGACGACCGGCCCGGCCGTCGTCATCGACCGGCCGATCGACTCGAGGGCCTGCTCGGTAAGTCCCTCGCCGATCTGGCGCGCCTCCGCATAGCGGTGGACCACCGCGTCGACCACCTCGTCGGCCGAGCACGCGCAGATCGAGTCGTGGGCCGAGTTGCGGATGAGGAGCGTCCAGGCGAGGTCCAGGAAGGCGTCGGGCCACTGCTCGGCCGGGACGAAGAGTGCGGACAGGGGCTCGGCCAGCTGCTCGATCGACCGCTCGGCTCGCGAGGCCGCCTGCTTGACATCGACGCGGTTGGAACCCACTCCCATGAGCACGTTGGAGCGGAATCCGGACCGCAGCTCGCCGGTCCATTCGACGAGACCGTCCGTGCCGGACTGAGCCAGGTACTCCGCCAGCGACGTGATCGCCAGGCCGAAGTCGTCCTGGAGCTGGTTGGCCTCGGCCACGACCCGGCCGAGCCACGGCTGGGGGCGCAGGTGATCGGAGCCGTTCATGACCAGCATCGGGGCCCCGTCGGGCAGGAACGAGGCGAACTCCTGCTCCCAGGCGGCGAGCCGCCGCACGAGCTGCTTGGCGTCCTCCGGCAGACCGGCTCCGTTGCTGTAGCCGGCGACGAGGTACTCGGCCCGGACGCTCGAGCCGTCCGGTGCGTTCCAGACGAAGGCGGAGGTGTCCACCATGGACGGCACGCCGCGCCACACCACGGCGTGTCCGAGTCCGGCCTGGGCCAGGAGCTGGGGCATCTGGGCCACGTGACCGAACATGTCGGGCAGGTAGCCGACCTCCATGACCGCGCCGAAGGCGCTGCCGCGCAGGATGCCCTTCTGGAGGTTCCGCACGATCGTCTCGCCGGACACGAGGAACTCGTCCATGAGGATGTACCAGGGCCCGACGGTGATCCGGCCGGCGGCCGCCAGGGCCCGGAGGCGCTCCTCGTGGTGGGGGCGGATCTCCAGGTAGTCGTCGACCACGGCCAGCTGCCCGTCCAACAGGAAGTGACTGTACGAACTGTCCCGTTCCATCAGGTCCAGCAGGTCGTCGATCAGCCGGACGAGTTTCAGCCGGAAGGTCTGGAACGGGTCGTACCACTCCCGGTCCCAGTGGGTGTGGGGCACGATGGCCACCCGTCGGCGGGCACCCGTCGTCGGATCGTCGGCCCCGGTCGTCATGGCTCGAGGTTCCCGTACTCGCCCTCGTAGGCCTGCAGCTCGGCGACGAGGCGCTCGGCGTCGGCCGCCGTGGCATCGGTGCCCCGTCCGACCCGCTCCGCGTAGACGGCGGCACCGAGGTCGTGGAGCATGCCGTCGGCCTTGTGCTTGGCGGTGACCTGGTCCAGCTTCTCCTGGCCCGCCTTGCTCGCCTCGTTCGCCTTGGCCAGCCCGATCTCGGCCTGGGCCTTGACCTTGTCCATGAGTCCCATGACGTCTCCTCCGCAGTCGTCGATGCCGGTGGACTAAGACTAGGACGCGGCCAGCCATCGGGGACGGCTGCCTCTCCCAGAGCCACCCGTGACGAGGAGCCGAACGTGCGCCCCTGGCGTGACCACCTGGAAGCGGACGACCCGCTCGTCGGCGATGGCCGACCGGGCGCGCCCGGCCTGGGGGTCGCCGGCACCCTGCTGCACCGCTGGTCCGCCCGCTGGAGCGATGACCCGGGAGCCAGGCTGTGGCAGGAGGGAGGGCATTGGTGGACGGCCGACGAGTTCGACGCAGCCACCCGTCGTGCCGCCGGGCGGCTACGCGCCGCCGGCCTGGAGCCGGGTCAGCGGATCGTGTGGTCGACGGGGTCGTCCGTCGCCGCCCTGGCCACGCACGTGGGCGCGCTGCGGGCCGGCCTGGTGGTGGTTCCGGCCAATCCTGCGTACTCGGAGCGCGAGCTCGCCCACATCGTGACCGACGTCCGGGCGTCGGCCGCCGTGGTCGGTCGGCCCGACCAGGCGCGGTGGGTCCGTGACGCCACGCCCGACGGCATCGTCGTGTGCGGCCCGGACCTCGACCTGGCGGATGGCGACCCGGGCGTGCTCGACGTGGCGGGTCCGGACGACCCGGCGATGATCTGCTTCACCTCGGGAACCACCGGGGCGCCCAAGGGGGCGGTGCTCCGCCACCGGAACCTCCTGGCCGGGGTCGAGTCCGTGACGCGGGCCTGGCGGATGTCCCCCGACGATCTGCTGGTGCACAGCCTGCCCCTGTTCCACGCCCACGGACTGGTGGTCGGGGCCTACGGGACCATGACGGCGGGCGCTTCGGCCGTGCTGCTGCCCGGCTTCGACCCCGACGCGGTGGCCGACACCGTGCGGGCCGAGGCCGCCACCCTGTTCTTCGGCGTGCCCACGATGTTCCACCGGTTGGTGGCCGGTGGTCGGGCCACGGACCTCGCACGCCTGCGCCTGTGCGTGTCGGGCTCGGCGCCGCTGCCGGCCGAACTGCACGCCGCCGTGTCGGCCGCCGTCGGTAGCCCCGTCCTCGAGCGCTACGGGATGACCGAGACCCTCATGAACACGTCAAATCCGTATGACGGCGACCGCCGGGCCGGCACCGTCGGGTTCCCGCTGCCCGGTGTCGAGGTGACGCTCACGCCGGAGGGCGAGGTGCTCGTGCGGGGTCCCAACGTCTTCGACGGCTACTTCGAGCGTGACGCCGCCAACGCCGAAGCCTTCCGCGCCGGTGGCGACGGAGGCGGCCCGTGGTTCGTCACCGGGGACCTGGGCACGGACGAGGACGGGTACCTGGTGCTGCGCGGCCGGTCGAAGGAGCTGATCATCTCGGGCGGGTTCAACGTGTACCCGACCGAGGTCGAGGATGTCCTGGCCGGGTGCCGCGGCGTGGCCGAGGTGGCTGTCACCGGCACCCCGTCGGAGGAGTGGGGCGAGGAGGTGACCGCTTGGGTCGTTCCCGACGGCACACCACCGACGCTCGACGAGCTGCGGGCGCACTGCGTTGGCGTCCTGGCGGCGTTCAAGCAGCCCCGCCTCGTCCGGGTGGTCGACTCGCTGCCCCGCAATGCACTGGGCAAGGTGGTCCGGAGCCGGCTCGGGTGACGCGGTCCGCCACGGGCGCCGGGCGGTAGGTTGCGGCCATGGTCCGGCCGACGCTGCGTCTCGAACGGGAACTGCTCCGCTCCGGTGCCCGACGGCTCGGTGCGATGGACGAGGTCGGCCGGGGGTCACCGGCCGGACCCGTCTACGTGGGCCTTGTGGTCGTGGACTCCTCGACCGGCCGCCCACCGACGGGCATCCGTGACTCCAAGCTGCTGGCACCGGCCGCGCGCGAGGCGCTGGCCCCGCTCATCCGCTCCTGGGCCGCAGGGTGGGCCCTCGGGTCGGCCGACCCGGCCGAGGTCGACGAACTGGGGGTCAACGGCGCGCTCGGACTCGCCGGAGTCCGGGCACTGGGCGTGCTCGACGGACCGCCGGACCTCCTCGTGATCGACGGTAACCACGATTGGCTCACGCCGGCCATGACACCGGGGGCCGGCACGGTGCCGCAGGTGGTGACCCGGGTGCGGGCCGACCAGACCTGTACGTCGGTGGCGGCCGCCAGCATTCTGGCCAAGGTGGCTCGGGATGCGCTGATGGTGCGGCTGGCGGACGAGTTCCCTGCGTACGGGTGGGATGCCAACAAGGGCTACGGCACGGTCGACCACCTGGACGCACTGCGTCGGCTCGGCCCCTCGCCCCACCACCGGATCTCCTGGCGTCTGCCCGAACAGGTGTGACTGGCTGATCGGGGTGAGACGAGTCTGTGCCGTCGCCGAGCTAGCGGGCGCCCACCGCCGGCATGAGTGGGGCAGGCCCGATACCCCTCGTCCGCAGCGTTGTCGATCTACTCGCGGGTGTTCGGCGGGGACGTCGTGATGACGAACGGGTCCCACCTGGCTCCTACGGGCGCGCCTGCGGCTGGGGCTCGCCGTCCTCCTCCTGCTTCCGTAGACTCTCGTACTCGGACCACCGGGTTCCGAGGGCGCCGGTAGGGGTGGGCCGAGCGCATCGCTTGTCGGGTGCACTAGTCCTGGTGCCGGGAGCGGGGCGATGATCGGGTGCCCCCGACCAACACATGCGTGCGTGTGGATTACCCGTGTACCCGCACATCGGGGATGGACCTATCGGCCCCATCGGCGAGGGCAGCAGACAAGTAAGTTGTCACCGATGAGCCAACCGCGAGTGGGCTGAGCCGAGCGACAGATCGTGATGGTTCAAGGCACAAAGCAGGCCATCTCCTGGGAGGGTTCCATTGGACAACAGCATGGGGGGCAACCACGCCACCGCGAGTGTTCATATCGGATTCCCTGTCGACTGCAAGTACGTCGGCGGCAATACCGTCCTTGGCAAGCATGGACACAGCTTCCGAATCGAAGGTGATCGGCTCGGACACGGTGAGTTGCATCTTTCGCATTCGATTCCACTCACCGACGTGGCGTCCGTCACGATCGCCCAACGAGGCAGCGAAGAACCTCGTGGCGGTGGCCCGCTGCTCGCCGCCGGCGGCGGCGGGCCGTATGGCCTGGGCGGTGTCGGGATCCACCATGCAAATGCCAAGATCACCACCGACCTCATGGTCCGGACCGTCGACGGACAAGAGGCTCACTGGATTATTGAGCAGCGGGGCGGCGCTTGGCTCCAAGCGAAGCTTTCCGATGTCCTCCGAGGACGTGGCATCCCTCTCGGCTGACGACATCTCGAGCCCCGGCCCCGATCGCCGGTTGGGTGGGACACGGTCGGTTCAGATCGCAGCGCCGAGGTGTGTGAGGGCATCGGCCAGTGAACGGCGGACCTCATCCGAGTCGACCAATCCGTCCGATCCGATCGAGATCCGTTCAAGAGGTGTGCGAACGCACGCCTCGGACACGATGGTCGCTCCGAGGTAGCCGAGCACTCTGAGTAGCGAGGCATGTGCGTCGGTGGCGCCTCGCGGGGAGCAATTGATCCAGGCCACCGGCTTCTCGTACAAGGAGGCGGTCTGGTCGTCTCCGACCGCCCATTCGAGGAGGTTCTTGAACGAACCCGGCAAGTCACCCGCATACTCGGGAGT
>Ga0302267_10000797_pt1 | contig 41729 bp, 38 predicted proteins | sample III_Bog_E1_3_FD_194555 | JGI IMG/M metagenome (GOLD analysis project Ga0302267, IMG submission 194555) | Peat permafrost microbial communities from Stordalen Mire near Abisko, Sweden - III_Bog_E1_3 | ecosystem: Environmental > Terrestrial > Soil > Wetlands > Peat | place: Sweden: Abisko...
GATCTACTTCGGCATCCGCAGCTACCGCGACAACAACCTGGCCGGCCAAATCTCCTTCGGCCGCGCCTTCGCCTGCGGCATCCTGATCGCCCTCATCACCTGCGTCTTCTACGTCGCCACGTGGGAGGTCCTCTACTTCGGCTTCATGCCCCACTTCATGGACAGCTACTTTGCCGCGCAGATAGCCAAGGTCCAGTCCAGGGGATTTGACCCCGCCACCACTGCCGCTAAGGTCGCCGAAATCCAGCACACGCAGCAGCTCTACCAGAACCCCTTCGTCAACATGGCCTACACTTTCATGGAGCCCCTGCCCGTCGGCCTTATCATTACTCTCATCTCCGCTGCAATCCTCCGCCGCAAAGCTCTGTCGTACCCAACCCCGCTCCCGCAGTCATGACAAAATGAATCAATAGGCTGGGGCGAATAGCCCCACCTTCCGTCTTTTGAACTCTCAAACATCTCTCAAAGGAGGTTGCATGGCTTCAATCACTGGCTTTGGCGGTATATTTTTGCGAGCGAACGATCCAAAAGCTCTGTATCAATGGTACGAGCAGCATCTCGGCCTGGTGAAGGCCGAAGGTGCTTTCTCGTTTTCTGCCCCGACGCAGCACCCTCAGGTCGTCTTTGCCCTTTTCAAGCAAGACAATGACTACTTCCCTCCGGCGCAGAAAGCAATGATCAATCTCCAGGTGGACGACCTGGATGGCGTGCTGGACCGTTTGACAGGCGAAGGTGTCACCGTCGATCCAAAGCGCGAAAGCTATGACTTCGGAAAGTTTGGCTGGGTCACCGATCCGGAGGGAAACCGCGTCGAGCTTTGGCAACCTCTAGGAACCGAATGATGGCGGGGCGCTCCGGCTCCGAGGTGCTTTTCCCGTCTGCGGCGGAGGGGTTTTCGGGCTTCTTGCTCTGTGCTCCCAATACGCAGTCCGAGCCGAATGGATTGCTTCCCAGCTACGGGCCGGTCGGGATTTGAGATCTCCCACCCATCGCCAGGGCAAGGGGCGGTGGGTGGGGTGCCCAGTTGGTAGTATTTAGGGGCGTGATCTGCAGGAGGATATCCATGGTTCCGCGCCCAGCCCATTTTTGGTTTGCCGCCGCGCTCCTGTCGTGTACGCTTGCCGCCGGGCAGGCAAACCCATCCACTCCAGCGAATTCGCCGGCCAGCGAAGTCTGGCTCGTCAAAAACGGCACGATTGTTCTATCCGATTTCAAATTCGGCACCGGCGAAACGCTGCCTAAGCTCAAGCTCCACTACCTGACCCTGGGTTCGCCCCACTTGAACGCCGCCGGCCACGTGGACAACGCGGTCTTGCTGCTTCATGGCACCGGCGGCAACGCGCACTCGCTGTTAAACCCAATCTTCTCCAACGTGCTGTTTGGTCCCGGCGCGCCGCTCGATATCACGAAGTACTTCCTTATCCTGCCCGACGACATTGGCCACGGCCAGAGCTCCAAGCCCTCCGACGGCCTGCATGCGCACTTTCCCGCCTACGATTACGACGACATGGTGCGCAGCCAGCGCAGGATGCTCGACGAAATGAAGGTCGACCATCTTCGCCTCATCCTGGGAACCTCGATGGGCTGCATGCAGACCTTTGTGTGGGGCGAAACCTATCCCGGCTTTGCCGACGCGCTGGCTCCGTTCGCCTGCCTCCCCGTCCAGATCGCAGGCCGCAACCGCATGATGCGGTACATGGCCATTCAGGCTATCAAGCAGGACCCCGCGTGGCTCGGAGGCGAGTACAAAATCGAACCGCTCCAGGGCCTGCGCACCGCAAACGAAATGGTGCTGGTTATGGGGTCAAGCCCCTTGCAAATGCAGAAGCAAGAACCCACGCGCGACCAGGCGGAAGCCTATGTGGACCAGTACCTAGCTCACGGCCTGGCCGCGTCGGACGCCAACGACCTGATCTTCTATTTCAACGCCAGCCGCAACTACGACCCCAGCCCGAACCTGGAACGGATCACAGCGCCCGTACTGTGGATCAACTCCGCCGACGACTACATCAATCCTCCGGAACTGGGAATTGCGGAAAAAATGGTGAAGCGCATGGCGAACGCGCGGTTTATTCTTCTGCCCATTTCCGATGCCACGCGCGGGCACGGGACGCATACCGCAGCTGCGGTGTGGAAGGACTACCTGAGCGAGTTTATGAAGGCGACAGAGCCTAAACCGTAGCCCGTTGGGCGCTGCTCATTTCGGCGTGGACGAGACCTTGCCACGACTCGCGGCTTCCATCAATCCGGGAAGAACGATCTTTGCCATGATCGTGTTCGGCGGAGTCGACTCGGCGTTGTATCCGCCTGCCGTAAAAACGGCGACAAGGTCGTACTGCGGTACGAGATAAATCTTCTGTCCTCCGTTGCCCTGAGCGGCCACTACATCAACATGCTGCGAGCCGTTGGACGTTTCCACGTTCAACCAGGGACGCCACCAGAAGTAGCCGTAGCTGACGTTGTCCACAAGGCTGTGTTCGGCAAGCGAGGTGCGAACCCACGACTCGAAGATGATCTGCCGGCGGCCCCAGCGGCCGCCGTCCGCGAACAGAATGCCAAGCTTGAGCATGTCGCGGGGGCGCAGGTGGATTTGGGAGTATTCCTTATCCGCATTGGTCAGATCGTAGTTCCAGGTCCAGTTGGAGCGCGCGATCCCCAGGGGCCCGAAGAGGTTTGCCTGCGCAAATTCCGGGAGGGGAATGTGGACAACGTTCTCAATGGCTCTGCCGACAATCGCGACGCCGCCAGAGCAGTAGTATGCCTTGGTTCCGGGGTCGTTGATCATGGGCAAATCGAGGGTCGCCTTGACCCAATCAGGCTCGTCATCAATCACTGTTTCGCGCCCCGGCGAGTCTGAACTGTGGTCGTTGCAGTCGAGCCCGGAACTCATGGACAGAAAGCCGCCAAGGGTTATCGTCGCCTTGCGCGGATCGGGATGGTCGTAACTTTCGTAGCCCATCCGTGGTAGCACGCGCTGGCTGGCCCCTGTAAGTGCGCCGCGGTCGATGGCGATCCCCGCCAGCGCACTGACAATCGATTTGGCAGCAGACCGGAGCTGGTGCGCGCGCCCCGCGCTGTAGCCGTAGAAGTACTCCTCGAGCACCAGTTTGCCGCGCTGGTAGAGCAACACGCTGTGTACATCCTTGTAGGTGCCGTCGAGGATTGCGCGCACGATGGAATCGGCTGTGGCGACTCCAAGATCAGAGTGCGCAATGTCTCCCACGGCGATTCCGTCATGCAGTTCGGCGGGAGGATGGTAGCGATAATTCGCAGGGGATTCCTGCCCTTTGGGACGGGGCCGGGCAAGCGCGGCGGATTCAGGCGCGATGGTTGTGGATAGGCGAGGATGGAACTTGCCATCCTGCTCGTACCCTGTCACCTTGCCGCTTTTATCGCGAGGAAACCAGACCGTTTGACCGCCCATTGTGGTGAACTGATCGACTCCGGAGGAACGCAGCGGATATTTGGCTTCATCCAGAACGGCAAAAAGGCCATCGCCGTCCACCATTTCAAGCGTATGACCTGGATCATTGGTGTATGTTCAGACGTAGTCTGCCGACTCCAGAGCGGCGGTTTGTTGCGCTTTGAGCCCGCCCGCGAGCCCGACCCAAAAAATCGAAAACATCGCCAGACGCGAAAAATGCCTGAAGTGGGGGAAGAGTCTCAGTTCATTGCCTCATCTCTCTTGTATTGAAAGGGAAGTTGAAGAGCCAGAACTTAGTCTAAGCCCCCACTTCTATACTGGAATTGTGACGCCTGAAACCAGTGTGGACTCTGCAAAGCCGAGCTATTGGGTGGGACTCCCAGGCCTTTGGTCGCGCTTTCTATTGTGGCTCATGCACCGGATGCCCAATGAGCGGCAGCGGCTGCTGGCGGTAACCATTCTGGCAGGAGGGCTTTGCGGGCTGGCCGCCGTCGCCTTTCACTTGAGCATTGCCGGGGCGGAGGCCATGTTCATTGACCGCGCCAACGCCGCTCCCGGACATAGCTGGATATGGTGGACCATCCTTAGCCCCGCCATGGGCGGCCTGGTTGCGGGACTCGGTCTCACTTACCTTGCGCCCGCGGCGGCGGGCAGCGGGATTCCCCAGGTGAAGGTGGCGTATGCGCTGCGCTCAGGCCGGGTCACGGTTCGGGAGACGGTAGGCAAATTTGTTCTGTGCGCGCTGCAAATCGGCTCTGGCGCGTCGCTGGGTCTTGAAGGGCCGACCGTGCAGATTTGCGCCGGGGTGAGCAGCATGCTGGCGCGCGCTGCCCGGCTGAGTGCCGTGAACCAGCGTCGCCTGACCTCGGTGGGCATGGCGGCCGGTATTGCAGCGGCGTTCAACGCACCCATTGCCGCCATCACCTTTACCATTGAAGAACTGATTGGCGACCTGGATCAGACCATGCTGATCGGCGTCATTGTGGCCGCCGCCCTGGCTGCGGTTGTGGAGCACTCCATCATGGGAACGAATCCAGTTTTTCATGTCCCCAGAGTGTACACATTCGACAAGCCTTCTTCGCTGTTGTGGTATGCGCTGCTGGGGCTGCTGGCTGCCATTGTTTCGGTTACATTTACTGACTCGCTGCTGGCTCTGCGCGCCTGGTTCAGACGAATTCAGAGGGTTCCGCGGTGGGTGCATCCGGCGATTGGTGGAACAGCAACCGGCAGCCTGGCCGCGCTGGCGCTCTACTTTTTCCACCTCAACGGAATTGCCGGCGATCCCTACAAGACGCTGACCCTGGCGCTGACCGGGACCATGCCGGTGCTCTTCATGGCGGCATTTTGCGTGCTGAAGCTGGCCGCGACAGTGTGCTCCTATTCAAGCGGCGGCTCGGGAGGAATTTTTGCTCCTGCGCTGTTCATGGGCGCCATGCTGGGCGGCGCAGTGGGCTACCTGGACGTGAGCGTCTTTCACCACTCCAACGATGCCATTGGCGCTTTTGCCGTGGTGGGTATGGGCGCGGTGTTTGCAGGAATTGTGCGGGCGCCCATGACTTCCATCCTGATTGTGTTTGAGATGACGGGCGGCTACGGGCTGGTGTTGCCGCTGATGATTGCCAACATGAGCGCCTTTGCACTGGCGCGGTACTGGCGCTATACGCCCATCTATGAAGCGCTGCTGGAGCAGGACGGAATCGAGTTGCCGCATGGAACGGGTCCGGGGGAGAATTCGAATGGAGCCCCGCCGGGGACTCCCGAATTGACAGAGGACGATGCTACGGCTTGATGTGTCTTTGAGCCGTCAGGGCTGCCGTCACCGTTGTGGCTCCATGTTGTACATAAACAGGGCCCGCAATTCGATGAACGGTCCGTGAAAGTCCTTTGGTAGCGGCGGGTAATTGGAGCCGGTGAGCGCTCCCCAGGCCGCGCGATCCAGCGCCGTGTCGCCCGAGCGCCCTTCCAGAATCGGAGGCTCCATCAACTGACCGTTGGGCAGGATCTTGAAGCGGATCAGCACCTGTCCCGACTTGTTGAGCGGCGGATTTACTTCGTCGGGGATCAGGGGGTCCCAGGTCCGTTCCGTCTCATAGTGCCAGCGCTGCAGCCAGGAACTGAAATCGACATTTTGCGTGTCGGTGAGGATTTGCACGCCGCCGGCGCCGGCGCCGGGGTGACGCGCCAGCCCGCTGGGGCCAAAGTTCCCGGAGACGCCCGCTCCCCGGTCACGCGACGCGCTTCTCATGGCATCCCGAAGCTGGTCAGCCGGGTTTTGGCTGTTCATTGCAAAGGGGTTGGGTCTGGCCGGAACCGCGGCTGGACGAGGCACCTCAATTTGAGCCTGCGGACTAGGGGTGACAGGCGGAGTTACTGAAGGCTGCACAGGGGTTGGCGCGGGAGGCTCCGGGGTGGGAGTCGGCGGCGGCGGCGCAGCCCGGTTCATAGCTTCCAGCGTCTTCTTGTCAATCTGAGGCTGCCGTTCCGGAACCGGCTTGCTAGCAACTTTAGGCTGAGCTTGGCGCAGCGCGTCGGGAGGCAGGTCGAGGTATTGCAGGTCTTTGCGATTCTTGATGGCTTCAATGGGATCAATGACCTGCGGCACCTTGAACACATACTTCGGAATCCAGGTAAGGGCCGAGAGCAGGGCCAGATGGAAAAGTATAGCTATCCATAATCCTTCACGAAGGCGCGCCCAGCGGCGTTCGTCTTCGAGGTCGCTGATCATCTCCAGCAGTTCGTGGGTGTCATAGTCAACCCATCGCGAGCCTCGAACGACCGGCGGATCGGACACAGGTTCGCGCAACTCGCCGCCTGACGCTGGGCTGCCCAAAGCAGCGTCCTTTGGCTCCTGGCTTGTCTCGGCAGGGCCCTTGGGCTCGTTCAAATCGATTGGCGCTTGGCTCAGGGGCATTCGTTCCAACGGAGCAAGTCAGGGCGCACACCCAGCCCCCGGCTCCGTTTCGAGTCCTTTCTATCTATTCTCTCATTCTGGCCGATGTCCGTGTGGGGTGCTCCGGCCCGTACAATGGTTCCTGATCATTGAGACGGATTTGGAGTGGGAAGGGGACCCGGTTGAAGTCGTTTCTTGCTCGAATCATGGCCAAATTGCATCTGCTGGTTCTGCCGTTTCTGGCCAAATTCGGCATTTGGGGCATGGGTGCGCTGGCCCTGCTGGATTCCTCGACCGTGCCCATCCCCATGGACGCGCTGCTGGCCTACTCGATTTGGAACGACAAGGGCCATTTCTGGCTCTATTGTCTGCTGGCCGCCATAGGCTCGGCGCTGGGTGGCCTGCTTCCCTACGGACTGGGCCGCGCCGGAGGCGAGCTCTTCCTGCTGAAGCGAGTGAACCGCGAGCGCTTTGAAAGGATGCGCACCCGATTCGAGAAGCAGGAGTTCCTGGCTATGATGATTCCCTCCATGATGCCGCCGCCAACCCCATGGAAGGCTTTCGTTTTTGCCGCCGGCGTGTTTGAGATGAGGGTGGCACCGTTTATGCTGGCGGTATTCTGCGGCCGCATGGTGCGTTGGCTGGCGCTGTCGCTTCTGGTGCTGAAACTTGGGCCGGGAGCCGTGGATGTGGTCGCACACCACGCCCTGCCGGTGATCGCATCGGTGGGTGTTCTCGCCGTTGCCGGCTTTGCGTGGTGGTGGATGCGGCGAGGCCGAAGAGCGAGCGCTTCGGCCTGATGGCTGAGGAACGGACCCGCTTAGAGGCCGGTCATCTTTTCGATGTGTTTCGGATATCCGAGCATGTCGCAACCCAACTCCACCCATTCAGCTATTTGTTGGACACTACATTAGCCGCAATACGCTAACCTCGCGCGGTGCCCTGCCGGCCCAGATGCGTCCACCCGAAGCCAGCCGGATATTTGAGTCCGTAGCCCAGCATCCGGTCCACGCCGATATGGTTGATCCATATCAACGCGATCGGAACCAGCGAGGGACTGCGCAGCAGCATTGCACTCACCGCCAGCGTTGCGGGAGTAACGTAGGTATGGATGGCGTTGTAAATGCGCGCACCCCATTTCGGGCCGGCAAGATATCCCAGTATGCTCAAATCAGGAGCCAGCCAGAGCGCCGCAAATAGCCACCAGCTTGCGCCGGTGTGCGCATAGAAAGCGGCGGAGAGCGCTGCCGCTGCCAATCCCTCAAGGCGTAGAAGCATGACGACAGGAGCGCCAACCACCGGACTAGCGTCGGATTGCAGAGGATTCGCGACTGCGGTTGTGGTAGCCATAACCCATCGGATGAGGCTCGCCATCCGATGGATGGAGTATTTCTGCCGCCGCGACGATCAAAGAGAGCGGGGAAGAGCGCTTCGCTCTTCCCCGTTCTCGTCCGCAGTCCGGAATGCTACTTCTTGGTGGGTGCGATAACGTCCTTGGCGGCCTTGGCCACGCGGAACTTGACAACCGTCTTGGCCTTGATCTTGATGGCCGCGCCGGTTTGGGGGTTGCGGCCAATGCGGGCCTTGCGCTCTGCCTTCACGAGGCGGCCAATGCCGGGGATCACGAAGACGCCGTTCTTCTTGGTTTCCTTTACGGCGGTCTCTGCCTGTAGATCCAGGAAGGCCGCGACTTGCTTGTTGGTCAATTCCAGCTTCTCGGCCAGTAGCCGCGTCAACGCGGTCTTGGTCAGTCCAGTTGCCATTCTTATCATCTCCTTGTAGGCAAGCCCTCGGGGCTGCCGTTGTTGCCTGGGTCACCGCCGCGAAATGCGTACCGCATGGAGGGAGTGCGACCGAGGCAACGTTTGCACGAAACCCCTGTATTCATGCGGGTCCGGAGAACCCTGTCGTTCGTTACAATGCGACTTTGAACCGAGCAAAGTCAACCCCAAATCCCCGATTTCCACAAATTTCTTGGGACTTTGTGCGAATTTCCTGGTTTTTTACCCTGATTTACCCGGTTTTCGCGGTTTTGTTCCATTGCCCAAGCGCATATCGCCCTGCGCGGGTCTGGCGTCCCAGGTAAGCCAGGACGGCACGATTGCGGCTACTTCAGCCCGAAAAGCACCTTCTTCTTAGGCGCAAGCGTCGCGGCGATGGGGGTGTTCAGAGCATCCACAAGCGGCGCCAGCATCTTGAAATGCCTCGTCAGCGTCCCCGCAAAGCCTGCTTCCACCGCGGCTTCAACCGGCAGCGCGGTACTCAGCCCCCACTGTTTGCACTTGATCAGATCCATCGCCGGGTGCTCGCACGGAAACCCCTTTGGCGGCCGCGTCAGCGCTTCCCCTTCAAACTCCTTGAACGTCTTTTTGACGGCAGGCTTGTTCAGCAGTTTGCGAAACTCCACATGATTCTCCAGCAGCCAATTCCGAATCGCCGCCAGTTGCTCCTTCTCCGGCATGTAGGCGCCCGCGGCAATCACCACGCCTTCAGGGCTGACCTGGAAGTAGTATCCCGCGCCAGAAGTCTTCTCCAGCCCCATGTGACTCCACCACGCCGCCACGTGCGTCTTGTAAGGCAGCTTGTTGTTCGAGAAGCGAGTATCGCGATAGATCCGAAACAGCGACTTCTCCGCGGGCCGGACATGATTGGGCGCAAAGCCGGTCATAGCGTCTGTAACCTTGCGAATGATCGCCAGCATCGGCTCTTTCAACTCGGCCTCGTAGACGGCCTTGCGCTCATTGAACCATTCGCGGTCGTTGTGCTTCTCAAGGCCGCGGAGGAACTTCAGGGCTTCGGGGCGAAGGTGCGCGGGAACTGCATCAGAAATTTTCACTTTGGAAACCATAACAAGAGGAGCTTAACGCGCGGAGGAGCCATAGTGTCCTACGAAAACAGTCTAGGATAATCGCCCGCCAGGTTCGGGTGGTGTTCAACGACTGAATCCTGAAATTGGCCGTGATTGTTTCATGTTCTTTCTCTTTTCGAATTCACAATGGAGCAACTTCATAAAAGCATGAGAGGACCGCCCTAACTCCTGCCCAAGTGCCTCCGCTCGTGCGATACCTGGAGCGGAATTCCTTCCCGCTCTGTTCGCTCTGCCTGTTGCCGTCTGGCGCAGGCTCATCGTACGAGCATCAAGAGTCTGTTGTTTGAAGCTACCCAGCTCTTTCCAAATCCGATCATCCGGCGTCAAGCCTTTGACTTTGTATGCCTCAAGCCATGCTTCCATGTAAACCTGCAGCTCCGCTTTGAAATGTTCAACTTCGACTTCATCGAATTGTGGATCCAATGGGTCCAGAATCAATCCGAAACCGCGAGCAAGTCGATCTTCGCTCAATGCGGAACGGTCCTTTTCCCTCTTTTTCCTCAAAGCATCTAACTCTCCGTTGAATTTATCGCGGACGTAACGCTGCAACCATTTCCATAGTTCGTCGGCCAAACTGTCCATCCTTCACCCCCGGTCCAACTCGGCAAACAGATCGCTCAACACCACGCGGATCGGCGTTTCCGGCACGGAAAGCTCATTGTTTCGAATCGGATGCAGCCCGCTGGCTGTAGCGGTATGGGCCGCGCGGCGCTCGGGGTCGATGATCCAGATGTGCTCGACACCGAAGACGAGATAATCTTCAATACGGTCCTGAAACCGGCTCAAGCGGTCTTCCGGTGAGAGGATTTCGATAACGATCAGCGGCGGATGCGCGATGATCCGCTCTTTGGGGGTACCGGCGCGCAACACGGTAAGATCGGGGACGCGGAAATGGCTGCCGCTTACCTGCATTCTCACATCGGTGACGGCCTGTATGCCCCAGGCTTCCCGATGGTTCATGAATAGTTGGCCCAAAATGATTTGCAGCAGCCCGTGATCGTACTCGCCCACATTCCGCTCCTCGATCCGTCCGTCCACATAGTCGCAGTCGGGGCGATAGCTCGTAGCCAGATACTCACGCACGGAAATCAACTCCGTCGGGGGAGAATCGTGAATGGGTAGAGTCGCCATGCTCTAATTATCGCGCCAAACAGATAGTTCCGCCACCGGAATCCATGCGGACGGCTTCCATTTACCGAATCACCTTCAACGCCGCACGTCAGCTTGCCAGCGCCTCCTCTACTGCCTTAGGACGATGGGCAATTACAGTGAGGTACGCGCGCGCGGCGCGGTCTGGACGACGGCGTCCTTGCTCCCAGTCCTGCAAAGCACGCGCATCCAGCGCATAGCGGCGCGCAAACTCCGCGCGGGTCAGTCCCGTGGCGAGGCGGATCTTGCGGATCTCTAGAGCGATGGAAGGCTTAAAAGTGGTGACGCGGGCCGGCTCCGCCTTGCCTTCAACAATTGCCAACGCCTCTTCCATGGATGCAATCAACTCGGTTCCGATGCTCGTACGTTTCATCGCTTCAACCTCCTGGTCTTTGCTTCTGCCTTCAGCGCTGCTGCAAGGGAAGCCGCCAGCTTTTTCTCTGTCGGCGTCAGACTTGCTTGTTCGTTCTTTCCGTAAAGGAAGAGGGCGAGAAGCGGATTTACTTCATCGAAAAAGTAATAGATGACCCGCACACCGCCCGACTTGCCTCCCCCTTCAGGGCATAGCGGAGCTTGCGCACCCCACCTGTGCCGCGAATCTCATCCCCCGCTTTGTAATACATCGACAGATAGAGAAGCAGGTCTTCGTGCTCCTCCTCTGTCAGGAGCTTCTCCGCTTTGCGAGCGAACACACTCGTCTCAACTACTGTCGGGAGGATTGCGCTCACGTTTCAATAATGCGGCATTGCCGCATTGGGGCCAAGTACGTTGAGAACGATCTCACCTGATTACTTTCAGAGCCCCGCGGAACAGCCCGTCGAAATCGGCCTTTAGCGCAGGCTCTTTTGCCACGGCCTGCTCAATCGCCTTCTCAGCAGCTGGCCGCTGATAGCCGAGGTTCACCAGCGCCGACAGCACGTCTTCCGCAATTGGCCCCTGCACTCCGGCCCGCGCGGGCGCGACGGCAAAATCGTCGAGCTTGTCCTTCAACTCCACCACCAGGCGCTCGGCCAGCTTTTTGCCCACGCCTGGAATCCGCACCAGTTGGGCATGATCCTGCCCGCGGATGGCCTGCACCGTCCGCTCGGTGGATAGCCCGCTGAGCATCTTGATGGCAAGTTTCGGCCCCACGCCGCTCACCGTGATCAGTCGCTCAAACAGCCGCTTCTCCTCGCGATCGAGAAACCCGAACAGCGCAATCTGATCCTGGCTGACTTGGGTGTGAATGTGCAGCGACGCCTCAGCGCCAACTGAGGGCAGCGCCGTAAACGTGGGCACCGAGATGGTAACGTCGTACCCCACGCCGGCGGCCTCAACAATGGCCTGGCCGGGGTGCTTGTAGATGAGCTTTCCGCGCAGGTGAGCGATCATTTGCGTAAGTCCTGGCCGCATCCCGGCACGGCGAACGCCGGGCGCGAGCCTACCCACCATATTACAGAGCGCGTCCTTGCCGGGTCATTCAAAACGTAAGTCGCCGACGCAAGCCAAGACGCCTCGGATTGCCAATAGGAATCCAAAACTACAACCAGCGGAAATCCGGGTGTGGGATAACGACTCACGGCTCGGTCCGTCTATCGCGTATCGAAGCCTGGGACCGCAATAACAATTCGCAGCACCAAGCCGCGACCGGGCCGGAAATGAGGCTGTATGAAACGAGAGCGTGTGCACCGGAAAGCCAACTTGCTCGCGGAAAAGACGGTCGGCGCAAGCGTAAATCCGATCCTTAACGTGCTTGGAGAGCGCTTTGAAGAAAAGCCGATCTGGGCCGGCCTCTACGAAGGCTTCCGCGATGCCATGTTCCCGGCCAAGCTTCCGCCTTTGGAATTGACCTCGACGCCGATCCCCGCGCCCGACCGCATGGCCGTGAGGACCAATCCCTGGGCGATCGGCACCGCAACCGTTGCCAATGGCGGGGTGCTAGCGATTGTTTTTCTGCTGGGATTAACCAGGACGATGAGCGATCCTCGTTCGCATTTTGGCGACAAAATCCATCTCAAAGACTACACGCTTACCGCGCCCTCTTGGACGCCGGCCGCAGGAGGCGGCGGTGGTGGCGGGTCCAACGACCTGACGGATCCCATTACCGGCAGGCCACCGAAGCAGTCGATGATGCTCCTCTTGCCTCCGCAGGTTCCAATGCTCGATAACCCACGGCTCCCCATGGATCCTGCGATCGCTGTCCCGCCGGAGATCAAGCTCCCCGATAACCCATCCCTGCCCAATGTCGGTGTACACAGCTCGCCAAACGTCAGTCTGGTTTCCAACGGCCCGGGCGGGCCAGCCGGCCTTGGTAAAGGCAAGGAAGGAGGCGATGGGCCAGGAGACGGGTACGGCCATGGGCCTGGATTCGAAAAGGGAATTGGCGACTCGATTTATAGAGCAGGGATTGGCGGGGTCACGAATCCAATTCCGATTGTGTCGCCGGAGGCGGAGTTCTCCGATGAGGCGCGCCGCAAGAAGTATCAGGGAGTGTGCATGATTGCGGTCATCGTAGATGCGCGGGGCTATCCGCTGAATCCCCGAGTGATTCGCTCGCTGGGCATGGGGCTGGATGAAAAAGCGCTCGAAGCTGTTCAGAAGTACCGTTTCAAACCGGCAATGAAGGACGGCAAGCCGGTTGCGGCGACGATCAGCGTCGAGGTGAACTTTCGGTTGTATTAGTGGCGCTCCGGTACCAACCCCGTCCCTGCCAGCGCCATTCGCGCCGCCGCTGCGTCCAAACAAAGTGCCCGGCGGCGGAGGCCCATAGCCCGGCCAGCCCCCCGCCGGATACAATAGGGTTCTACGCTTCCGGCAACTGGGCGGTACGCTATTTTTTGTTGAGATTTGGAGCAGGTGCACGTGAGAGGCATTTTATGCCGCGGTCTGCGGCTTGAGTTGGTTGCGGGACTGGGTATCGCGCTGGCGCTGCCTGCGCCTGCAATTTTAGCGGAGAACGTGCGGGGATTAGCCACCGAGACTACTCTGACGGTGGAGACTCACGACCCGGATGGACGTACGCAGGCTACCGTGATTGTGTTCGGTGCGGACGGCCTTGCGGCAACAGGCGCCGTTTCTATCAGCGATGGCGAAAGCCAACTTGCCGGCGCAGCGCTGGACGCCAAAGGCCAGGCCACATTTGAGCTTGCATTACCGGCTGGCGATCACATGCTGAGAGCTGTTTATACCGGCGATCCTACGCACCGGCGCTCCACCTCAGAGGCGGCCACGGCGCAGACGCTGGCAACCACCACCCCCAATTTTGGGATATCCATCGCGCCAGCCACAAAGTCTCTCGTCCCCGGCGAATCGGGATCGTTTATAGCCTCGGTTACGCCGGTGAACAGCAGCGCGCTGACGGCCCCAATGTTTGTTACACTCAGCTGCTCAGGCCTGCCGGACCAGGCATCCTGTAGCTTTACCCCTGAGAACGTTGAGATTCTGCCCAACGCGACGAGCGCGATTACCAGCTCGATGATTATTGTGACCCAGGCAGCCACCGTCGGTACGGCATCGAATCGGCGTGGCGGCTCAGTGGCATGGGCGCTGCTGCTGCCGGGCGCGCTGGGACTGGGAAGTCTTGCGTGGGGAGTGCGCCGCCGCCAATGGCTTAACCGGCTCACGCTACTGGCTCTGGTGGGGCTGGTGACGATGTTGGGCGCAACAGCCTGCAACGCGCGATACAACTATTACAATCACGGGCCGCCGATTCCGCCGGCCACGCCAGCCGGCAACTATACCGTGACGGTGACTGCCCAGTCGAGCAACGGCGTTACCGCCATTACCAACTCCACCACGCTGGCGCTGACGGTGCAGTAAGCCAGGCCGCATGAATCGCCTGCATACCCTACCCGCGGAACTATATGGGCTGGTAGAACGCACGCCGGCGACGGTTCTGCTGGAGTGCGCGGGACGAGGCGCGGCAAAGGGCGAGCCGGAGCGTGACGGGGGGGGCTGGACGAGGTTGTTCACTGCTCCGATTCGCGAGTGCGTGGCCAACGAGTGGGCCGAAATTCCCAGGCTTTTCGCGGAGATTGAAAGCGCCGTGGCTGCGGGATTGTTTGCCGCCGGATTTTTCACTTACGAGTGCGGCGGCTTCTTTGAGCCGAGGACGGCGATACGATGGGGGCGCGCAGGCGACGGGCCGGCCCAGCCGTTGGCCTGGTTCGGGATTTATAACCGCGCCTACCCGTTTGACCATCGAACAGGGACGTTGATCGACGGCGATCCGCCTGGATTGGGCGAGTTTCGCGCCGGCGTGCCGGCCGGTGGCGCTGAGGCGGGGGAAGATTCGCGAGCCGAGGCTGTTCTGGAAGCCGTTCTCGACCTCACGGAGCGGGAATATGCCGAACGCATCGCGGCTGTGCACGAGTGGATCCGCGCAGGCGATGTTTATCAGCTCAACTTCACGCTTCCCTTCCGTGTGCATGCGCCAGCCAGCGCTGCCGCGCTGTATCGGCGTTTGAGCTTGCGCCAGCCGGCGCCTTACGGGGCGTTTGTGCATTGGCAGCCAAACCGCCGCATTCTGTCGTTTTCGCCGGAGTTGTTCTTCCGATTAGAAAGCACGGAGGGGACGCGGCGAATGACCACGCGCCCGATGAAGGGCACTGCGCCCCGCGGACGCACCACGCGCGAAGACCGGGAGCTGGCTGAGTGGCTCCGCAACGACCCGAAGAACCGCAGCGAAAACGTGATGATCGTGGATTTGCTGCGCAACGACCTCGGCCGCTTGTGCAGCTACGGCAGCGTGCGCGCGGAGAACATGTTCGCCACAGAGCGCTACCCTACCCTGTGGCAAATGACTTCGACCGTTAGGGGCGAGCTGAGGGCCGAGGTTGGATTCAGCGAGATATTTCGCGCGCTGTTTCCGTGCGGCTCGATCACCGGCGCGCCCAAGGTGCGGGCCATGGAACTGCTGGCCGGCCTTGAAGAGGAACGCAGAGGCGTGTACACGGGCGCAATTGGGTTTTTCTCACAGGAGCAATCGATCTTCAACGTGGCCATTCGCACGCTGGAGCTAAACGGAGAGTACGGCAAAATGGGTGTGGGCAGCGGCATCGTTATCGATTCCGATGCGGCCGGTGAGTTCGGCGAGTGCCTGCTGAAGGCGGAGTTTTTTACCCGGCCGGCAAATGGAGAATCGGAGCGGTTTTCGCTTGTTGAAACGCTGCTCTGGGATGGGGAATATCGGCTGATCGAGTTGCATCTCGACCGGCTGGAGGATTCGGCGGGTTATTTTGATTATTCTTGTGACCGTGGAGCGATAAAGGGCGCGCTTCTTGGTTTTGCCGATGGATTTGAGGACTACGCCGTGCGGAAGGTTCGGTTGCTGCTCGACTGGAGCGGGGCGGTGCAGATTGCTGCCGAAGTGCTGCCGGAGAGACGTGAACCGGCGCGGGTGCGCATTTCGTCGTTGCGTACCGATCCGCGGGACCGGATGCTGTTTCACAAGACGACTCATCGGCGGCTTTACTCTGAGGCTTACGAAGCTGCAACCCGAGCCGGCTTGGACGATGTGCTGTTCCTGAACCTTCGCCGCGAAGTGACCGAAGGGGCCATTCACAATTTGTTTGCTGTGAAGGATGGCAAGTGGGCTACACCGCCTGTGGAATGCGGACTGCTGGCCGGCGTTATGCGACGCCATGTGATGGAGACACAGGCTGATGTCGAGGAAAGGGTGCTCTCGATTGAAGATTTGCGTGAAGCGGATGCCGTCTATTTGTCGAATGCGGTTCGCGGGGTGCGATTGGCTGAGATTGAATGGGAAGACAGTTGAGCGGGTTGTGCCAGGTCTGTTGCGGGCCACGTTGGCGTGATAGAAAGTATGCTGAGCGGAAGTGCGATGAGGATGACGGCTAAACTCGATTTTTCAACAGGGCTCGTACTCGGCGCTGTGATTGTAAGTAGCATGGCTGCGTCGGGACAAACGGCAGAACAGGCGTGGATACGCCACGGCCATGCCCACTTCCCTCTCCCTGTTCCCATGCATGTGTGGGCGCTGGGGCAAGAGCAGCTTGAGAAGACGGCCGCCAACGAACTCGTCCAGGGCATCGAAGGAGTTTTCTCCTCATCGCCTTCGACCTTTAAGGCCAGTTCAGAGGACGCAATCGTCCTGGGCACGGTACAGCAAGTGCGGTCAGCTTATCCACTGCTGGACATTCCAACCACACTCCCGCCGGAAGCCTTCTGGATCGCCGACTCGATTGCGAATGGAAAGCGGCTTGTGGTGGTTGCCGGTGGCAGCGAGCGTGGCGTCCTGTACGGCGCGTTCGCATTGTTTCGCGAACTCGCAATGTCCGGCTGGAAGCCCGGGACCTCAATCAGCGAACATCCCGCCATGGCAATTCGCTGGGTGGATGAGTGGGACAATCCGGACGGCTCGATTGAGCGCGGCTACGCGGGACGCAGCATCTTCTTCGACGGTGGGAACGTGCGCCAGGACCTGAAGCCGGTGGCGGAATATGCTCGCCTGCTTGCTTCGGTGGGCATCAACGGCTGCAACGTGAACAACGTGAATGCCGCACCGCAACTGCTCGACTCAGACCACATAAAGCAACTGGCCCGCATCGCCGACGCTATGCGTCCCTGGGGCGTGCGGCTGGCCATGAGCGTGGCGATTGCAAGTCCGCAGACCATTGGCGGGCTTGCGACCTATGACCCGCTGGACTCAGCGGTCAAGGCCTGGTGGGCCGCAAAGGTGAATGAGATTTACTCGCTGATTCCCGACTTTGCAGGGTTTACGGTGAAGGCCGACTCCGAGGGCCAGCCTGGCCCGGCAAGTTATGGACGCACACCTGCGGATGCCGCCAACCTGCTTGCAGCCGCGTTGAAGCCGCACGGCGGCGTCGTGCTGTATCGCGCGTTTGTTTACAACCACCACGCCGACTGGCGCGACCCCAAAGCCGACCGCGCCCGCGCCGCTTACGACATCTTTCAGCCACTCGACGGCAAGTTTGCCGAGAACGTGATCGTCCAAACCAAGGAAGGCCCGATCGACTTCCAGGCGCGGGAACCGGTTTCGCCGCTATTTGCTGGCCTGAAACAAACCAGCCAGGCAATGGAGGTTCAGATCACGCAGGAGTACACCGGGCAGCAGCGCCACCTGGTTTACCTTGCGCCGATGTGGAAGGAAGTGCTGGACTTCGACCTGCGCGGAGACAACAGGCCTACGCCGGTAAAGGAGATTCTTGAAGGCAAAGCGTTCCAGCAGCCGCTGGGTGGAATGGTGGGAGTGGCCGGCGTGGGGCAAGACGCCTGGCTTGGATCGCCACTTGCATTGGCCAATCTGTATGCATTCGGCCGCCTGGCGTGGAACCCCGACCTGATCCCGGAGCAAATTGCCGACGAGTGGATACGGCAATCCATAAGCAACGACCCGCAGGTAGTTAGCACAGTGGAAAAGATGCTGACGCAGTCTTGGCCGGCTTATGAGGGCTACACCGGTCCGCTGGGAATGCAGACCCTTACCGACATCACCGGCAGCCACTACGGGCCCAACATCGAATCGAGCGAAAACAATGGATGGGGACAGTGGCATCGCGCCGATCATGATGGCGTGGGCATGGACCGAACCGTGGCCACTGGAACCGGCTATACGGGCCAGTACCCGGCGGATGTTGCCAAGCTCTACGAGTCGCTGCTCACCTGCCCCGATGAGCTGCTGCTCTTCTTTCATCACGTGCCGTACAACTTCCATCTTCAATCGGGCAAGACGGTCATTCAGCAAATCTACGACAGCCACTACGACGGCGCCGCGCAGGCCGCCGACCTGGTGGAGGAATGGAAGACCCTGAAAAGCCGGATTGACCCCGCACTCTACAATGACGTGCTGGCCCGGCTTGAGTACCAGGCTGGACATGCGATTGTGTGGCGCGACGCCATTGTGCAGTATTTCTTCAAGCTGACTGGCATTGCCGACGATGAGGGGCGGGCAGGCCACTATCCTGGGCGCATGGAAGCGGAAGACGCGCGTCTATCGGGCTACAAGGTAATCGAAGTAACTCCGTGGGAAGACGCTTCCGGGGGCAAGGCGGTGATTTGCGGCGATCTTACACCCATTTCCAATCGCTCGGAAGGGTCCAATGCGGCAGCAGGGACAACTTCCGCAGCCGCGCCGACCCCACACGCCGCCTGCTCCGCCGAGTGGACCTACACTGGCGCATCGGGCCGCTTCAACCTCGCCGCGCAGTACTTCGATTTGCAAGGCGGCACAGCGCATTTCTCGCTCTACGTGAACGGCCTTGCCGCCGCGTCATGGGCCGCAGACGCTATGCTGCCATCGAGACGGCCAAACGGGGACAACTCCACCCGCAAAACACTTCTGAACGTAGAGCTGAACCCCGGCGACGTTATTCGCATCGACGGAGCGCCGGATGGAGCAGACCCCGCGGCGCTGGACTACATCGAATTGTTGCCGGTCGCTCACGCACCATAGAATTGGGCGACCTTTCGCAATCGTGCGACAACTTCATCGCACCACAATAGGCGACCACAACAACTCCGCGTTTTTCGGTTTTCTGATGGGGCACAGAGTTCTACAATTCCCTGAGATCCCCTTCTTGCCTATTGTGACAGTCTGACCGAACAGCCGGAGCCACCGCATGCCAACCAATTTTCGTCTATTTGGATCGGCGCATATCGCCATCCTTTGTGCGGTTCCTGTTCTTGCGGCCATGCTCGCGGCGGTGCAGCGAAGGCTCTCGCCGGGGTTCAAAGGCGTGCGAATCGGCTTGGCGATTGTGCTGCTGGCGGATTCAGCGCTGTATTACGGGTTCCTGGCCGCGCACGGCCAGCTTACCTTTCCCGAGCGTGTTCCCCTGGAGCTTTGCGATGCATCGCGGTTTCTTATCATCGTGGCGCTGTTCACTCTCAATCGGGCGGTATTCGATCTGGCTTACTATGGCGCATTGGCCGGAGCCACAATGGCGCTGCTCACGCCGAACCTGCTGGAACGCTTTCCTTCCTTTTCGACGGTCCAGTTCTTTGTTGACCACGGCCTGATTGTGGCTGCCGTTCTCTATCTTGCATGGTCAAGACAAGCGAGACCCCGACCGGGGTCTGCCGTGAGGGCAATGCTATTCCTGAACATCTATGCCGCAATTGTGGGGACATTCGACTTCATCTTCAAGACAGACTATATGTACCTGCGCGCCAAGCCTCAGAACGCGTCTCTTCTCGACGTTCTTGGACCATGGCCCTGGTATATCGCAGCTGCGGAATGCGTTGCGCTCGGCATATTCCTTTTGCTGTATCTTCCGTTCTGGCAACGCCGTGGGACGACGGCTTCTTGAAGAGCACAGGGCCGGCGCTGAAGAATGACGCCCGGTCTTTCCGGGTCTCTATTCCCTGATCCTCGTTTTCTCAACCTCAACCAGCGTTGAATAAAACGTCGCTCCGGCGCCGATATCGGTTAGCCGCTCGCTGGTCAGGGCGTTCACGTTTGCACCTCCTGCGCTCAGCTTCGCCCAGTCCAGCTTGCCGGCCACCACGCCTGCGGGCAGGCTCGCGTTCATCAGCGCACTCAGCGTGAGAGATCCGCGGTCGTTCCAGATTCGCACCGCGTCGCCGTCCGCAATTCCGCGCGCTTCGGCGTCCCTTGGATGTATCTCCAGCCTCTGACTCGTGCGGGCTTCCATCTTCCGGTGGCCATCGAGGTTGGCAAACGTGGTGTTCATGTAGTTATCGGCCTTGCGGCTTAGAAACTCGAGAGGAAATCGCTTGGCGGCTGCACCCCAACGGGATTCGGTTGGCGGAATAAATCCCGGCAGTGGATCAAGCCCCTGCGCCGCCAGCGTTTCAGAATAGAACTCGACCTTGCCCGACGGCGTGGGAACCAGCCCGGAGGTGAACGGCTGGAATGGCCGCGTTTCCGCATCGCGATGAAAGCTTAGTGGAATGTGCCCTTGTTGTTCAAGGTCTTCAAAGGTTATGTGCTCCATGCCCGCGATCGACGAGCGGCCATCGTCCCCAATCGCCAGAGCCTGGCGGATCATCTGCTCCGGCGTATCGTTGAAGCACTCCTCTTGAAAACCCATGCGGTGGGCCATTTGGCCGAAGAGCCACACGTTCGAGCGCGCTTCGCCGGGTGGCTCGATGGCTTGTCTGGAGAGTTGCACAAAGTAGTGGCCATAGGCGCCCTGAATATCGTTGTGTTCGAGAAACGTAGTGGCGGGGAGAATGTAGTCGGCATAATCCGTGGTGTCGGTAAAGAACTGCTCGTGCACCACGGTGAACAGGTCTGGCCTCTCCATTCCGCGGCGGACGGCGTTGTGGTTTGGAGCCACCGCGCCGGGATTCGAGTTATAGACGAAGAGCGCCTTCACAGGCGGACCGTCTTCCGCGTCCGGGCGCTGACCAAGCTCGGTGAGGGCCTGACCCAGCGCCGACATGTTCACGGCGCGCGCCAACCGGCCGAGCGGCGAAGCCAGCGCCAGGTCAGGACGGCGTAACGCATCCTCGTCGAACTCGAACGCGCCGGATGTGGAGAGTACGGCGCCGCCGCCACGATATTTCCAAGCCCCCGTCAAAGCTGGAAGCATGGCTATGGCCCTTACTGCCGTTCCGCCGTTCTGGGACCGCTGCACGCCGTAATTCATGCGCAGCGCCGCGGGCTTTGTGGTTGCGTACTCGCGAGCCAGTTGCTCAACCTCGGCAGCGGTCATGCCGGTCCACGCCGACACACGTTCCGGCGTATATTCGCGCACCCGTTCGGCAAGCTGCGCAAACCCGTGCGTCATTTCGTCGATGTAGGCACGGTCTTCGAGCCCCTCGTTGAGGATCACCTGCATCATTCCCAGCGCCAGCGCGCCATCTGTGCCGGGGCGGATAGCGATGTGCCAGTCGGCCAGAGCGGCCGTACGTGTGCGGTAGGGATCGATGACGATGAGACGCGCACCGTTGCGCCGCGCCTGCTCGACAAATGGCCACAGGTGTACGTTGTTGCCGTGGATGTTTGCGCCCCACGCCAGCACCAGCTTCGCCATGCGGAAGTTCTCTGTCGGGGTGCCGAGCTTTTTGCCGTATACAAGGTTCCACGCTACGCCGCCCGCTTCAGAACAAATGGTGCGATCCAACTGGCTGGCGCCAAGGCGGTGAAAAAACCGGCGGTCCATTGAGCCATAGCCGAGCTTACCGATGGTGCCCGCGTAACTGTAAGGCAGGATCGACTCTGGACCGAAACGCTCCGCAGTCTCCTTTAGTCGCTCTGCAAGCACGGTCAGCGCTTCGTCCCACGAAATGCGCTCGAAGGCCTCGTGTTCGCGTCCTCTTTGGAGCGGCCCTTTGGCGACTCCCGCCTTGCGCCGCAGCGGGTAGAGAATTCTCTCCGGTGCATAGACGCGATCGAGGTACTTGGCCACCTTGCCGCACAGAAAGCCCTGCGTAACCGGATTCGCGGGGTCGCCTGCTACCTTGACGGCACGTCCTTCCGCATTCACTGTTACCAGCACGCCGCAGGAGTCGGGGCAATCGTGCGAGCATACGGTGTGAACGATGCGAAATGGGGAAGACGCCGGGGCCGCGGACATGCTGCCATTGTAAGCTGTATGCGGAGGAATTCAGATGCGAAGCTTCCTGGTGATTCTTGTATTGGCATGTGGCGGATGGGCGGCGCAAGGGCAAACCGGCGACGAGGCGGCGATTCGAGCGGCGATCGCAGCGCAGGCCGCAGCGTGGAACAATGCCGATATTCCAACCTTCATGCAGACCTATGAGGATTCGCCGGAGACCACCTTCATTGGCTCGCATGTGCGCAAGGGCTATGGGCCGATTCTCGATAGCTACAAAAAGAACTACACAACGCAGGAACAGATGGGAACGCTGACTTTCAATGACTTGGAAGTGAGGCTGCTGCCCGGCTCGTGCGGCAAGGCGGAGTATGCGGTGGTCACGGGAGCGTTTCACCTGGAGCGGACTGCGAAGGGCGCGGCGACGAAGGACGACGGCATATTTTCATTGGTGTGGCGGAAGGGTCAGCATGGCTGGAAGATTGTGCTCGACCACACGAGTTGAATGCTCCTGTACACTGGACGGGTTATGAACTGCCTGTTTTGCAAGATCATTGACGGAAGCATTTCCTCGAAAGCCGTCTACCAGGACGAGCAATGTTATGCGTTTGCGGACATTCACCCGCAGGCTCCGGTGCATGTGTTGATTGTGCCGCGGGAACATATCATCTCGCTCGCCGATGTCAATGACGCAGACAAGCCGCTGCTCGGTCACCTTGTTTCCGTGGCGGCGGAGATCGCGTGCGCCAACCGCCTCGGCAAAGGCTATCGCGTTGTAGTCAACACCGGCGCGGATGGCGGGCAGACTGTGGATCATCTCCACTTGCATTTGCTGGGCGGACGGCAGTTGACGTGGCCACCAGGATGAGCTGTGAGCACGGAAATAATCCTAAAAACCGCAGTTGGCTAAGAAAAGCTGACCTGTATCGAGGAGTTTTCGGGGTCGGCTGGGGATGATTCTGGCTACGATGTAGTCCAGCAGAGTCTTCCACCGGTCTGTCGTCGGCGACTGCTCCGCGACCTTCCTTACATGGCTGAGTGCCGCGCGGATGTTGGCGATCAACAGCATTAGCGCGTTCTTGGCGGCGTGCATGGGCGTTAGGTGCAGGGTTGTCTGCCCAGCGTGCTGGGTGGCTCGGCCCACTCCCGCCAACAGCAGTGCCCGGCTGGTGATGGCTTCCATACGCGCCTCCGGCCTGGCGGCGCGGCAGTACCAGCTCCACCAGTTGTAAATCAGCGCCACGGCGCGGGCGCTCGACTGGCAGCGTTCGATGTCCTGGGTGGTGAAGCCGCCCCAGCCCCACTGGTTTTTCAACTCGTCGAAGCCGTTTTCCGCATCGGCCCGGTCGCGGTATAACTGTGCCATGGCCTCCAACGGGTAGCCGCTGCTGGTCACCAGCACTGCGTACTCCCACACTTCCACATCCTGGTCGGGCAGCAGCAACTCCAACTGACCTTCGATAGCCTTGCGTGTCAGTGCGACATCGGACTTAGACGCCCGGCGCAGGATCACCACACGCCGCGACTTATCCCACCCAGCCAGCTTCAAGGTATCTTCCACCGCGCTCCAGCCTTGGTCGCTGGGGCCGGGTGTCGTCCAATCTTTACGGGCAAACTGACGCATCAATAACTTCTTCACGCCCGCAGTCTGACGCAGCTTGAACAAGTAAGGCTGGCCGCGCGTCTCCAGTTCGGCGATAAATGGCTCGTTACCGAATCCGCAGTCGCCACGCACCAGGGCGGGGAGTTGCCGCGGGCTCAAGCTATCCAGAATGTCGTTCAGCCCAGGACGCGCATGAGCCGCCGCGTGCTGCTTGCCGGGGCAAACCACCACATCCAGAACCAGGCGCAGGCCGCCCACATAGTAAGTATGCAAAGCGTGACTGGGACGGCCCGGCTTGTGCGGGTTGTAACTTACTTCGGCTCCGCTCTGCTGGCCGAACAGTGTCTTGACGGTAGTGTCGATGTCCAGTATCCAGGGCGTATCGAGAGCGGCTCGCGCACTGGACAGAAGCTGCGGCCGCAACCAGTCCCGACTCGCCGACGCACTCATCCGGGCCAGCGCCCGGCGCAGCGCGTCCTCGCTGACGATCTTGCTCATGCCCAGGATCTGCGGACTTACCCCGTCGCCGCGCAGTGCGGTGATGTGGGAGTAGCGCTGGTGGCCCGCCAGGATGGAGAGCAACCAGGTGCCTAGTACGTCCCGCTTATGCTGCTCTCCGCCGCTGCTGGCGGCGTAGAGCAGCGGACAACTGTCGATCCATGACTCATAGATCCCTGTTGTAGAGAGAAATTCCGCGAAAAATGCCAGTTGCGCGTTGGGCGTGGCGCGAGCTTCACTGTCCCAGCGGATGTGAAGCCGGCCTCCCGGCGTCTCTACAGAAAACGACTCCAACTCCGTCCCAAGTACGGAAATCTCCGACCCCGACGAATCACCCATCCGGTGAAACCCCCATCACGATAAAAACCGCTACCAGTCTATCGTTAGAGGCGCTTTCAACAAGTCAACTGCCGGATAGAGGATAATAAGGGCGCTTCCGTTGTGGGAGCGCCCTTTTATGCTTCCGGTCTTAAGTAATCAATCAACTCGGTTCAAAGCCCGCTACTTGGGCGATCAAAAGAGCTGGCAACTTACAACTGCCTCTTATACCGGCTGCTGGTAATACTCTTCTTCCTCTTCCAAGCCATAGCGGCGGAGCAGGTTCGGCAGGCTCTGCGAAAAGGCCGAGCGCGGCATCACTGTGTCGCAACCAGCTTCAATCGCCTTGAGCTTGAGATCGCCCTGGAGATGGTTAAGAAAGCCAATGATCGAAGTGGCCTTCTTGAGCTTGGACTTGAATTTTGGAATCAGCGACATCGGCTTGGCATTGAGATTGTTGAGGTCGAAAACCAGCAGCGTGGGCCGTTCGGCTTCCGGCACGTCGGTCAGCTTGGTGACCGACTCCTTGTCGCCGCCCTTGATGAACTCTACCTTTACACCCAGCTTGCGCGCAGTTTCCTGAATTTTGGCCAGGAAGAACAGATCTTCAATGAAGCAGAATATGCGTGTGGGAGCATCCTCGCGAATGGCGGCCGGCGGCTGCGGGACGTAGGTGTCCTGGTAATGGCTGCTGTGGCCGTTGCTCGAAATCATAATGGTGGACGGAGGGCCGTCGGAGACGTTGCCGTTTACCACGCGGTAGCTGTGGTCCATGGGTCCGACAAATTCCCTGGGACCCTTCTGCTTGCCTCTGCGCTTGCCCTGCTGCCCATTTCCAGGACCAGCCACGCTGTTTCCAGGCTGAGCCGCGGAGGAGGAACCCTTCTGAAAGAACTTTTTCTTCTTCCGGCCCTGGCCCTGGCTGGATTGAGCGGGATGCGGCTGCGGGCTAGCGGCGACCGGGCGCGGCGGAGCCGGTTTGGGCTCGGCCGGTGGCGCCGCAGCTTGCGCTTGAGGCTGCGCCTGGGGCGCGACGGCCTGGCTGGTTTTATTCTTGCGGCGGCGCCTGCGGCGCCGATGCCCTTGCGACTGTCCCTGGCCATTGGCCGGGGCTGGCCCCAGTTCAGACTGGGGCTGCGTCGATTCTGTCGTCATGCGTGTACTTCCTGGCACTTTGCAGTCTGTTGCATAGCGCTTCTAGATTCAGCCATTCCCGCGCAGTCCTGAGGCAGGCTCTGAGCGTTCCTTTTGTCTGCCGCCTGTCCAGCTTTGAACGGGGAACACCACGGCTGACCGTAAAATTGTTGCGAAGCATCGAGAAACTAGTTGGGGAGCGGCACTCCGCAAATTACCTACCATGATTCCCGGAAGAACTTCAGGCTGCCACACAGGAGCCTTGCTCTATCTCCACCCGCTTGTTGGGCACTTTGCCTGGGCTGCCAAAGCGCGGCCAGTGCTTTCCTCTCGGGGCAATTTCCTTTGGAAACATTCGCCGTATGCGGCCTTTTAACGATTAAACCTGTCAGCGAAGATTCCTTGCTCGGCGGCGAGCTTGCTCTACCCGGTTATGGGTGGCCCGCGTCAGCCGCTTGATCGGCAACTCCGATACTACAGCGAAGCATCAAGGCTGGCAAGTCCGAAACGAACACTTATTGCACAACTAGCCCAAATTGGTGTCTTCCCGGTTTGGGATCAGGATTCGCCGCTCCCTTCGCGGCTGTTCCTGCTCTTATTCTAAATCAATCGGGCCAGCCGGGCTCTAGCCGGGCGTCTTCACACCGTTCCTGAACATCTCAACGGCCTTTGCGAGGCGACTCAATCGAGTCTCTTCCTTTTTGGATTCGCCAATCCAGCGGCAATACTCTTTGCGATTGGCGAAACTCGAGTTTGGCAAGCGTTTGCCGCAAACACGAACCCACCCTTGCCGCGCCTCCGATGCTGAGAGGCCAGACAAGGATGGGATGTTTGTGAGTGAAGTTCCAAATGCCAATCCGAAGCGCTGTTACACCAGCTTGGCGTCGAGCGTGATTTCAGTATTGTTGGCGAAGAGCTTTGAGATGGGGCAGCCGGCCTTGGCGCCTGCCGCGGCCTTGGCAAACGCTTCCTCGCTGACGCCGGGAACGCTGGCTGTGGTGGTGAGGGCGATTTTAGTTACCGCGAAGCCGCCTTCGACCTTGGCCAGCGTGACGGCCGCGTGGGTCTCAATCTTGTCCGGGGTAAAGCCCTCGCCGCCCAGTGTCGCGCCCAGGGCCATGGAGTAGCAGCTCGCGTGGGCCGCCGCGATGAGTTCTTCGGGGGTGGTGCCGCTGTCGGCGCCTTCAAAACGGGTGGCGAACGAGTAGTTGGCGTTCGAGAGCACGCCCGTCGCCGTGGAGATGACGCCTTTGCCTTCTTTGAGCGATCCTGTCCAAACCGCACTTGCCTTGCTTGCCATTGTCCCTCCTTGGGGGATTCGAGATCCGGTTTCCTGATCCTGGTTTTCTGGCGACCCAGCGGAAGGGAAGTCCGCGGAGCGCCAGAGAGTTGATGCATAAGGCACCTGCCGGGTTGTTGCCCGGTTGTCTGCCCTCATTACCATGCTAATCTGTCGGGCATGTTGCCGCATCGGCCGATGGCCTTCGATCCCGATTTTGCGAACAATTTTTCATGTGTTGTTTCGGCTGAAATTGCCGTACAGCCAGTGGAACACCACTGCCAGGTGTGCCCAACCTGCTCTCACCGCCTCAGCGGACACCATTGCAAGCTGGTTTGCACGCAATGCGGGTATTACATGAGCTGCGCGGACTACTACTGACAGCGCAAGGCCCCCCGCCTCGATTGCTCCGCTATTGGCTGGCTTTGCGCGCGGTTTCAAACTCGTCGCCGGGAAGCCATTGGACAGGTTTTGGCTGCTCGCTGGCCAACCAGCCGAGCACGAACCCGAAACGGGCCATCTTTGCGTTGCCGCGGAAGTCCCAGTCGGCCCGATACTCGTCGGATGGCTGGTGGTAGTGGTTCGCCTCGTAGTCCTCCGATTGCTGGCGGCCCCACTCCGGCGTACGGCCTTCGAAGAGATCTCCCTGATCGACCGAAAAGGCTGGAATGCCGACGCGGGCGAGGGAGAAATGGTCTGAGCGGTAGTAGCTGCCCGCCCCTGGCCGGGGGTCGGGCAGCAGAGCCAGATCGAATGCGCCGGCAACGGTTTGGACGGTGGGCCAGAAGTCGATGCGCTCCGCTCCGCCCAGGCTGACGGAGCGGGGAATGCCGATGGGCAGCAGCATATCGAAGTTCAGGTCGAGCGCGATTTGGGCTGCGGGGATGGGCGGGTGCATGCCCAGGAACTGCGAGCCCAGCAGACCCTGCTCCTCGGCAGTGACGGCGGAAAAATATACGGCGTGCGGCGGCCGGATAGACGACTGCGAAAATGCCCGCGCCAGTTCGAGGATGATACCGCAGCCTGTTCCGTTGTCGGCTGCGCCGTTGTAAATGTTGTCGCCCTTGGCGTCGGGATCGATTCCGAGGTGGTCATAGTGCGCCGTGTAGAGGACCCCTTGGTTGGCGGTGCTGACGCCGGGAACGCGCCCTACAACATTCGCGCTTACGTAGCGGCGGACGCGGCTCTCGATATGCGCGCGGAGACGGACGGCCAGCTCGACAGCATGGAATGCGCCGGGCTTGCCCGCTTTCTCGATTGCCTGGTCGAGGTCGCCGAGTCCGGCGAGGGTGAGCAGCCGCTGCGCCACGTCGTGCTGAATCCAGGCGGCGGCGCGCAGCGTTGCGTTGGGGTCGCCAGCAAGATAGCTTTTCTCCACGGCCTGAGAATTGCGAACCACCTCCCAGCCATAACTCGCCAAATCGGTGCGATGGATGACGAGCACGCCTACGGCTCCCCGGCGCGCAGCTTCCTCGTACTTGTAGGTCCAGCGGCCGTAGTAGGTGAGCGCCTTGCCTTTGAAAAACTTCTCGTCGTCGGAGGGCGGCTCGTTGACGATGATCAGAGCGATTTTGCCCTTCAGGTCGATCTCCTTGCCATCGACACCGGCATAGTCGTCCCAGTTGTACTCGGGCGCGTGGATGCCATAGCCAACGAAGATGATGGGCGCGTCGAAGTCCGCTGTTTCCTGGCCTGTTTGGTCTTTGGAGACGATTTCCGTTCCGTAAGCCAGGTCGACCGGGGAGCCGCTTGACGGAACAAAGGAGAACTTCGTCTTGTCCTCAATGGTGTGGACGGCCACCAGCGGGACGCGCTGGAAATAAGTGCCGTTGTCGCCGGCAGGTTCCACGCCGGCCAGAGCAAATTGTGTGGCAATGTACTCAGCCGCCAGCTCCGCGCCGCGCTTGCCGGGGCCCCGGCCTTCGAGCAGATCGAGAGACAGAAAACGCACATGGGCGCGAATCTTTTCGGGGTCGATGGAGGCAGCGGCGGCGCGGGCTGCAGCGGGAATGCCGCGGATTTCAGGAACCGGCGTGGCGGCGGGCTGCTGGGCGCGGACGAGGGCGGATGCGATGAGAGCGGCGGCAAACAGGAACATTCGGTTACGGCGCATTGGATCTCCCTGAGGGGAAGGCGGTTCGCGTTGGATACTGAAACGAAGGCAGCGCAAATGAGCTTTCAGAGTACGTCCAACTGCTGGTCAAGTGCAATTGCTTCCTGCTGCGCAATTGGAAATAGGTCAGCGCGTTTGAGCACCTTGCGGGCCAGGCCGGTAAGCGCCATGGTGGCTGCAACGCTGAGCGGAACCCATCGCCGCTCGCCGCCCAGCGCGGCCAGAGCGTCCATATCGTTTTCAGGGACCGTGCGAATGCGAACGTAGTAGTTAACCTGCATGATGGCATGGCGGACGGTCATGCATAGCTCCTGCTCGGGCACGGACGAGTCGAGCAAAGTGGGCAGTTCCCACAAGCCGGGCATGACGGTGAGCGATGCGGGACGCTTTTCCAGCAACACTTCTCGGTCCGCCTCGCCGGGCAGGCCGGCATCGCGGATGGAAAGAGCGTGCGCCACTTCGCGGCTGGTCATGCGGGGGCGCGGCTGTGTTTTGTGCTCGCCGCGGGTTGCGCAATCGGCGGCCAGAGGGCACACCATGCAGAGCGGATTCCGCGGCAGGCAGACCGTCGCCCCCAGTTCCATGAGCGCCTGATTGAAGTCGCCGGGGTGCGCGGGGTCGACCAGTTGATTGGCCAAAGCCTCGATCTTTCGCTTCAGGATTGCGCCGCCTGCGCGTTCTCCCGCTTCCCAGCCTTCCAGGCGGCACAGTACCCGCTCCACGTTGCCGTCTACCACGGCTACCACTTCGCCGTACGCGATGCTTGCGATAGCGGCGGCCGTATAAACGCCGATCCCAGGCAGCGTTCGCAGCGCCTCGGAGGTGACGGGAATGTTGCCCTGGTGCTGGCTGGCCACAAACTGCGCGGCCTTGTGGAGCATGCGCGCCCGGCGATAGTAACCGAGTCCGCTCCACATGGCCAGCACGTCTTCCTCGGAGGCGAGCGCCAGGGAGTCAACAGTTGGAAAACGGGCCAGAAAGGCTTGGTGGCGCTCGACTACGGCTACCACCCTGGTCTGCTGCAGCATGATCTCCGAGACCCAGACGCTGTAGGGTTCGGGGTTACGCCGCCAGGGAAGGTCGCGCCGGTTATGCGCATACCACTCCAGCAATTGGAGGCGGAGCCTTGCGGTCTTGCCTGTTCCCTGGTCCAGTTTGGCCATGGGGTCAGATTACGGCATTTGCCTTGGCGGGGAATTCGCCGGTCTTGTTCATTTTGGTACTTACATTCCACGGATTGAGTGGCATCCTTATCCTGGTACGAACTGATTCCTGAAACAAAACGCTTCCCAGATCGATCTTTTTCACCACGCCGTGCCAAGTAAGCGGCGACAGAGAATACCTTTCCGTTGTATCTTGATGGCAATCCCATGCCGAACGCGACGCCTATCGTCCCGCGATGAAAATGCGCCGCAAGAGCCGGAACGCCGGTTCGGCAAACGGGAGCATCCCCGTGCTTTGGGGGCATTTTCTAAACTTCAAGGAGGATTTCTCGTGAAACAGACCGCATTTGTACTCACTCTCGTCCTGCTATCCGCGTCCGCCGGCCTTGCGGCCCAAACTCCGAGCTTCTCTTCCAGCCTGGTTAGCCCCGAATCCAGCCTGGACGGTGCAGGCGGCCAGGTATCGTCGCCAAAAGGCGAGGCCAGCTCCTCTAACCTTCTCACGCGGTTCGCGCTCGGCTTCGGCGTCTCGCCGCTGGGCCTTCAACTGGCGGCGACAACCAACCTGAGCAAGACCATGAACCTGCGGGCCACCGGCAACTTCTTTAACTACTCCACCAATTTCAATGAGAGCGGAATCAGCGCCAGCGCCAAGCTGAGCCTGGCTTCGATGGGAGTTTCCGCGGATTTTTACCCACTCCGCCTGCCCATCCGAATCAGCCCCGGCCTGCTGCTCTACAACGGAAACCAGTTAACGGCAACGGCCGGCGTGCCCGCTGGAGACAGTTTTACCCTGAACGGAACGAACTATTACTCAGCAAATACGAATACGGCCACCGGCGCGACCCCACTGAATGGAAATGGAACGCTGGCTCTGAACACCACCAAGCCGGCTTTCACCATCACCACTGGATGGGGCAATCAACTTCCGCGCAAGGGGCACTTGTCTTTCCCATTTGAAATTGGCATTGCCGTGGTTGGCGATCCCAAGGTGAATGTGAATTTCGGCGGCACTGTTTGCCTTGACCAGGCGCAAACACAATGCGCCAACCTTCAGGGCACCAATCCGATCGCAGTTACATTTCAAAGCAACCTGACTGCCCAGGTTGCCAAGTGGAACAGCGATTTGAAGCCGCTGACGACCTACCCGATCATCTCAGGTGGCGTGGCTTACAGCTTCCACGTCAGGTAGGCGCCGGAAGCGGGAATCCGCTTGCTGACCGGCAAGCCGCCGAATGCTAGCCGGCGACGGAGTCTTGGGCGCATGCCGATGCGAGGCTGGCGGCGTTCTCAACCGCGGCGATCATGGCTTCAGTGCCCATGCATGAGTTCAGCAGCATGTGGTAGAGGCTGCGCGAGCACCACTCCTGCTGATAAAACCTGCGGATGACGGTGGCGCGCCGCTTGTCGAAGGAAGCAAGAAGCTGGTCGGCCTGCGACGCCTGCTTGGGAAAGGCGCGCGTGAACCATTCGCGCTTGGCGCTCGCGGTGGCGTAGACAAAGACGTGAAAGCAGCCTGGCTTTCCCGCCAGCGCGCAGGCCGCTCCACGGCCCACCAACACGCAGTTCCCCTCGCTGGCCGCATCCAGAATCTGGTGGCGAATGAGCGACAACATGCGCTCGGAGTCGAATACCTGGTCTTCGGAAAGTCCTGTCATGGGATAGGGCGAGTCGTGCCAGAAGACCTTGCCGTAGCGGTAGTACCAGGGGTCGAGGCGCTCGTCGTATTTGGCGGCCAGCTCGGGAGGCACACCGGCTGCGCGGGCCGCGGCACAGGGAAGCTCCGAATCCAGCAAGCGCCAGCCTAGGCGCGCAGCCAGATCGTGTGCAAACTCACCGCCGCGAGACCCGTATTCGCGCTCGACGGTGATCACTCGAATAGGCGCATGAGTCATGAGAAAAATCATCCTCCCGCGAATGGAGGATACAACGAAATCGGGGTCGGATGGAAGTCAGTGGATAGTTGTCAGTGGTCAGTGAAGAGTGAACAGTGGACAGTGGACAGTGAACAGCGTGGGAAATGGCTTGGGAGAGCTGACAGGCTTTGCTTCTTTGCTCCCCCCTCCCCCCGGTCTCTGTAGGGAAGGATCTTGTTTTCAATGGGATACGAAGAGGGCTTCGCTTCAACTATTTGATTCTATTGGAGATCGCCACATAAATTTGATAAAAAAGGGGTTACGGGCGCTTGCTGAGCGGCCCCGGATATTGAGGGAGACTATGAATTGATTGTGCGCCATCGGGCGGAATTAATCTGCAAAAGCGGGTGAGGTTTTGTAACGGCTCAATCTTGCGGCTTTGAGGCCGCCCACCGTTGCGCCAGGAGAGAGTCGCAAGGATGGGGCACCAGCGCCCCCGCACTTTTGTGGGGCGGCTTGGGGGGAATAGGTATTATGTCCCTTGCAATTACGCACATCTTTTCGGAAGCCCGGTTTTGGCCGGAAATACTCGTTTTCGAAACTGACGGCTGGCCTATCCGGAGGGCGAAAACTGGCCCAAATCAGGGTTCCGGCCCTCGGCAATGATACTTGCGGGTAATTGCAAGATCATGTCCCCCTAATTTACCCCTATTTATCCTTTTATCCCCATTTATTCCCCCCTATTACCCAGATTACAGATGACAGATTGCAGTTGACGGCGGGCTGGTGGGAATTAGCGGTATCCCACCCTTGCGACTGGAAAAAGTCGCAAGGATGGGGCACGGAGCGTTTGTAAGTAGAACGACAGCTGTTACTGCGTGACCGGTTGCGGGGGTAGAGGCTTGGGCGTCTTCAGGTGGGGAGCATTGGGCTCTGGCGTCGTCGTCGGCGTTGACCCTTCGGCGGCGAAGCCTGAACCCTTCTTGATGTGCAGGTCGCCCACGTCGGCGCTGAGGTCGATCTTCGCGCTGCCGGAGCCTATACGGAAGTTGGCAACCTTGTTCTCGCCATCCCCAACCTCGGGCATCGTGTAGTCGGAAGAAATGTCGCCGTTGCGCGTACGTGCGTTTACTGTTGCCGATGCATTGGGCGGCAGCGTTACTTCCACGTCGCCTTTTCCATTCTTCGCATCCACGCTGTAAGGGCCGGCCGGCGCAATGGAAATCTCTCCCCTGGTATCGTCGACAAAGGTGTCGCCGTAGATCTGGTTCAGGTCGATGTCCTTGGCGTGAGTGACTATGCGCACCTGCCCCCTGGCCTGCGACACGCGCAGATCATCGGAATCCAGAGTCAGATCGCCGGGCAGTTCCGCCACTTGCAGGTCGGTGACCGAGGTGTGGAGATGCACGGCGCCGGAAACATTCTCCATGTGTACATCGCCCAGAATCTCGCCGGTCTGTGCGACTTTACCCTTGATTTCGGAGAGTGTGAGGTCGTTGCAGGAGCCGTCGATGGTAAGGTCGCCGTCAACCTGGTGCGCGGATATGTCGTGCTTGCCGGTGGAGGAATGTACCTGGACCGAGCCGCTGATGGCGCTGAGGTGTACGTCGCCGTGCGATGCTGTGATATTGATGCCTGCGCCCAGGCCTGCCGCGGTAAGGTCTCCCCTGCCGGCATCGACGATAACCCGAGCGGATTTGGGAACCGTGATGGTGAGGTTGAGGCGGCCGCTGTTGTTTCCGTCGGACTTGACCAGCACTGCATTGCCGCTGACTGTAACGTGCGCGGCCTCGGTGTCGAAGATTTTTTTTGCGTCGCTGTCGGAGCCGGCGTAGGCCACTTCATGAGCCTGGACCTGGACCGAAGAAGTGTCTGCCGAAGTAATGCTGACGTCGCCGCGGGGATTCTGAATCTCAATGGAGGCGTTGGATGGAATCTGCGTGTTCAGGACCTGCTGGTCGTTATCCCGCTCGGGCTGTCCGAAGGTGTTGAAGAAGTCGTCGCCCTGATCGCCGAACTGGGCACGAAAAGGGCCCCACCAGTTATTCCATCCGGCTGCGCTGCATCCAATGATGGCGAGCAGGAAGATAATGCCAACAAAGCTGCCGCCGCGGCGGACCGGGACCTCGCGGCGCATGTCGAGCGCCCACTCGCCAAGCAGCGCAAGCCCCGCGCCAATCAGCAGAAGCGGCCACCAGTGGGCATACCATGCCCAGAATTCGCCAGAGGCGATGTGGCCGGTGACGACCAACAGGGCGACAACGCCAAGGCCTACCAGAAGAATGGGACCAACGATCGACGGAACGTGCGGTACGTAGACTCCGCCGCGGTATCCGGCCTTCCAGGCATGCTGCTGGGCCTTCCATGCATCGCGCTGCGCACGCCAAGCGGCTTTCTGCTGCTCGCGGTACACACGCCACTGGGTCTTTGGGTCGTAAGGAGTATACGGGGGCGGAGCGCCGCCGCCGGGAGGCATGTTGGGAGGTATGCTGCTCATGATTGCCCTCCATCGGGATCATCCCCAAAAGGGTGCGAGTGCGTAGGCACGATGGCGGTGGAGGGCTGCGGCGTATATTGAGGCGCGCCTCCGCCAGTGGTGGGATAGTTGGGATTTGGGTAGGGCGAGCCTGTGTACGGCGGCGGAGGATAGCCACCCTCGGCGGCCAAAGCAGCGCGCTCAGCCAGCATCAGTACCCCCCACAGGATCAGAAAGAGCGGCCAGCTCTTGTCCCAGCCCAGGATGTGCGCCTGGGCCAGCAATGCGATTACGCCGACAAGCAGAAGAAAAGCGGGGCCGCGCAGGCGGCGAATCAGGATATAACGGCTCATTTGGAACCTCCTTGCGAAGCTGCGAGACGACGAACGATCAGCCAGACTCCCAACCCGATCAATACCAGCGGCCATGAAAATTCAAGCAGGCGGCCATTGAAGAGATCGAGCTGATTGAGCAGAAGCAACGTTCCGAGGGCAACCAGGACCACCGCGCCGATGGGCTCCTTGCGCCGCCAGTAGAGCGGCGGCACAGGCGGAATGGGCGGTATTGGTGGAATCGGCGGCATCGCATAATCCGATGGCGGCGGTGTATACGCGGCCTGTTGATACGGAGTTTGCTGGTATGGAGTCTGGTACGGCTGATACTGGCCGGCAAAAGGCGGCTGATAGGCTCCAGCTGCGGGGTCTGCCGGGGCTTGCCCAGGTGCCGGGCCTGAAGTTGCACTGGGCGAAAACGGGCCGGGGCCGGGTTGTGCGCCGGGCTGGCCGGGTTGCCGCGGCCGGCTGCCAAGATTGAGCCAGTTGCCCACTTCGTTCAGTCCCAGCGGATCGGGCAGTGGCTGGCCATCGCGAATTGCCAATGCCGTGTGATATGCCTCGAACGACTGGTACAGGCACCACGCTCCAATAAAGATGCCGAAGATGCCGTGGTACTCCGTAATGCTGACCAGGACCGCGAAGATGACGACATGGATAAGCCCTTTGAAGAACTGGCCGTTATACATGGCGCCCACGCCGGGAATGAGTCCCAGCACGGCAGCAGCCGACGGATGCGGTCCGCTTGCAGGCGCCGTAAAGGGCTGTTGAAAGGTCTGCCACGCCGTCCAGCACGGCTCGCAGAGAATCTGGCCTCCGGCGGCCTTGCGGACGCAGCCGGAGCAGAGCGCCTTGCCGCAACTCTGGCAATAGGCGGTTGCGCTTACACCACTGTGGTTTACGCAGTCCATTTTGTGCTCCTTTCCCGTGCTGCCATAGCGGAGCCGGCGGAGTGCGCGGGCCGGGCGTGAGAAGTCAGGGAGTTAAATTCCAGGGAAGTTTCCAAAAAATCGAAGTTGTCGTTGCGCGCCGGGTTAACCGACTGCTGCGGTGGGTCCATGCGGGAGCCGCCGTCTTTGTGGCCGGGGGCCTGTTTCGACTCTCCGGGCGCAGCCGGCGAATTGCTCTTCGGCGCCTGCCCGGAATCGTCGTCCTGACCCGGCGCGGAACGGCGCAACTGGCGCATTCTCGATTCAACCTCGTAAACAAAGCGGAGGTGATCGTAATAACGGACGATGGGGGTAGAGGCCATGGTCAGCCGCCGCTCCATGAACGAGCGCACCGCGGTGGGCTTGAGATCTGCCAAATGCACGTTGCTTAACCGGAAGCCGGTGAGGTAGAGCGTGAGAGTGAGTGAAAAGAAGGCCATGGCCGCGGTCATGAGCAGGCGGGGTTCGGCAAAGCGGCGAACGTTGCCCACAAAGCCGGGACGCTGCCAGGCCGGGGGCATGGGCAACACGCCGGCGCCGCCGGTAATCAGTCCGTAGCCTTCCACCTGGCCCGGACCCGTCTGCGCCAGAATCTTGTCCAGCAGGCCGAGGGGAACCTCCGGCTCGGGCGCGAGGAACTCCAGCCACTCGCGCCCACGCCGGGCTTCATCGAACAGTGCCGTGCAGGCCGGGCAGACAGCCATGTGCGCGGCAAAGATTTGCTCGTCCTCAGGCCGCAACAGCCCGTCCAGAGCATCGGCCAAAAGTGTTTCCCACTGGCCGCATGCGGGCGAACTCGGAATGAAACTGCGATCTGCCATTACATCACCTCCCGTTTATTACGCTCCAGCAGGCGCGCCAGTTCCGCGCGGCCTCTGCTGATTCGGGACTTAACCGTTCCTTCGGGAATGCCAAGCACGCAGGCAATCTCCTTGTAGTCCAAATCCTGCAGGTCTCTTAAAATGACGGCCTCTCGCAGCTCCACGGAGACACGCGCGAGCGCATTTTGCACCATTTTTGCCAATTCTTTCTGGGCAGCCGACTCGTGTGGAGACGGGCCGCTTGCGGTGAGCCGGTCGATCGGCCTCAGCTCTTCGGCAGACTCCCAGCCGTCGTCCAGCGACGAAGTGGCCCGCTGGTTGCGGGTCCGGCGGAAGTTGTCAACCAGCAAGTTGCGGGTCATGGTCGTGATCCACACCTGCAGGCTGCCGCGACCCGTATCGAAGCTGGAGAGGTTGGAATAGACCTTCAGGAATACGTCCTGGGTCAGGTCTTCGGCGTCCGTCGGGTTGCCGGTAAACCGGTAGCAGAGCCCATAGACGCGCCGATGATGAGTGCGGACCAGTTCGGCCCATGCGCCGGAATCCCCATCCATGCATTGACGGACGATTTGGGACCAGTCGATCTCCAGCGGACCCTCCCCCACGCGCGCCAGGCGGGTGACCGGCGCAGCCGTCCTTCCGCCCTGCACGTGGCTTGCGGCTGGAGGCCTTTGAGCGCCTAACCCCGGACCTTCCAGAGTACGCCTCGTTGGCCTGGTTGGCGATGCCAGCCCAATCTCGCCCCACGTTAATGTACCCACGCATTGCATAGTTTGCTAATACGCGGAATTTGCCAGGATAGTTCCCGAGGGGCCGTGAAAAGTGAAGCCAGGCGGCCGCATCGGCAGCCGAGGCGCCGAATGCGGTCCGGAAGCCTTCTCTTCGGCATCCGCGCACGCCGAAGTTCGTAAGACCCAAGGAGCTTCTTCCCTGTTCCTGGGATGATTAGGCTACTGGACAAGCGGGCGCAGCAAACAGACCTCGAAATCGAGATGCTTTGCTCCCGGAAACGCGTTTTCGCAAAACGCGACCGACCGGCCCCGAACATCGGATGGGAAGAAATATTTCGGGTTTGCGTACTCTTTTTCGGTCAGCAGAAGCCATTCGTCCTGCGGAACATCCGGTCGATCGACTGGGGAGTAATTCGCGTTCCAGGGTGCCGGGGTAAAGTCGAGATTCGCCTCCGCGGCCAGCATGTAGATCGAGGGGTCTCCGGAGACTTTTGCGTTTGCCGGCAGACTCTGCCTGAGCCTGCCGAGAATATAGTTGTGCGTGAGCTGCTTGCGATACAGAACTTCTTCCCTGATTCGCAGTGCGTTCCATGCCGCGCTGGGCACCCAAGCTACGAACAGGATTGCCGCGACGGCTATGGAAAGCACGAGAGGCCGCTTTTGCCGCGGGAGCTGCTCCGCCTCAACTGCCAGCAGGGCGATGGGCCAGATGGAAAAGTAGAGAATGTAGTAGGGATATACAGCTTGATTGATAAGGCAGACCGCTCCCGCCAGGCTGAATAGAGCCAGGCTCAGCTTGAAGAAGGACTCGCTTTCGATCCGATCCCCGCGCAGCTTCCGCAGTTGAATCAAAGCGATGGGCATTGCGGCAAAGACCGTAAAGCCGGCTAGCACAAGGAAGAACCATTTGCTCCAGCGGATCGTAAAGAGCAGATCGGATAATTGGGCCTTCTGGGCTGGTTCGCTCACAACGCGCAGCCACCATCGGAATTGCTGCAGCCCTTCGATGGGATGAAACTGCACGAAAGCAAGCACCGCGAGAGCCACCACTGCAAAGCCGCATCCGAACCCCGAAAGACTTCGTGGAAGGCATCCTCTTTTGTAAGCGAGAATGCACAATGTGCCAGCGCTCAGCACAAAGAAGTAAGCAGTGACGGGATGAAAACCTACAGCCGCGAAGGTGCAGAAAGCAACGCAAAATGCGTTGCGCATGTTCGGTTCCGCATAGAAACGGTTCAGCATCGTGAAGCCGAGGACCACGAGCAACAATGCGATTCCGTCCATCCTGGCATGCTGAAGTTCCTGCGGGGCGCGGTCTCCGAGCCAGGTCAGAGTGAAGACGAGAGGCGCAACCTTCCATCCTGCGCGCATCAAAAGGTAGGCCATCAGCGAAGCGGCCAGGTATCCGGCAAGAAGATTCGGCACCCGCGATACTTGCTGGCTTACGCCGAAGAGCCAAAAGACGAGTACCTGCAGGTGCGGGAAAAACGGCCCATGATAGGACCAAAGTGTCCGCCAAAAAGGAGCTTGAGAACTGACGATGTAGAAGAAGCCGTGCCCTTTCAGATAGCTGATGGCGGGGAAGTTGAAAAAGGACTCGTCGATACACGGATTGGGATAGAGGCCGGCAAAGCAGACAAAGAATGCGAGGCTGCCAAGCAGGAGCACAAGAGAGGCTGCAAGAGCGGTTCTTCCAGCGCGGTTCCGATCGCCGATTGCAGGAGAATGCTCGGCAGTCCCCGTTTGCGCGGATCTCACTGTGGCTTTACCTCTCAAGGTCGGCAATTCGCATTCAGGGGAGCACGGCATGGCAAAGCCCAAGTCGTCTTCTGAAGTCTGTTTGCACTGGCCGTATCTTTATTGACGGCGAATGCATCTGAGTGTTGCGGGCAAAATGGACTTGGGCCCTGGAGAAATGCATGAAAAGCAGCTTTCAATCGCGTGTAGCCATGGTTTCCTCGTTCCTTGCAATTGTCCTGCTCGCCGGTTGCCATGCGGCTGCTCGAACCCCCATTCCCGCCGCCGCCTCCGACGATGCGCTGGCGAACGCGCCGGGCAAGCAGACGGCTGTGTTTGCGGGGGGCTGCTTCTGGGGTACGCAATCGGTGTTTGAGCGCGTCAAGGGTGTGCTCGACACCACAGCCGGCTATGCCGGAGGCGCGGCCGATACCGCGACCTACGATCAGGTAACCACAGAGACCACCGGGCACGCAGAATCGGTGCGTGTGGTTTACGATCCGTCCAAGATTACTTACGGGCAGTTGCTGCGGATCTTCTTTTCCGTGGCGCACGATTCCACGCAGCTTAACCGGCAGGGGCCGGATGAAGGAACCTCGTACCGCTCGGCGATTTTTTATAGCAATGACCAGCAGCGCAGGATCAGCCAGGCCTATATCGCGCAGCTCGATGCGGCGCATGTATTTGGGAAGCCGATTGTGACCGAGGTGACGCCGCTGAAGGGGTTCTACGATGCCGAGCATTACCACCAGCACTACGCCGACCATAACCCGGAGAACCCGTACATCCTTGTGTGCGATCGGCCCAAAATCGAAGCGCTGAAGGTGCAGTTTCCTGAGCTGTTTGAGGACTATAAGGGGAAGTGAGGCTGCTGCCAGCGTAGGGAATCGTTCGGTTTCCGATAACTTCCGGTTTGGCGGTGATTCTTCCAGAGTACGAGCAGAGCCAAACTGGGAAGGCGAATGTCGCGCGGCCCGTTCCCGCAATCGTCTTATTTTGGGTGCCACACCAGACACGGATTACCGGGGAGAACAAAGCGCAACGGCTTAGGGTGTGGGTTGGCAGATTTCAAAGACAACGCCAGCTCTGGCGTGTAGGCGTTCCCGATACTCTGTCCTTCATCGCAGTTCACTTGCGCGTTAGCGAGATACTCGAAACCGACCGGTATCGAAACGGTTCCGTCGGAGCCGGGATTGAGAGTTTCGCGTCCAATAGCACCGTACTTGGGGTAGAGAGTGTTTCTGAAGAAGAGGTAAGCTTCTGGCTCGGCTCGGCCATTCGACCAGTACACAGCAACGGGAACCTTAACCAATGCCAGCCTTTGAAGACGGATAGGACTCAAGGTCAGGTGTCGCGCTGGAACGATTTCAAGCGTCTCGGCTTGCTTCAGATCGTCGGCGTCGGGGTAGTAACGGGTTAGGAATGGGTCCTCGGTGCTCGGCGGGGCGTTCCACTGGACCGATAGGATATACCGGCCCGGCTGCTCAGGGCTCAACTCATATTCACCATTCTCATTGGTGAAGTCGGAGGCATTCTCCTCGTCTGGAACGGCACCGCCATGAAGGACTGGAACAAGGTCAACCTTAATTGCAAAGATGGGCGTCCCACTGTTGTCTAGGACTCGTCCTCGGATAATAATGCGGTGAAGGTCATATTCGGCCTGCCTTTGCCGTTCCACCAACTTGGTGTGCCATACCGCCGAGCCTGCGCCCAGACAATAAAGCCCTAGGCCGAGGCAGACCAGACGAACCGTGCGGGGACTAGCCAGCTTCCTGTCGCTTTGTCCGATTCGTCCGCGTGCAATCCGCAGCACCGCCAGTCCAAGACCAAATATCAAAACCAGAAGCCACAAACGCGACGGAAGCAATCTGAGGTTTCTGATCGACGCGAGATAAGGATTCTCATGTAGGTATGAGTATTGCTGGTAGAACCGAATGTCATCCAACTGCGACCATCCGAATAATGCGAGAAGCAAGGCGATTGACGCGACCAAGAGACTCAGCCAGGCTCGACGATGCCTGTACTGGCCGAGTCCGAGCAGCCCAAAGTCCAAGCGAGTTCCGACGAACCACCACCACAGGAAAACGAGCGGTAGCTCCACCACGTACCCGAAATAAATGGGCCTCGTGGGCCAGGAATTCGCCAGAGGCCGGGAAAGAACCACTGGCGGAGCGTTGAGCAATTCGATGGCGAAGTCCGGTGCCTGGCACCGCCAGAAAGGACGAACAGCGTCTTCAAATCTGCATTGCCATTGCGCATAGAGTCCCCAGGCCATGAAGATGCTCGAGATCAGACTAAGCGCAAATGGCAGCCACACCCGGAATTGGATTTTGTGCACTCTACATTAGACACCGGTGAAGTGAATCCGGAATAGCGGACTCTAGCGGCGGAATCCAGTTCGCCCATATCGACTCAAGTCTCAAGAGTCCTCACTGCGGTCGGATTGTCGGCAATCCGGGAATTGGGAGACACCAACCGCTCACGCCAGCTTCACAAACCGCATCGAAGCCGAGTTCATGCAGTAGCGCAGGCCGGTGGGCTTGGGGCCATCGTCGAAGACATGGCCGAGATGCGCATCGCACAGGCGGCAGGAGACCGCGGTGCGAACCATCATCAGGCTTCCATCCACCGTTTCCACCACGTTCTCCTGCGCGATGGGCTGCCAGAAACTGGGCCAACCCGTGCCGGAATCGAACTTGGTTTCGGAGCTGAACAGCGCCAGGTCGCAGCAGATGCAGCGGAACATTCCGCGGTCGTGGAGATCCCATGAGTCGCCGGTGAAGGCCCGCTCGGTGTCGGCGTGGCGCGTAACCCAATAGGAGGTCTTGGAAAGCTGGCGACGCCATTCGTCGTCGCTCTTGATGAGGCGCGGAAGGGTTACTGTGCCGGTGCGCTTGCCGTCGGCTGAAAACTGGACCACGGTC
>Ga0302267_10000798_pt1 | contig 41705 bp, 33 predicted proteins | sample III_Bog_E1_3_FD_194555 | JGI IMG/M metagenome (GOLD analysis project Ga0302267, IMG submission 194555) | Peat permafrost microbial communities from Stordalen Mire near Abisko, Sweden - III_Bog_E1_3 | ecosystem: Environmental > Terrestrial > Soil > Wetlands > Peat | place: Sweden: Abisko...
CACCGAGGTCTACGAGGGCATGGTGGTGGGCGAGAACGCCCGTGACGAGGAGATGGACGTCAACCCGACCAAGGAGAAGAAGCAGACCAACATCCGGTCCGCCTCCGCCGACGAGGCCATCCGGTTGACACCTCCGCTGCTCCTCTCGCTCGAGCAGGCCCTCGAGTTCATCGCCGACGACGAGTGCGTGGAGGTCACGCCGGGCTTCGTCCGCCTGCGCAAGATCATCCTCGACCAGACGACCCGTGGTCGTCAGCGCAGCAGGGCCCGCAAGTCGAACTGACGTCCCCCCAGAGGCCCCCAGCGGCGCGCTGAGGGCTGCGGTCGGTCGTCAACGGAGGATTGGGTGTCCCTCGCCCCTCACTCCGGCCCGCCCGTGCGGCACGACGGGGGCGAAGGCTCCGAGGGGAGGGCTCGAACCTCCAACATCCGGCTCCAAAGGCCGGCGTTCTGCCAATTGAACTACCTCGGAATGGCACGGTGGGGGCGTCCGGCAGCGCTTCCGCTCCCCCGCCGGCGCCCGGCCCAGGCTAGTACCGGTCCCGGAGCCCACCCGGACCGATCGGCGGCTCCCACCGCCCCTGCCACGAGTCATCGGCACGGCCCCGGTAGGCTGCCGACCCGATGCGCATCCTGGTAGTCGACGACGATCCGGCGGTCAGCGGGGCCCTGCAGCGGGCACTCCGCCTGGACGGCTACGAGGTCACCCTGGCGGGCGACGGGCCGCAGGCCCTGGAGGAGCTGGCCATCCGTCCACCCGATGCCGTCATCCTCGACATCGGCCTCCCGACCATCGACGGCCTCGACGTCTGCCGGCGCATGCGGGCCGCGGCCGACGACACCCCCGTGCTGATGCTGACCGCCCGGGACGCCATCGAGGACCGAGTCGGTGGCCTCGACGCCGGGGCCGACGACTACGTCGTCAAGCCGTTCGCCCTGGCCGAGCTGCTGGCCCGCCTGCGTGCCCTGCTGCGGCGCCGGCCGGAGGACCCGGGCGAGACGCTCACCTTCATGGACCTCAGCCTCGACCCCGTCACCCGGGAAGCCCGGCGGGGCGACCGGACCTTCACCGTCACCCGGATCGAGTTCGACCTGTTGGAGCTCCTGCTGCGCCACCCACGCCAGGTCCTCACCCGTGAGCTGATCCTCGACCGCGTGTGGGGCTACACCTTCGACTCCGGCACCAACTCGCTGGCCGTCTACGTGGGCTACCTGCGCCGCAAGACGGAGGAGGACGGCGAGCCCCGCCTCATCCACACGGCCCGGGGGGTCGGCTATGTCCTCCGTGAGCCCTGACGTGACGGACGGCTCACCCAGGTGACCTTCCGCAGCCGTCTCGTGCTGGTCGCGACCGGTGCGGTGCTGGTCGTGGTGCTGCTGGGCTCGGTCGCCACCTACGTCGTGGCCTACAACTCGCTGGTCGGCTCCCTCGACACCACACTCGAGCAGGACGCCCACAGCCTGATCGCCGGCAACGCGGTCGGCAACCTGCCCAAGATCGCGAACACGTGCGGCCGGGCCACCGGCTACTGCACCCAGGTGGTGTGGGCCGACGGTCGGGTGAACCCCGGCGACCCCCAGGTCCTGCCCATCACCCCGGCGACGGCAGCCCTGGCGGGCAGCCTCGGCGCCGGCCAACCGCTGCTGTTCACCACGCACGTCGACGGGATCTCGGTCCGCGAGTTCGTCTACCCGCTCGACAGCAACTACCCGTACAGCAACGGCACCCTGCCCATCCGACAGCTGGTCATGCCCTACGGCGGGGCGCTCCAGGTGACGGAACCGCTCACCGGCGTCCACGACGGGCTCCACCACCTGGCCGTGGCCCTGTGGCTGATCATCATCGTCGGGGTCGGGGCCGCCGTCCTGCTCGGCCTCGGGGTCGGTCGGGCCGTACTCCGCCCGCTGGACGAGCTGACCGACTCGGTCGAGGAGCTGGCCCGCTCCACCGACGTCTCCCAGCAGCTCGACCCCGGCGGTCCTGACGAGCTGGGCCGGCTGCGGCGTGCCTTCAACCGGCTGCTCGCCGCCCTCGACAGCTCCCGGGAGAGCCAGCGCCAACTGGTGCTCGACGCCTCCCACGAGCTCCGGACACCGCTCACCAGCCTCCGCACCAACATGGAGGTGGCCCGTCAGATGGAGAAGCTCGCTCCCGAGGACCGCGACGTCCTCATCAGCGACGTCCTGACCCAGCTCGACGAGCTGACCTCCCTGGTGGCCGACATGGCCGAGCTGGCGCGCGGCGACGTGCCCCAGGTCACCAAGGGCCCGCTGCGCTTCGACGAACTGGTGCTCGGGGCCGTCGAGGCCGCCACCACCCACGGCCGCAGCCGGGGCGTGACGTTCGCCACCTCGACATCGCCCTGCTGGATCGCCGGCTCGGCGCCACGCATCGAGCGGGCGGTCAACAACCTGCTCGACAACGCCGTCAAGTACAGCCCCGACGGCGGGATCGTCCAGGTGGCCTGCGGCGACGGCGTCCTGGTCGTCCGGGACCACGGTCCGGGGGTGGCCGACGCCGACATCGACCGCATCTTCGACCGCTTCTACCGCGCCCCGGAGGCCCGCAGCCGACCCGGTTCGGGCCTGGGCCTGGCCATCGTCGCCCAGGTCACCCTGGACGAGGGCGGACAGGTCAGCGTGCACCACGCGCCGGGCGGGGGGGCCCTGTTCCGCCTCGCCTTCCCCACGGTCACCGCGCCCCACCCCTCGGGTTCCGCCACCCCCGACTGAGGTGACCGCCCCGACGGGGTGCGCTGCGACCTTTGGCGTCAAATCCCCAGGTCGACTAGGGTGCCACGCGACATGGGATCTCTGATCAAGAAGCGCCGCAAGCGCATGCGTAAGAAGAAGCACAAGAAGATGCTGAAGGCCACGCGTTGGCAGAGGCGGGCGGCGGGCAAGTAGGTCCCGTCCTCCGTGGGACCCGGCAACGGGCCCCCGGTCGCAGCAGGATCAGGTAGGACCCGGCACCGTCCGGGCCACCACCAGGGGGGCCAGTTCCCCCTCCCGCTCCAACCACACTTCCGCACCGGGGTCGACTCCGTCGACCTCTCCTTCGACGAACCACGTCGATCCGCTACCGGCCAGCCGGGCCGGTCGACCCGTGGCCTGTTCGAGCGCGTGCCGCCACCCCGCCAGGCGGGGCTCCACCTCGAGGGCCGCCGCCTCGAGGTCATTGCCCGTCGACCCGGCCCGGGCGGCCTCGCTCCCCAGCCGGTCGTAGGCGCGGTAGACGGTCGCCGTGTCCACGCCGAACGGCGGCAGCACGAGCACGAACGTCCGCTCCTCGAAGGGGAGGGGCGCCAGCTCCTCCCCCACCCCGGTGACGATGGCCCGCCCCCCGGCCAGGCAGAACGGGACGTCGGCCCCGAGCGTCACGGCCAGAGCCGGGTCGGTGCATCCCGCCCAGCGCAGCACGGCCGCCGCGTCGGCCGACCCACCGCCGAGCCCGGCCCCGGGTGGCACCCGCTTGACCAGTCGCACCCTGGCCGCCCTGCCGACGGTGGCGAGCGCCCGGACCACGAGGTTGTCGGTCACCGGCCCGAGCGCCTCCGGGTCCCGGACCACCGAGGCGGCCGGCCAGGCCGTCGCCACCTCGAGTGACGTGGCACCGTCGTCCACCGGATCGTCGATCTCGACGGTGTCGGCCAGATCGAGCGTGACCATCTCGGACTCGAGCAGGTGGTAGCCGTCCTCCCGCACGCCGGTCACGGCCAGCGTCACCGTGAGCTTGGCCGGGGCCGTGAGCCTGGTCACCACGTCGCCACCGCCGTCACGAGGCGACGGGGACGGCCGGCCGCCACCAGGCGAGCCGCTCCCAGGCGTCGAGTCCGAGCTCCTCGGCCCGGGCCGTGGGCTCCACCCCGGCTGCGGCATAGGCCTCGGGGTCGACGAGGTCGAGGAGCGCCCGGCGCAGCATCTTGCGCCGGTGGGCGAACCCGCCCCGCACCACCGCGAAGAGCCGCTCGTAGTCGGCGGCACCCGGCCCGACCCGTCCGTCACCGGTCGGCAACGGCCCCCCGGGGTGCCGGTCCAGCCGCACCAGCACCGACTCGACCCTCGGTCGGGGGATGAACACGCTGGCGGACACCTTGCCGACGACGGCCGCCGTGGCCCAGTAGGCCACCTTGACGGACACGGCGCCGTAGGCCTCGTCACGGGCTCCGGCGGCGAGCCGCTCCCCCACCTCCCGCTGGACCATGACGAGCAGCGACGTCACCTGGGGCGCCTCCTCCAGCACCCGGACGACCAGGGGCACGGCCACGTTGTAGGGCAGGTTGGCGACGAGCGCGTAGGGACCGTCGTCACCCAGCAGGTCGTCCCAGGCGACGCGCAGAGCGTCGGCCTCCACCACGCGGGCACCGACCGGCTCCACGACCGACCGGAGCACCGGCAGGACGTGGCGGTCGACCTCGACGGCGGTCACCTCGGCCCCCGCCTCCACGAGCGCCAGGGTCAACGACCCGAGACCGGCGCCGATCTCCACGACCTTCGACCCCTGCCCGACACCGGCCAGGCGGACGATCCGCCGCACCGTGTTGGCGTCGGCCACGAAGTTCTGGCCCAGGGCCCGGCTGGGGTGGAGGTCGTTGGCCAGGAGCAGCTCATGGATCTCGGCGCGCCCGTGGGTCACCCGATCAGTGTGGCACCCCGGGGGCGCCGCCCGATCCATGCCCGGCCGGACCGCCGGGCCGTCACCAGCTCAGTGTGGCGTCGATGACACCCTGCGACAGCGGGGCGAGCTCGGCAAAGGTGGCGGTGGCCAGGTCGATGGAGCGTGCCGTATCGGCCTCGCGGTCGTCCACCGTGCAGGTCACCGAGGCGCCGTTGGCCGGGTTGGTCACCCGCACCACGGTGCCGAAGGGGAGCCACGGACTGGCGCACCGTCCGGCCGGGTGGTCGTAGTACGTGACGACCCCGGTCGTCTCCACCGCTCCGGCGGCCTCGGCCTGGGCCACCGGTGCGGTGGTCGTGGTGGTGGTCGTCGTGGTGGGGGTGGGCGGCACCGTCGTCGTGGTGGTGGTCGTGGTGGGTGGCACCGTCGTCGCCGTCACCTCGACCACCGGGGCCTCGGCGATCGTCACGGGCACCGCGCGGACCCCTGGTCGCTTCGTCCCGTGTCCCGGGTGGGAGACCCGTCCGCCCCCCGAGGACGCCGGGGAGCCGGCCCCGGGCGACGGGGCGGGTGTGGCCGAGGCATCACCGGTGCCGTGCAGGGCGACCAGGGGCGCGACGAGTAGGGCGGCACAGAGCACGAACGCCACCGCATGACGGTGGCTCCGATCGGGTTGAGTCCTCAGGGCTCCACTCCTTGTGGGATGCGTCCCTCCCCCGACAGCCCCGGACGACCCGACGAACGACGTCGGCCACCCGGGGAGAGGATGGACAGGCCGACTCCTCCAAGCCGACCGCCGCACGACGACCCGTCAGGCCGGCCGATACGGCACGGCCACTCCGAGGAGTGGCCGTCCGTCCACGCTACCGGGACACCGGGCGACGGGCAACCCGGGGTGACACCTGCCGGAGTGCGGGTGATGGGGACTTCTCCGGAACCACCAGGTCAGCGGCGTGCGAGAGACCGGAGATCCCGTCCGCCCGGCGGTACGCTGACCCGATGCACTCCCCCCGGACCCTCCCGCTCGCCTCCGCCGCGCTCCTGACGGCGGCCCTGGTGACCGCCGCCGGCTGCTCGAGCTCCTCGACCGCGACGACCACCACGACCGCCCCGAGGCCGACGACCACCACGGCACCCAACCCGCTCGACCTCCCGGCCACCGGGAGCGTCGACGGCGTGACCCTGTCGGTCACCTCCTCCCCCCTGACCGGCGTCGCAGGTTCCACCACCATGCACGTGAACGCCCAGCTCAAGGGCACCGTCACCTCCGCCCACCTCGAGTTCCAGATCTCCGATGCGCCCTCCGCCGAATCCGGCAAGGCCGCCACCACCCAGCAGATCAGCGTCTCCCACGCGGGCTCGTTCGAGCTGCCCACGCCGTTCAAGCCGTCGACGGCCGGCAACTGGGCCATCACGGTGACCTATGCGCCCACCTCGGCCAAGGACTCGAAGCTGTCGGTGTCCGGGCTCCCGCCGAAGGTCGGCCTGCCGGCCCCCTTCCCCCAGCTGGTGACCGTCGTCACGGCGGGATGACCGGCCCGTAGGGACAGCGGGATGACCGGCCCGTAGGGACAGCGGGCCACGCCGGCGACCCGGGGCGACACGGGGACCGGCGTCAGACCTGGAAGGCCCGGCGGGCGTTGACCGTCGAGGCCTCGGCCACCTCGGCGGTCTCGATCCCCTTGACCTGGGCGATGGCCGCACCCACCAGGGGCACCCGTGACGGCTCGTTGGGCGTGCCACGGTGCGGCACGGGCGTCAGGAACGGCGAGTCCGTCTCCACCAGCAGCCGGTCGAGCGGGCACAGGGCCGCGGCCTCACGCACGTCGCCGGCGTTCTTGAAGGTCACCACGCCGCTGAACGACAGCGAGGCACCGAGGTCGAGGCAGCGGCGCGCCTCGTCCGGACCCCCGGTGAAGCAGTGGACGATGGTGCGCTCGGGTACGCCGTGGGCCCCGAGGAGGTCGAACGTGTCGTCCCACGCCTCCCGGGTGTGGATCACCAGTGCGAGCCCATGGCGATGGGCCAGTTCGATCTGGAGGGCGAAGGCGTCCCGCTGCACGGATCGGGGCGAGTGGTCGTAGTGGTAGTCGAGCCCGCATTCGCCGATGCCGACCACGACCCGGTCGCCAGATGCCAGACCGTCGTCGAGCTCGGCGGCGAGCAGGCCGTCCAGTCCGTCGACCCCGTCGACGGCGTTATGGGGGTGCAGCCCCACGGTCGCCCACAACGACACGCCCTCGGCGGTGGCGGGCCCGCCGGGCCGTCGGAGGGAGCGGGCCAGGCTGACGGCCTCGGCCGACGACGCGGCACCGGTACCCACGCACACCAGGCGGCGGACGCCGGCCTCGGAGGCCCGGGCGATGGCCGCGGCCAGCCGGTCGGCGTGGGGCTCGACCGGACCGTCATCGGGCCGGTCGAACTCGTCCTGGAGGTGGCAGTGCGAGTCGAACCACTCGACCACGGCGTCGGTGGCCACGGCTCAGTCCTTGCGGCGCGGGAAGAGCGGCGCGCCCTTCTCCACCGGGAGCCCGCCGGGGTAGCCGCCCCAGGCCCCGGCGGCCGGCAGACGCTGGTCCTCGGGGTTCCCCTCCAGGCCGATGCGCCGCCAGATCTCCCGGGCCGTGGACGGCATGGCCGGCACGACGAGCACCGACACGATGCGCAGCACCTCGAGCGCCGAGCCCAGGACGGCGTCGACCGCCGGGCCGGGATCGGACTTCCACGGCTCGGCGATCTCGAGCTCGGCGTTGGTCTCGCGGATGAGTCGCCACGTGGCCTCGAGCCCCAGGTGCGGGGCACCGGCGTCCCATGCGGCCGTCGCCTCGGCCACCACGTCGGCGGCCACCCCGGCCAGGCGGCTCGCGGGGTCGGGAGCCGGTCCCACACCGCCGCAGAGCTTGACGACCACGGTGGACACGCGTGACAACAGGTTGCCGAGGTTGTTGGCCAGGTCGGCGTTGTAGCGGGCCGAGATGCCCTCGGCCGAGAACTCGCCGTCGCTGCCGAGCGGGATGTCGCGCAGGAGGTGGTAGCGGACGGGGTCGACGCCGTACTCCTCGGTGAGGTCGGACGGCGAGATCCGGTTGACGCTCGAGTTCGACATCTTGTCGCCGCCGAGGAGCAGCCAGCCGTGGACCTGCACCCGGTTCGGCGGAGCGATGCCGGCGGCCATGCACATGGCCGGCCACCACACGCAGTGGAACCGGATGATCTCCTTGCCGATGAGGTGGTGGACATGGGGCCACCAGTCCTCGAAGCGCGCCTCGTCCTGGCCGTACCCGATGGCCGTCACGTAGTTGATGAGCGCGTCGTACCAGACGTAGAAGACGTGGGCGTCGTCCCACGGGACCCGGACGCCCCAGTCGATGGAGGTCCGGGTGATCGAGATGTCGTTGAGGCCGCCCTTGATGAAGCTGAGCGCCTCGTTGCGCTTGGGCTCGGGGACGACCACGTCGGGGTCGGCCGCATACCACTCGATGAGCCGGTCCTGGAAGGCGCTGAGCTTGAAGAAGTAGTTCTCCTCCTCCAGCTCCTCGAGCGGCGTGAGGTGGTCGGGGCACAGGCCGCCGGGCAGCAGCTCGTCGGCCGCGTAGTAGCGCTCGCAGGCCACGCAGTAGAGCCCGCTGTAGGTGTCCTTGTAGATGAAGCCGTTGTCGTGGATCCGGCTGAGGAAGTCCTGGACGGCCCGGGCGTGGCGGGGCTCGGTGGTGCGGATGAAGTCGTCGTTGGCGATGTCGAGGCCGGCCCACGCCTCGGCGAAGCGGGGGGACAGCTGATCGGTCCACTCCTGGGGCGCCAGACCCTGCTCCTCGGCGGCCCGGGCCACCTTCTGGCCGTGCTCGTCGGTGCCGGTCAGGAAGAAGACGTCATCGCCCACCAACCGGTGCCACCGGGCCAGGGCGTCGGCATTGACCGTCGTGTAGGCGTGCCCGACGTGGGGCGCGTCCTTGACGTAATAGATGGGGGTGGTGATGAAGTAGCGGGACACTGCCCGCCAGCGTACCGACCGCGACGCGTCCCCCCGGACACGTGGACCGGGGGACGCCGGACACGAGCCGAGGGGCGGGGGGCGCCGTGCCGGTCCCCCTACCAGTTGGCGACGTGGCAGCCACCCCGGCCGGTGCGCTGCGTGTAGCGCTGGTGGTAGTCCTCGGCCGGCCAGAACGTCGACGCCTCGGCCACCTCGGTGACGATCGGCCGGCGGAAGCGCGCCTGGACGGCGTCGAGCGACCCGCGGGCGGCGGTCGCCTGGGCCTCGTCTCGCACGAACACGGCCGACCGGTACTGCGACCCCCGGTCCGGGCCCTGCCGATTCCGCGTGGTCGGGTCGTGATGGCGCCAGAACTCCTCGAGCAGGTGCTCGAAGGACACCCGCGTGGGGTCGAACGTCACCAGGACGGCCTCGGCGTGCCCGGTGCCGCCCGAGCACACCTGCTGGTAGCTCGGATGGTCGACGTGACCACCCTCGTAGCCGGACACCGCGTCGACCACGCCGGGGGTCTCGAGGAAGAACTCCTCGACCCCCCAGAAGCAGCCGGCGGCGAAGGCGGCCCGGTCGAGGCCGTCGGGCACGTCGTCGGGCTCGATCGGCGGTGCCTGGGTGGCGTCGAGGTGGGAGCGGCGTCCGAACATCGGTGGACCTCCTGCGGTCGGTGACGGACCTGCGGTGGCCGTCCACGGGTACGGTCCGGACACCCGGGGCCGGCGTTACACGTCGCCGGGACGACCGGTGTGCCGTGCGGTGTGCCGTGCCGGAGGATGCCCGGCACGGGGCGGTCAGTCCTCGTCCACCCCGGCACCCTCCGCCTCGCGCAGACGGAGGGCCAACTCGTAGACCCGACGGCGTGACACGCCGTGGCGGGCCGCCACCTCGTCGACCGCACCCCGGGTCCGGGCACCGGCCCGCAGCGCCGCGGTCACCTCGGCCGCCAGCACGGACTCGGTCACCTCGACCTCCTCGGGTGCGGGCGCGCCGGCCAGCACGAGCACCACCTCGCCCCGGACGCCCTCGGACGCCCAGGCGCCGGCCTCTTCCAGGGTGCCCCGCCACACCTCCTCGTGGAGCTTGGTCAGCTCCCGGGCCACGGCCAGCTGCCGATCGGCACCGCAGACCGCCGCCAGGTCCGCCAACGTAGCCGCCACCCGGCCGGGCGCCTCGAACAGCACCGAGGTGCGCGGCTCGGCGGCCAGGACGGCCAGCCGTACCGTGCGGTCCCTGCCCGACCGGGGCAGGAATCCCTCGAAACAGAACCGGTCCGTCGCCAACCCGCTCGACACCAGCGCGGCCAGCACGGCCGACGGCCCGGGGACCACGGTCACACACATCCCGGCGGCACCCACCGCGGCGACGACCCTGACCCCGGGGTCGGACACGCCCGGCATCCCGGCGTCGCTGACCAGGGCGACCGTGCGACCGGCGGCCACCGCCGCCACCACCTCGTCGACGCGGTCGGCCTCGTTGTGCTCGTGGAGGGAGCGGAGCGGCACCCCGGAGATCCCGGCATGGCTGAGGAGCTTCCGGGAGTGCCGCGTGTCCTCGGCGTAGATGACGTCGGCCGAACCGAGGGCCGCCACCGCCCGGGGTGACAGGTCGCCCAGGTTGCCGATGGGGGTGCCCACCACGACCAGCGCCCCGGCGGTGCCCCCCGTCGGGAGGGTCGGGAGTGGTCCGTCGTCGGGCCCGTCGTCGCCGGGTGCGTCGTCCCCGGGTGGTTCGGGACCGGTCATCCGCGCAGTTCCAGTTTGTCGCCGGCCCGCAGGCCCCAGCGCTCGAAGGCGCCGGCCTCGGCCTCGATGACCGTCCGACAGCCGCGCCGCGGCAGGGTCATGCGCAGCGGCACGACACGTGCGGTGTCGAGGACGAGCAGTGCGCGGTCGCAGAACGCCACGTCGACCGGGAACCGCATCCCGAAGGTGTGGACGGACCGGGTGCCGGGCAGGACCATCGCCCCTTCGTAGCCGGTGCGCCCGAGGAGGCCCCGGGCCCGGCCGCCGAACCCGTCCATCACCTCGGCGGCGGCCAGGACGGTGCCCTCGCGGATCAACCAGTTCATCGGCGGATCAACCAGTTCATCGGCCCGTGCCCGGCAGGTGCCCGGTACGGGGGTGCCCGGCACGGGGGTGTCGGCCACGGCGGCTCCCGTCGGGTCGACCCCCCGTTGGCCGCACGGCTCCGGGACCGAGTAGCCTTGACGAACTGTGTCTAAGCGAACCAACAAGCGCAAGCTCCGGGCCAAGAAGAAGGCCAACCACGGCAAGAAGCCGAACTGCGGGCGCGGCTGACCGTCGCCCCCCGGGACCGGGCGACCACGCCCCGTCCCGCGTCCCGCACCGGGTGACCGGTCGGAGCCGTTCACCACTGAGCAGCTGGGTGTCCCCTCGCCGCTGACCTGTCGCGCCCCGGAACCTGGACCGCCCCCCGGCCGTCACCTCGGGGCCCAGGCGCAGCCGCGACGCTCGAGGACGCCCACCAGGGCCGATGGTCGGTCGGTGATGATCCCGTCGACCCCGAGGGCGCACAGGTCGTCCATCTCGGGCTCCTCCTCGATGGTCCAGACGTGGACGGCCAGACCCTCCTCGTGCGCCACCTCGACGAAGCGGGCGTCGACCAGGGTGATCTCCCCGACGGTCCGGGGCACCTGCAGGGCGACGTGGCGGGTGGGCGTCGGCCGCTCGCCGGCCTGCACCGCCCGGTAGAACTCGGCGGTGGCCAGCGTGCCCATCGACGTGGCGAACTCGGGTGCGTGGGCGGAGAAGTCGTCGGTGGCCGTGTCGAGGAACGAGGCGACGATGACGCGCGCCGCACAGTCGAACCGCCGGAGCAGGTCGGCCAGCGCCTCCTCGTAGGGCGGGACCACCGGGCCGGTCTGCTTGATGTCGAGGTTGAGCACCGTGTCCGGAAACTCCTCGAGCACCTCGTCGAGGAGCGCGAACCCGAACCGGTGGTCGGCGGGCGCCAGGCCCCGGAAGGGGTAGGCATCCTCGTCGAGCCCAGGAGCGACGTCCGCACCGGGCGCCCACCAGTAGGCGTTGTCCAGCCGGGTCAGCTCGTCGTAGGTGAACGAGGCGATCGTCCCGGTGGCGGCGGACGTCCGGTCGACTGTGGCGTCGTGGCACACGACCAGCCGGTGGTCCGCGGTGGCGTGGACGTCGAGCTCGATGCCCGTCGCCCCGGCCTCGAGGGCGGCGGCAATGGTGTGCAACGTCGATGACGGGCCCTCCCACGCACCACCCTGATGGGCGTAGGCGATGACCCGTCGGTCAGGCCACACCCCGGTGGGACGGGAGGTCGGGGCTCCGGACGAGGTGGTCACGGAAGAACGGTAGCCTCTGCTCCGCCATGCTGGACCACGTCTTCACCCATCTCGTCTCCGCCCACCGGAACTCCTTCGAGGCCGCGCTGCTGCAGCGCCAGGCCGTCGAGGAGCGGTTCCAGGTGGACGTCTTCCTGGGGGACGTGAGCTTCGAGACGTCCTACAGCCTCCCGGGCGAAGTGCGCCCGGCCCGGATCCGCGTGGACACCAGCCTCGACTGGCCGACCTGGAGCCAGACCTCCTATCGCAGCTGGGCCATCGGTGACGACCCGGACGAGCCACCGGAGGTCCTGGTCGAGATCGCCTTCCGGGTCCAGGGCCTCGACGGGGTGCCCGACGCCGCCCCGCTGCTGGCCGCACTGCCCGTGACGCTGGAGGTGTTGGGCGAGCCGCTGGTGCGCGGCCCAGCCACGATCGAGCAGATGCTCATCGGCGGTGGCGACCCGGAGTGCGCCGTCGAGGTGGCCTACGAGGGCTCGTGCGCCATCGACGAGGCGACGCTGGAGGACCTCGCGACCCTGGAGGCCGGGTTGGCGCCGCTCGGCCGGGAGGTGGCCTCGCTGCTCGTCCGCATCGCGGACCTCCCGTTCAGCTTCCGGCCGGTCGAGCCGATCGACGACTGACCGGGCGACGGCCGGTCACGGGGCCAGTGCGGCGCAGACCGCCGACCCCTCGAGGGCGAGCAGGTGGGCGAACGCCTGCTCGGTCGCCTTCGCCGGGATGACCTGCGCGTTGACCTGCACCACCACCGACCGGGTGCCGTCCTCCGTCGATGCCGCGAACTGCGTGAACCCGAGGGTGTTGCCGGTGTGCCCGTAGACCGTGCCGCACGACGTCCGGTAGCGGAACACGGCCAGGCCGGCGGAGTTGGTGCCGGGGCCCGGCGGCTCCGACGACCCGGGTCGGAACGTGAACTGGCTGGCATGGGCGGCCGGCGTGGTGAGCGATCCACTGACGTAGGCACGTACGAAGTGGTCGACGTCGGCGGGCGTCGCCACGATGCCACCGGACGCCCAGCTCCATCCGGCCGAGAACCCGTTCGTCACGTCGTCCGGGGCGGCGTCGGTCGACACCTGGTAGCCGTGGGCGTAGGGCGCCGGGAGGTCCTCGGTCTGCGGGAGCGAGGTGGCGTCGAGTCCGAGTGGTCCGGTCACCAGCGTGGCCAGCTCGTGCTCGTAGGACCGCTTGGCGACATCCTGGACCATCAGACCGACCAACTCGTTGTCGGTGTTGGAGTACTCGTAGGACGTCCCTGGACGGAAGTTCATCTTCGCGTCGAACGCCAGCCGGACGAGCCCGAGGCGCGAGGGCGGGTCGTAGGGGTTGGCGGTGATGTCCGGACCGAAGGCGGGTGACCGGATGAAGTCCGGGATGCCACTGGTGTGCTGCAGCAGCTGGGCCAGCGTGACCTTCCGCCAGGCCGCTGGCAGGTCCGGCACCGACTTCCCGACCTGGTCCGACAGACGGAGCTCCCCCTTGGCCACGAGGGCGAGGGCCACGGCGCCGCTGTACATCTTGGAGACGCTCGCCAGGCGCAGGGACGTGGTCGGCGTGAGGGGATCCTCGGTGCCGACCTCGGACGTGCCGAAGCTGTAGACCGCCGTCGAGCCGTCGCGGTCGACCAGGACGATCGCACCCGGCGGGCCGCCGGCTCCGGTCACCAGGGCCTGCCCCTCAGCGTTGATCTCCTGGCAGTCGGCGTCGCAGGGCGGGGTGGTGTCGGCAGTGGTCGTGGCGGCCCTCGGCGCTCCTGGGGTAGCCGCGGCAGCCACCACGCCCCCCGGGGCGCCGACGACCGGAGCCAGGACGAGACCCATCACCAGCGCGCACGAGGCCGCCGTCCGCACGGGGTGCCGGAGCATGGGACGACCCTAGGCCAACGAGCCAGCGATCCGCCGGCTCAGCTGAAGAGCCCGGCGCCGACGGCCAGCTCCCGCAGGTCGGCCAGGGGACGGGCGCCGACGTGGCTGATGACCTCGGCCGCGCAGACCCCACCGAGACGGGCGGCCTCCTCGGGAGGGAGTCCGTTGGTGATGCCGTAGAGGAAGCCGGCGGCGAACAGGTCACCCGCCCCGGTGGTGTCGACCACCTGGCCGACCGGGGCCGCCGGCACCTCGACGGGGCCCGACGCGGTCACGACGACCGAGCCGCGCGCGCCCCGGGTCAGGACGGCCAGCACACCGGTCTCGGCGACGGCGTCGACGGCCGCGTCGAACGTCGACGTGGCGAACAGCATCATCGCCTCCTCCTCGTTGGCGAAGAGGAGCTCCAGGTCACCCCCGAGGAGCTCGAGGAACTCGGCCCGGTGGTGCTCGACGCAGAAGGGATCCGACACCGTCAGGGCCACCGAGGCGTCGTTGAGGTGGGCGATCTCGATCGCCTCGCGCATGGCCGCCTTGGCCGTCGGCTGCTCCCAGAGGTAGCCCTCGAGGTACACGACCTGCGTCGAGGCCAGGTGCCCGCCGTGGAGGTCCACCGCGCCGAAGTCGGACGCCACGCCGAGGTGTGTCGCCATCGTGCGCTCGGCATCGTCGGTGACGAGGACGAGACAGTGACCGCTCACCACCTCGCCGGGCACGGCCGGGGTCGGCGTCGGGTCGAAGGCCACGCCGACGGAGCGGATGTCGTGGGTGAAGGCCCGGCCCAGTCCGTCGTCGGCCACACGGCCGAGGAAGGCGGCCCTCCCGCCGAGCGCGGCCACACCGGCCGCCGTGTTGGCCGCCGATCCGCCCGACGCCTCGGTGGTGGTCCCCATGCGGTCGTAGATGGCTGCCGCCCGCTCGTGGTCGACCAACGCCATGGTGCCCTTGACCAGATCGAGCTCGCCCAGCAGCTCGTCGGACGCGGACGCCAGGACGTCGACCAGCGCGTTACCCACGCAGACGACGTCGAGTCTGGTGGTCGACGGCGGGGCGTCGTCCGGGGTCGGGGGGGAATTCTGGTCGGAACCGGGGTCGGAGGGCACGGTGCGACGGTAGCCTGCCCAGCATGCGCACTTCGACTCCAGAGGCCGCCGACGCAGCCTCCTACCGCCTGGCGACCTCGGTCCTGCCCCACGCCTACCGGCTGACCCTCACACCGGACCTCGGTGCCGCCACCTTCACGGGCGAGGTGGAGATCGACGTCACCGTCGGTGCGGCCACCGACGAGGTGGTGCTCAACGCCGCCGAGCTCGAGATCACGTCCGCCGAGGTCGTGCCGGCGGGCACCGCCCCGCTGGCTGCCGCCTCGATCGTCCTCGACACCACCGAGGAACGGGTGCTGCTCACCTTCGCACCGGGCCTCGCGCCCGGCACCGCCACGCTCCGGCTGGCCTTCACCGGCATCCTCAACGACAAGCTGCGCGGCTTCTACCGGTCCACGTTCACCGACGAGGCCGGCGTCGAGCACGTGATCGCCACCACCCAGATGGAGTCGACCGACGCCCGCCGCGCCTTTCCGTGCTTCGACGAGCCCGAGTTCAAGGCGACCTTCGAGATCACCCTGGTGGTCGATGACCACCTGGCCGCCTACTCGAACAGCCCGATCGTCGAGGAGACGCCCGAGCCGGGTGGCCGCAAGCGGGTCCACTTCGGACCGACCATGGTCATGTCCACCTACCTGGTGGCCTTCGTGGTCGGGCCCCTCGGGCACACGGACCCGGTGGACGTCGACGGCGTGCCCCTGCGGGTGGTGCACCCGGTGGGCAAGGGGCACCTGACCGAGTTCGCCCTCGAGGTCGGGGCCCACGCGCTGCGGTTCTTTACCGAGTACTTCGGCATCCCGTACCCGGGCGACAAGGTCGACATGGTGGCCATTCCCGACTTCGCCGCGGGGGCCATGGAGAACCTCGGCTGCATCACCTATCGGGAGTCGGCGCTGCTGGTCGACCCGGCCACCGCCGCCCGCGTCGAGCTCGAGCGGATCGCCGACGTGGTCTGCCACGAGATGGCCCACATGTGGTTCGGCGACCTCGTGACCATGAAGTGGTGGAACGGCATCTGGCTGAACGAGGCCTTCGCCACGTTCATGGAGGTGCTGGCCGTGGACGCGTTCCGCCCCGAGTGGCAGCGGTGGGTGAGCTTCGGCGTCGAGCGCGAGGCGGCCATGGCCGTCGACGGGCTGCACGCCACCCGCCCCGTCGAGTTCCCGGTGGGACGGCCCGAGGAGGCGGAAGGGATGTTCGACGTCCTGACGTACCAGAAGGGCGGCAGCGTCCTGCGCATGCTCGAGCAGTTCATCGGCCCCGACGTCTTCCGCGAGGGCATCCACGACTACCTGGTGGCCCACTCGTACGGCAACACCGAGACTCGCGACCTCTGGGACGCGCTCGAGCGCTCGAGTGGCCGGCCCGTCGCCCGCATCATGGACACCTGGATCAACCAGGGCGGCTACCCGCTCGTGACGGTGGAGGCGGACGGGTCGCTGGCCCAGCAGCCCTTCTGCTACTCCGGCGCCCCCGGCGGGGCCATCGGCTCGCGCTGGCAGCTGCCCGTGCTCCACCGGGCGCTCGACTCGGGCGCCGACTGGAACGACGCCGTGCTGATGACGGCGGCCACCCAGGAGATGGGCGGCTCGGGCGACCTGGTGGTCAACGCCGGGGGCTCCGGCTACTACCGGGTGGCGTATTCGCCCGAGCGGGTGGCCCACCTGGCCGGCCGCCTCGGTGACCTCGCGCCCCTCGAGCGCTACAACCTGGTGTCGGACACCTGGGCGGCCACACTGGCCGGCCACGCCCGGGTCGCCGACCTGCTGCGCCTGGCCAAGGCACTGGCCGACTCGGGCGAGGGCGACCCCAGCGTGTGGTCGGTGGTGGTCGGCGCCATCGGGCTGTTCGACCGCATCGTGCCCGACGACGGACGGCTGATCCTGGCGGAGGGTGTGCGGACGTTGCTGGGCCCCCTCGGCGATCGACTCGGCTGGGACCCGTCACCGTCCGACGACGAGCGCACCCCGTCCTTGCGGTCCGCCGTGCTGCGCACCCTCGGGACCATCGGCGCCGACCCGGCGGTGCGGTCCGAGGCCGCGGCCCGGTTCGCCGCCCGGGCGACCACCCCGCTGCATGGGGACACGGCCTCGGCGGTGCTCGACATCGTCGCCGCCGACGGCGGCGTCGACGAGTACGAGGCGTTCCTCGCCACCTACCGGGCGGCGGCCACGCCCCAGGAGGAGAACCGCTACCTCGACGCGCTCGCCAGCTTCGGGGCCACCGACCTGGCCGCCCGCACGTTCGAGCTGGCCATGACCGAGGTCCGCAGCCAGGACGCCCCGTTCCTGATCCGCCTCCTGCTGGCCAACCGGGAGACCGGGCCGGCCACGTGGGAGCGGATCGTGGCGGCATGGGACGAGTTCCCGAAGAAGTTCCCCTCGAACACCCTGCCCCGGATGCTCGACGGCATCCGCGCCCTGTGCTCCCCACCCGAGATGGCAGCGGCCGTCGCCGCGTTCGTGACCGCCCACCCGTTGGCGGCGGGCGGGCGGACGGTGGACCAGATCCTCGAGCGCCTGGCCATGAGCGTGGCGTTCGGGCAGCGCGAGGGCGCGGGGCTGCCCACCACCCTCACCGAGGTGCTCGGACTCGACGCCTGACCGGTTCCGGGGACCGGTCCGACCGGTCCCCGGCGAGTCTCTAACCTGAGCCGGTGCAGATCGGTCTGATCCTGGGCGTCTTCGCTCTCATCTTCGTGGCGGAGCTGCCCGACAAGACCATGATCGCCACCCTGATCATGGGCAGTCGCTACCGGCCGGTCCTGATCTGGATCGGGGCCACCCTGGCCTTCGCCATCCACGTCACCATCGCCGTGCTGGCCGGCCGACTCCTGGCCCTGCTCCCCCACCGCTGGGTCGAGGCCGTGACCGCGCTGCTCTTCGCCGGGGGTGCCGCCTACCTGCTCTTCGTGCCCGAGAAGGAGGAGGAGGTCGAGGGCGAGGAGGAGGTCGAGGACGCGCCGCCGGGCCTCAAACCCATCGGCACGGCGTTCGTGGTGATCTTCGTGGGTGAGTTCGGCGACCTGACCCAGATCCTCACGGCCAACCTCGCCGCCAAGTACCACCAGCCGGTCTCCGTCTTCATCGGCGCGTTCGCCGCCCTCACCTCGGTCGCCGCCCTCGGCGCGTTCGGCGGGCGGGCGCTGCTGCGGGTCCTGCCCCTGACGGTGATCCGCAAGGCCGGCGGGGTCCTGCTCGCCGGGTTCGCGGTCTACACCCTCGTCACCCTCCTCCGCGGGTAGGACCGACACCGGTGCCGTCGTGGCACCGGCGGGGTCGGCGACCCGCCGGGCGGATAGCGTCGACGTCATGACCTCCGGCGCCGACACCCTCCGACGCGTGGCCCCTGGTGCTGTCGACGCCCTCGACGCCGTGGTCGGTGCCCTCTGGGCCGCTGCCGCCGCGTCGGGCACCACCGCCATCGTGGCACTGGCCGCCGAACGGTCGGCCGGGCTCCTCGGCCTCGACCCGCTGCGCCCGACGGGCCGGCACGCGACCGTCGCCGGGTGGGACGGCGACGTCGGGACCGTGCTCGACTTCGCCACCCAGTGCACGCTCGACGTGGCGTCGGTCACCGACGAGCAGCGCGCCGGCTTCCTGGCGGCCACCGGACCCCTGGCCGCCGAGCTGGCCGCCGCCCTCTGGGTGGTCGACGTGCTGCCCCGGACCCGGGCCGCGCTGGACGCCCTGTTCGGCGACGGATCCTGGCCCGACCCGACCGCCGACGACGTACCGGGGGGCCTGTGGGGCGCACTCGACGGTGTCGTCCGGGTCGTGCCCGCCCTCGATGCGCTGGACCCGGTGACCTCCGAACTGGTCCGCCTGCGGGGGGCCCGCCAGCACGACTGCCGCCTGTGCCGTTCGCTCCGGAGTCGCTCCGCCCTGCGGGCCGGGGCCACCGACGAGGACTTCGCCGCCGTCGACCACTACGCCGAGAGCGACCTGTCCCCACTGGCCCGGGCCTCGCTCGCCCTGGTGGACGCCATGGTGTGGACGCCGGGCCACCTCGACCCCGCGGTCGTGAGCGCCCTGCAGGCCGCGGCCACGCCCGCCCAGCAGGTGGAGGTGGTGCTCGACGTCACCCGCAACGCCCTCAACAAGGTGGCGGTGGCACTGGCCGCCGATGCCGCCCATGTCGAGGACGGTGTGGAGATCTACGACATCGAGCCCGACGGCTCACTCGTCTACGGGCTCGATCCCGACTGACCCACCGACGGACCCACCGACGGAGGTCGCCCGTCATCGGGGACCCCGGCGTCCGCCGTCAGTCCGGACCGAGGCGACCGGGCGGTCAGTGGTTGCCGACGTCGACCGAGATGTAGGCGCTCGTGTACGTCAGGCCCGAGGCGGTGGACGCCTCCACAGCCAGGTAATAGGGGCCGTCGCCCACGTTGTGGGTGTTCCATCTGGCGATCCACCCGGTAGGGGTCCACTTGCCCGAGGCGACCGACGCATCGTCCAGGCCCTGGCCGTAGAGGACGAACTCGACGTCGGTGACGTCCCGGGCCACCACCCCGGCCCGCATGTAGAAGGTGCCCTTCAGGTGGGCCTCGTTGTGGGGGAAGATGACGGTGGCCTCCAACTGCGGCTGCAGACCGGCCCGCTCCTGCTGGGTGGCCAGTGAGGTCGCGAAGAGGCTGAGCTTCGCCTGTCGGGCATAGGCCGTCATCGCCCGCATGTAGGACGGTGCGTAACCACCGAGATTGTCCTGCACCACGTAGTCCGGCAGCTTGGCGATGTTGGCCGTCACGTTGGCGATCGTGACCTGCTCACTGTGCCAGCCGCCCGAGTCGGCGGGCCCCACCCGGTTGGACTCCACGGCCTGGCCCGCCGAGAGGGCGAGGGCACACGCGAACAGGACCAGGGGCGTCCACAGGCGGGTCGAGGGGCTGACCCACGCCAGATCGACCACCGCACCCTGCTCGGGCGGATCGAGGACCCGCTCGCACCACGACAGCAGGATCAGGTACGTCCCGATGAGGATGAGCAGGACGAACGGGGCGTACCGGATGGCGTCGCCCAGGCCCAGCTGCGAACGCCCCACGGTGGCCGACAGCAGGAAGGCCAGACCGAACGTGATGAGTGCGACCCCGACGGGGGCCCCGTCGGCGACCCCCCGCCGGAGTCCCACCACCAAGGTCACGACCGCCAGGCCGAGCACCACGCCGCCGAAGAACTTCTCCACCCCGTACCCGGCCTCGCTGCCGAAGACGTTGCCGGTCTCCACGACGAAGAAGCGGAGCGTGGCCTCCAGCGTCTGTGGCGCCGCCCCCGACCCGGCCCTCGCCAGGGCGAAGTCGAAGCCGATGAAGTACACCACGGTGGTGACCACCCCGGCGCCGAGCCAGATCCCGAGCGCGGCCAGCGAGCGGCGGCGCAACCAGAGGAGCACGAGCAGCGAGGGCCAGATCAGGAGACCCTGGAGGCACGAGTAGCTGGCCACGACGGCCACCACCACGGCGGCCACGAACGCCACCCGGGACACCACCTCGGCATCGAGCAGGTACAGGACGACGCCGAACCCCAACAGGGCCATGAACCAGGCGATGTTGAAGCCGAGCAGCGCCTCGGCGATGACCACCGGCGACAGGAGCACGAAGGCCACCGGGACGTAGACGATCATCGGCAGTCCGGGCGTGCGTCGTCGGTGCGTCAGGATGACCAGCGCGGTGGCGCCGCACAGGGCGACGACGCAGAGGTAGTCCTCCGCCTGCAGGTTGAAGTGGGTGGTGGCCCCGAGCGCCAGCACGACGAGCTTCGGGAAGAGCATCCGGTGCTCGTTGTGCTGCGCCCACAGGTAGGACCAGGTCAGGGTCCCGTCGTGGGCCCGCTTGAGCAGGTCGATGTCGGTCCACTGGTCGTCGTAGATCATGTTGACCGAGTAGGTGTGGACGTAGAAGAAGGCGGCCAGACCGGCGAAGGCGAACAGGGCCACGGCCACGGCGTCGGCCACGGGTGAGGACAGGCGCGTCACCAACTCCGGCCACCACTTCGGTAGGCCGGTCGCCTCCGAGGTCATGGGCTCCGCTCGCACGGGGCCTGTCAAGGTCTGCATCCCGCCCCATCCTGGTCGATGGACCCCACAAACGCCTGGTCAGTGTAGGGGAAGGTGTCCGGGTGGTGCCGACGGCCTGGTGGCGGTGTGGCAGGGTGGACGGATGGAATCGACCAGCGCGGCACGCACCGGTGGCGACCACCGGACGGTCGAGGAGCGTCGCGAGCACCTGTTCGCACTCGCCCGGACGACCACCGGCTTCATGCCCGACGACGAGGGTGAGGCCCTGTTCCTGGCCGCACTGCGGGCCGGCACGTCGGTGCCCGGGGCCACCTTCGTCGAGATCGGCGCCTGGTGCGGCAAGTCCACCACCTACCTGGGTGCGGCGGCCGAGGAGACCGGTGCCGTGCTGTTCAGCCTCGACCACCACCACGGCTCCGAGGAGAACCAGGCCGGGTGGGAGCACCACGACAGCGCCCTCGTCGACCCGCGCACCGGGCGCATCGACACCCTGCCCCACTGGCGGCGGGCCATGATCGCCGCCGGCCTCGAGTCGTCCGTGGTCGGTCTGGTGGGCGACTCGCCGACCGTGAGCTCGCGCTGGACCACCCCGCTGGCGTTCTGCTTCATCGACGGCGGTCACGGGGACGAGCCGGCGTGGGCCGACTACCGCGGCTGGTCGCCCCACGTCGTGCGCGGCGGCTGGATGGCCATCCACGACGTCTTCCCGAACCCCGCCGACGGTGGCCGACCTCCGTTCGACATCTGGCGCGCCGCACTCGACTCGGGCGAGTTCACCGAGGACGGCGCCTGCGGGTCCCTCCGCATCCTGCGCCGCATCTGACCACCGGATCCGACGACGGTCCCCGAGCGGCCCCGAGGCCGACCGAACGGCCGACCGAACGAGCGACCGAGTGGCCGAGTGGCCGGCTCAGGCGACGCCGAAGAGCGTGCGCTCGTCGCTGACCGGGGACGTTGCCTCGTGGGGCGCGGTCCCGTCCGTCTCCACCTGTGCCGGCACGGCGGTCGACCGCTGGCGATGGTGCTCGATCACGGTCATGGCCAGCACGGGACCGAGGGCGATGGTGAAGGCGAGCAGGGACAGTGGGATCATCAGGAACAGCAGCATGGCGAATCGGACGACACCGTCGGTCGGCGTCGTCCACCTCCTTCGACCTCCACGCTACGGAGGGTGCCTGGGACGTCCATGACCCCCCGCTGGGGACCCGCTGGGAATCGGCCGACCACCCGGGGCCCCACTACGGCGTGCGGGTGAATTCCTCGGCCGTGTCCGGGGCGACGGTCCGCCCGGTCGGCGGCTCGGACGCCGGCGTGGTGGCGAGCGAGATGCCGGTCGACGACGTCAGCGACGGCGCCGACCGCACGTCGGTCCCGACGACCGCGGCGGAGGCGTCCAGATCGATCCGGGCGAGGGTGGGTCGGTCGGCCAGGTAGATGGCCACGGATAGGGCGGCCAGGACCAGGAACCACGACAGGTTGAGGCCGACCGGTGTCTGGGTGACGACCGCGTCCGACAGCAGGACCTCACGATGGGGCAGTAGACGATCCGCGGCGTGTCCGGTGAACGCCTCCGGTGGGCGAGCACCACGAATGCGGTGGAGCCGCAGAGGGCGATGCCGCTCAGGGAGTCCTCCACCGGGACCTGGAGGCGGATGGTGTACGCCAGCAGCAATTTCACGAGGGTGGGCACCGGGATGCGGTTCTCGTTGACCTGGGTCCGCAGCCCACCGACCGGGAGGGCTGGGTCGGCCTCACGACGCGGCTCGGACGCGCCGTCATCGCCAGTTCACGGACCGTGAGGCGTCGCGGCGTCCGGGCGGCACCGCACCGGGGCCGGCCCGACCCGCCCGGGTCGGCTCAGCCGGGTCCGGGGGTGCCCGGGGTCCGCAGCGCCGGCTCCACCGGCGCCTCGGGGGCGGGCTCGGTCAGGTCGAGGTGGCTGGGCAGCCCCTCGCCCCGGAACAGGCCGGAGGCCGGCGTGCAGTGGCCCAGCGCGTCAGCGGCCAGCACCATGGCGCCGGCCGTGTACGTCGACCGCTCGAGCGGCGGGTACGTCGCCTCCTCGGGGTAGACCATCCCGGTCCAGTAGGAGCCGTCGTCGTTGCGCAGCGCCTGGACCCAGCGGAACAGCTCACGGGCCTGGTCGTCGCGACCCATGGCATCGAGTGCGAGCACGCACTCCGCCGTCTCGGCGGCGGTCACCCACTCGCCGGTCGAGACACAGCGCACGCCGCGTCCCTCCATGACGAACGTGGACCAGGAACCGTCGATGCGCCGGCGGGCGGCATCGCCACTCAGCGCGCCGGACAGGATCGGGTAGTACCAGTCCATGGCGAACTCCACCTTGGGGGCGAAGGCGTCGGGGTCGTGGGCCACCGCATGGGCCAGCCGGCCGGCGGCCAGCTCCCAGTCCGGGCGCTCCTGGTCGAGGCGCTCGGCGATGGCGATGGCGCAGCGGAGGCTGTGGTAGATCGACGACGAGCCCGTCAGCAGTGCGTACTCCTCGAGAATGCCGGCCGAATCGAGGGACCAGCGGATCGAACCGTCGAGGCGCTGCCACCGCAGCACGAAGTCGACGCCGGCCGCGACGGTCGGCCAGAGCTGCTCGAGCCCGTCGAGGTCACCGGTCGAGATGTAGCGGTGCCAGGCCCCGGTGGCCAGGTACGCGCACACGTTGGTGTCGAGGCGGGCGTCCTTGACCCCGGTCTGGAGGTAGTAGTTGAACCAGCTGCCGTCGGGCAGCTGCGTGTCGACGAGCCACTGGTAGGCGGCGTCCGCCTCGTCGTCGAGGCCGACGGCCGTGAGCGCCATGGCCGCTTCCACGTGGTTCCACGGATCGCAGTGTCCACCCGGGAACCACGGGATCATCCCGTCGGGACGCTGCAGGGCGACGATCGACCGCGCCGTCTCGAGCACCTGGTCGGCGCTGATGATGCCCGGGACCTCGGGGATCACCCTCATGCGCCGACCCCTACGGGGCTCGCTGCACCGGACGCGGTGACCGGCAGCGGCTTGACCAGGTAGACGACCAGGCTCTTGCCGACCAGCGGGTTCAGGATGCGCTCGGCCGTGCGGGTGACGGTGGGTGCCTTCTCGATGTCCCACACCAGGAGCCGGTGGTAGGCGGCGACGGCCGGGTTCTTGTCGTTCGTGGTGCCGACCAGGCACTTGAGCCACCAGTAGGGCGCATGGAGTCCGTGGGCGTGGTGGTGACCGGTGGCCTGCATGCCGGTGCCCTCCAGACGCTCGACGAGCTGGCTCTGGCGGTAGATCCGGACGTGGCCGCCGGGCACGTTGTGGTACTCCTCGGACAGCGCCCAGTTGATGAACTCGGGCCCGGTCCGGGGCACGGTGATGGCCATGGTGCCGCCGGGACGCAGGACCCGGGCCAGCTCGGCCATGGCCTGCTCGTCATCGGGAATGTGCTCCAGGATCTCCGAGGCGATCACCCGGTCGAACGCGTCATCAGCGAACGGCAGCGCCAGCGCGTCGCCCCGGACGGCGCCGACCCGCGACTCGACGGGGTCGAGCTCGCCGGCCACGGCCATGGCACCGAAGGTGTCCTGCACCTTGCGGACCTCGTCGGCGCCGAAGTCGAAGGCCACCACCTCGGCGCCCAGCCGGGCCGCCTGGTAGGCGTGCCGGCCGAAGCCGCAGCCCAGGTCGAGCACCTTGTCGCCGGAGCGCACACCGAGCCGTTCGTAGTCCACGGTCAGCATCGGCCGGCCTCCTTGTCCTCGAGCAGTTTGCGGTACTGGTCGGCCGTGCCGGCCGCCGTGACCTGCCAGGTGAACCGGCCGAGCACCCGCTCGCGGCCGGCGGCCCCGAGCCGCTCCCGCAGGGCGTCGTCGTCGAGCAGCCGTCCGATGGCCTGGGCGAGGGCGCCCGGATCGTCCGGTGGGACCAGCAGGCCGGTCTCCCCATCGGTGCCGACCACCTCGGGCAGGGCACCGCCGGTGGTGGCCACGAGGGCGACCCCGCAGGCCATGGCCTCGATGGCCGGGAGCGAGAAGCCCTCGTAGAGCGACGGCACGACGGCCACCTGGGCCTGTCCGTAGTTGCGGGCCAACTCGTCGTCGCTGATGCCGGTCACGCAGCGCACGATCGGCCCCAGGTCGAGCCGCTCGATCGCCTTGGCCACCCGCCCCTCGGGCCGGGGGTTGCCGATCACGACCAGCTCGATCTCCCGCTCGGTGCGCAGCTTGGCCACGGCCTCGAGCAGGGGCACGAGGCCCTTCATGGGGACGTCGGAGGACGAGGTGACCATGATGCGACCGGGCACGGGGTAGACGTCCTCGCGGGGACGGAAGACCGTGTGGTCGACGCCCACCGGGACGACGGTCATCCGGGCGGACTCGACCCCCATCTGGGCGGTGATGTCGGTCTTGGACGACTGCGACACGGTGATGATCCGGGGCAGTGACCGGGCCACCTTGACCTGCATCCGCAGGAAGCCGAACCAGCGGCGTTGGCTGAACTGCTGCCACGGGTTGGTCGTGTGGCTCAGTGCCAGCTGGCGGTCGACGGTGATGGGATGGTGCAGGGTCTCGAGGACCGGCCAGCCGTCGTCCATCATCCCCTGGATGCCGTAGCCGAGGCACTGGTTGTCGTGGACCAGGTCGAACTCGTCGCGGCGGGCGGCCAGCATCCGGCGGGCCCGGATCGAGAACGTCCAGGGCTCGGGGAAGCCGGCCGTGCACATCACCCCGAACTCGAGGGCGGCCACCGACGTCGGGTACGAGTTGACGAACTCGGCCAGGTGGGGCACCCGGAAGGGGTCAGGATCGCGGTAGAGGTCGAGGCTCGGCACCGGGGTGAAGCCGACGCCCTCGTCGACCTCGGGCCACGGCTGGCCGGCGAAGACCTCGACGGAGTGGCCGAGGGCCACCAGCTCGCGGGTCAGGTGGCGGGTATAGACGCCCTGGCCACCGCAGCGCGGGTTCCCCCGGTACACGAGGAAGGCGATCCGCAGGCCGCCGGGCGCCGGTGGGCGGGGCGGGATGCGCTCGGGGACGGGAGGCGGCTTCTTCGGACCCTTGACCTTGTTGCGACCGAACCAGAGACTAGGCATGTCGGTCCGGCGCAGGGGTGCACATAAGAGACAGATACTCTCGCGAGCAGGGCCGATGCGCAAACCCCGGGCGTCCGGAGGGGCGGCCGGAGCCCGTCACCCTCCGTGGTGGAGGCCCAATTGCACGGCCTTGACCAACAGCAGCAGGACCGCCACCAGCAAGTAGACGCGCAGGCCCCACATGCCGATGAGCCGGGTCCTCGACCAGGTGGGGCGCTCGAGCAGGCTGAGCTGGGGCATCCGCCAGGTGGCCTTGCGCTCCATCGGCACCACCGGGACCGGCTCCCGATGCGACCGGTTCCGGACCAGAACTACTGCGCCGACCAGGTAGCACACCAGGAGGACACCCCCCAGGACCTCGGCCAGGAGCGTCACGTTCACCGAGGTGAACAGGGTCGTGATCATCAGCACGAGGGACATCGCCAGCAGGATCGACACGATGACGCTGGCCAGGATGTTGAGCCACAGCCGGTTCACCCAGGGCCCGAGCACCTGCTTGTCGTTGCAGAGCAGCAGCAGGAAGACCGTCGCGCTCGGCAGGAGCACCCCGGCCAACGCCTGGACCCCGGTGGTGATGAGCCCGAGGGGTGCCCCGGGGATCAGCACAATGCCGGCGGCCAGGACCACCATGCCGGTGAACGCCCCGTAGAAGAACTTGGCGTCGCGCCAGCTGCGGTGGAGTGAGTGGTGGGCTCCGAACACGTCGCCGAAGGCGTAGCTCGTCGACAGGGTCACGGAGGCCGCACCGATGATCGAGGCGTTCAGGAGGATGACGGCGAACACGGCGCCGGCGAACCGGCCGACCTCGTGCTGGAGCCCCCTGGCCACGCCGCCGGCGTTGGTGAAGTTGCCGAAGTAGTGCGTGCCGACGAAGGCGCTGGCCACCACCGCCATCAGGACGGCCGCGGCGAACACCGTGATCAGGGAGCCGACCACGGTGTCGGCCCGCTCGTAGTTGATCCACCGGGGGGTGATCCGCTTGTCGACGATGTTCGACTGCTGGAAGAACAGCTGCCACGGTGCCACCGTCGTCCCCACGATGGCGATGACCAGCAGCACCGACGTCGAGGTGAACCCACCCTGGACGCCCGGCGTCACCAGGCCGTGCAGGAAGGAGCCCGCGCTCGGATGGGAGGTGAAGGCCAGAGGGATGACCAGGAAGTTGACCGCGATGAAGACGAACATGAACCGTTCCCACCGTCGGAAGCTGCCCGAGGCGGTCATCACCACCAGGCCGACCGCCGCCAGGGGGACCGACCAGTACTCGCTCACCCCGAAGTAGTCGAGCGCCAGGCTGACCCCGATGAATTCGGTGGCGATGGTGAGGAAGTTGAGGATGAACAGGTCGCCCACCGAGAAGGCGCCCCAGAACTTGCCGAAGCGCTCGTTGATCAGTCGGGCGTGCCCGACACCGGTGACCGCACCCAGGCGCACCACCATCTCCTGGTTGACCACGAGCACCGGGATCAGCAGCGGCAGCACCCACAGCAGCGACAGCCCGAAGTTCTGCCCGGCCTGGCTGTAGGTGGCCACGCCACCTGCGTCGTTGTCGCCGACCATCACGATGAGTCCCGGTCCCATGATGGCGAGCAGGGTGAGCAGGCGCGCCGTCCACGAGCGGCGCGTGTCGAGGTCGTGCTCGCGGATGGTCCCGAAGGCGCCGTGGATGTCGCCCACGTGCGCGCTGTCGAGGACGGCCGACGCGTCGTGCTCCTCCGGTTGTTCCTGCTGTGATGGCGTTCGGGCCATGACGTACCTCTGGGCGCCGCGGCGCCTCGCTGATGGGTGGGCGGCCGCGCTCGTGCCGCTCCGTCGTTCTGGTCGGTCCGGGCGCACGGCCCGGTGCTCCTGCAGTGCGGCCGACGCGTCGGCCCGGTGGTTCGGATGGAGTGCCCCGTAGCGGGCTCCCGGGTGGGCGCGGTCCAGCCGCGCCCCGACTACCGGACGGGACTGGGGGGGTACCCGACGATGATCGGGGTACCGGGCTGCTTCAGGCAGCGGACCATGTCAGTCCTCCGCCGCCGTGCGACCGAAGTCGCGTCGGAACCCGGTGGGGAGCAGCAGCTCCAGCACGTCGTCGACCGTCACCACGCCGAGAACCGTGTGGTGCTCGGGGTCGAGGACGGGGGCCACGATCAGGTTGAAGTCCGACATCTTGCGCACGATCTCACCGAGGTCCCAGTCCGGGTGCAGGTGCAGCGGGTTCTCCTCGCACACTGCACCGAACGGTGCCGCCGGGGCGGACTGGACGAGGCGCACCACCGAGGCCGAGCCGACGACTTCGCCCTCCACGCCGTCGGCGAACACGACGTTGAGCGCCTCGGGGGCGAACGTGCTGGTGCGCACCGCGTCGAGCACCTCGGCCACCGTCGCACTGGCCGGCAGGCAGAGGAAGTCGGGACTCATCAGGCCACCGGCCGTCTCGGGGTGGTAGCTGAGGAGGGACCGGACCTTGCGCTGCTGCGGCTCGGGCATCAGGTTCAGGATCGGGAGCCGACGCTCCTGGTCGATGTCGCCGATGAGGTCGGCGGCGTCGTCCGGGGCCATCGACCCGAGGAGACGCGCCGCCTCCGCGTCGGAGCGGTTGCGGACGAACTCCGCCTGGTGCTCGGCGTCGAGCTCCTCGAACACGTCGGCCTCGAGCTCGCGGTCCTCGCCGACCGCCTCGATGATCTCCTCGCCCTCCTCGTGGGACGCGGCCTCGACCAGGTCGGCGATCTGGGCCGGGCGCAGCTTCTTGAGCTTGCGGTAGGGGATCCGGAGCTTCGACGTGGGTACGTGGGCGACGAACGGCTCGATGCTGGCCCAGTCGACCATCGGGCCCGGCCTGGTGCCCGTGCCGAGGGGTCCGGGCAGCAGCCGGCGCAGCAACGGGCGGCTCGAGGGGTCGACGGCCACGACCTCCCACGTGTCGGCGACCTTGGCCAACTCGATCTCGTTCGCCTTGATGATGCGGCCCCCGACGAAGTTGATGGCGTGGCGGGCCAGGAGGTCCTGGGCCAGGAGCAGCTCGCCTTCGCGCCGCTCGAAGTGGCGCAGGTCCACCCGGCGCCCGTCGAAGACGACGCGCCCCGACTCGAACGCCGCCACCTTGCGGATGGGCACGAAGAGGTCCCGCTCGCCGATGGTCACCACCAGGCCCACCACCGGTGGGTGCGGGGCGTCGCCGAGGCGTACGACCAGGTCTTTCACCCGGCCGATCCGATCGCCCCCCAGGTCGACCAGGGGACGCCGGACGATGTTGGAGAGATGCAGGATCTCCATGTCGGCGTGCGTCGCCACGTCGCTCGTGCTCATGCGCCCCCAAGCGTAGACGCGCCCCACCGCCCGAGGGGTGGCCGCCGGGACCCGCCTGGCGGCGCGGCCGGGCCCACGCCCGTCACCCCGGATCGGAGTCGCCCGTCACCACGGAGCGACGACGGTGCCGTGTGGTTAGATTGCCGTTCCTGGTCTTGGCCGTACGGGGGTACACCGCCATCGAAGTCCTCGCTTTCTACCTGCCGCAGTTCCACCCAATTGCCGAGAACGACACGTGGTGGGAGCCCGGGTTCACCGAGTGGACCAACGTCACCCGGGCCCGACCGCTGTTCCGCGGGCACGTGCAGCCCCACCTCCCCGCCGACCTCGGCTTCTACGATCTGCGGGTCCCCGAGGTGCGGGAGCAGCAGGCCCGACTCGCCCGGGCGCACGGCGTGACCGGCTTCATCTACTGGCACTACTGGTTCGGCGGGCGCCGTCTCCTCGAGCGACCGTTCGAGGAGGTCGTCGCCAGCGGCGAGCCCCGGTTCCCGTTCTGTGTCGCGTGGGCCAACCACAGCTGGACCGACCGGTGGATGGGCGGTGAGGAGCGGATGATGGTCGAGCAGACCTATCCGGGTCCGGAGGACGACCGGGCCCACTTCGGGCACCTCCGCACCGCGTTCGAGGACCCCCGCTACCTCCGGGTCGACGGACGCCCCGTGATGTTCGTGTTCCGGAGCCCCGACATGCCCGACCCGGCGGGATTCGTCGAGCGGTGGCAGGCGATGGCGGAGGACCTGGGCGGTCTCTACCTCGTGTCGTGCGGTCCGTTCGTCGACCCGGTCGCGACGACCGCACAGGGGTTCGACGCGATCGTCTTCATCGAAAAGCCGTTCGCCCGGCCGACCAACTGGTCGCGGATGAACTCCTACCTGCGCAACCACCACCTCCGGAAGGGACCGAACCGCTACGACTACGCGGACTTCTGTGGGTCGGCGCCCCCCGGCGACCTGGCGTGCACGGCCATCCCCTGCGTGTGGCCGAACTGGGACGACACACCCCGCCGGGGCCGGCGCGGCGTCGTCGCCGTCAATTCGTCGCCGTCACGGTTCCGCCGCCAGGTGTCGAGCGCCGTCGACATTGCCCGACGCGCGCCCGAGCGTGAGCAGATCGTCGCCATCAAGTCCTGGAACGAGTGGGCGGAGGGCAACTACATGGAGCCCGATCAGGAGTTCGGCACCGGATGGCTGGAGGCGTTGGCGCAAGGCCTGGCCGACCGGGGCGTCGACCCGGTCACCTAGGACGGGATCGGTCGGACCGGGGCCTCAGTCGCCCGTGTCGGCCGGTCGGGCCACGACGGCGAACTGCGGGTACCGCATGTCCCGGAACCGTCCGACGAGGAGGCCGGCGCCGCGGACGCGGGCCGGGTTGATGGGCGTCAGGCGCTCGATCCGGAACCCGGCGCCGACGAAGAGCTCCTCGATCGAGTCACGCGTGAAGAACCGCAGGTGGGTGCGGTCCAGCACGCCCCAGTCCGTGTAGTTCCAGAGGCCACGCCAGGCCAGGTTCCGCACCACCACGATGAACCGGACGTTGGGGATCGACGCCACGATGGTCCCGCCCGGTGCCAGGTGCCTGACGGACGCGGCCAGCACCGACCAGGGGTCGACGATGTGCTCGAGCACGTCGTTGAACACGATGCAGTCGTAGGACGCCCCGTCGGGAAGGGCATCCGGGAAGTACCCGTCGACGACGAGGTCGTAGTGGGAACGGGCCTGCTCCGCCGCCTCGGGGTCCGGCTCCACCCCCGTGAGGTGCAGGGTGGGGTCACGCTCCTTCAGCACGGCACCGAACCGCCCGCGGCTGCAGCCGACGTCGAGGATCGTGCGCGCCCCGGTTGGAACGAACGGCACCATCTCCCGTCGCTCCAGCCCGCCGTGGAACTTCGACAGATTGGACGATGGTTCGGTCACGGTGCCACCGGGCCCCTGATGGGAACCGCATAAGCGACGGCGTGGGCAACGGGCCGCACCCGGACGATCACCTGCGGTCGGCGCGTCATGTGCGGTCGGTCGTCCGCTGGAAGTCCGACGCCGTCCAGTTCCGGATCGGGAACCACGCCAGCACTCGCTGGAGCGTGCCCAACGCGTCGTCGTCGAGCCGGTGCTCCCAGGAGTTGGGGAGATCCTCGGCCACACGCTTCAACCGGAAGCCCTCGCCGGGCGTGTTGTGGTCGACCAGGTACTCCTCCCGCTGATCGGTCCACGGGAGGCCCAACTGCTCGCACAGGACCTTGAACTTCGCCACCGGGTCCACGCACAGGTCTTCGTGTGTCACCACGTGCCAGTCGGGATGGCGGCTGGCCGCGTCCTCGAGGACGGCCGTGAGCAGGCCGATGCGCCAACACATCCGCTCCACGGGGTCCGGACCCGGCTGGGGGACTCCCCACGGGTCACCGAAGCGCTCCCGGATCGCGGCACTGGTCTCGAGGGTCGAATTGCGACCGTCCTTCAGCTTGACCTGCTGCCAACTGGCGAGGACGTTGCCTGGATGGCGGAGCAGGACGAGCACGGTGATGTCGAACTCGGACGCCAGCCATTCGACGGCCAGTTGGGCGTGGATCGATTTCGCGACGATCGTGGTCGGCGCCGGGTCGCCGGGCGTTGCCCGCCCGGGCCGGGGATTGCTCGCCACCACCCCAGCGAGCCACGCGGCGGCATCCCGTTTGCCGTCGAAGATCCGCTCCTTCGCCGCCGGCCCGAGGATCAGCCGGGCCCACTTCTGGCGACGATGCTCGGTGGCGCCGCTCAGGATCCATGCCCACAGCCGGCGGTAGTCGGCGGCCGCGTCGCCGGGCTCGAGCAAGGGATACCGGCCGAGGTGCCGCTTGGCGTAGATGGCCGACGGGTTGTTGTCCTCGTTGTCGCGTTCGGGGGCGGTGCGGATGCCCGGATCCTGACTCAGCGCCGTCAGCGTCCAGGTCGTACCCGAGCGCGGCAGGCCGACGATCACCACCGGTCGCGATGGCTGCGTCACCGGCGACCAGCTCCGCGCCGGACGTCTGCGGGCCGGAGGGCGGGATCCGTCACACCCCGTCGTGGTCGGAGCGGTTGCAGGTGGAGCGGCACGAGGATGGATCGTACAGCTCGCACGTCGCCGGGCGGAAGGGACGACCGGAGTCCTGGGTCGTCGCACCGGGATCATCAGGGGCCCGCGCTTGACCCGGCGGCAGGGGCACGGGAACGGTCTGCGGTGACGACGGCCGACGACCACCCGCTCGGTGCCGCCGATGGTCCGTCGAGCGGTGGGCTGATGGCCCGGCCTGCGTGGGACCCTCCCCCACCAGGGGTTTCTCCTGTTGGAGCCGTCGGGCTGCGCCTTGGCCCGCCGGCGGGTCGCGGGGGTAGTCTCGCCCCCATGGACCTGAACTACCCCGTCGAGACTGAGCCGTTCCGCGCCGAGATCCGCCAGTGGCTGACCGACAACCTGCCGGAGGGATGGGGCACGCCCGGATTCTCCATGAGCAAGGAGGAGCGCAAGGCGTTCCTGACCGACTGGACGGCCAAGCTCTTCGACGGTGGCTGGATCTGCGCCTCGTGGCCCAAGGAGTACGGCGGCAAGGGCCTCAGCCTCATGGAGTCGGTGGTCCTCAACGAGGAGTTCGCCCGGGCCGAGGCACCACTACGGGCCGACTTCTTCGGCGACACCCTGGTCGGGCCGACCATCCTGCAGTGGGCCTCCGAGGAGCAGAAGCAGCAGTTCATCCCCGGGATCCTGAAGGGCACCATCGCCTGGTGCCAGGGATTCAGCGAGCCCGACGCCGGCTCCGACCTGGCCGGCCTCACGACCCGGGCCGAGCTCGACGGTGACGAGTGGGTCATCAACGGCCAGAAGGTGTGGACCACCCAGGCCCAGTTCGCCGACTACATCTTCCTGCTGGCGCGGACCGATCCCGACGCACCGAAGCATGCGGGCATCTCCTACCTCCTGGTCCCCATGGACCAGGAGGGCATCGAGGTGCGTCCGATCGCCCAGGTGGACGGCAGCGCGGACTTCAACGAGATCTTCATCACCAATGCCCGCTGCCCCAAGGAGAACGTGGTGGGCGGCGTCAACAACGGCTGGAAGGTGGCCATGACCACCCTCGGTTTCGAGCGCGGCTCGTCGGCCACCACCGGCCACCGCCGCTTCCTGCGGGAGCTCGACACGATCATCGCCGCGGCCAAGGCGAACGGCAGGATCGACGATCCGCTGATCCGCCAGCGGCTGGCCACGGCGTGGTCCAAGGTCAAGATCATGGAGATCAACGGCTACCGGTCGCTGACCGACGCGCTGAACGGCACCCACCACATGGCCGCACTGGGCGCCGCCAACAAGATGAACTGGTCGGAGTTCCACCAGGACACGATGGAACTGGCCATGGACATCCTCGGTATGGCCGGCCAGATCCTGACCGGCGACCCGAACGAGGTGTCCGACGAGGGGCTGCACCGGGGCCGCGAGGACTACCCGGTCAGCGCCCTGCAGGCGTCATTCTTCTTCTCCCGCTCCGAGACCATCTGGGGTGGCACCGCCGAGATCCAGCGCAACATCGTGGGCGAGCGGGTGCTCGGCCTGCCGAAGGAGCCCAAGCCGGTCGCCGCCGGCTGACCCGGCAACCGGTCGGCCTCCGAGCTGGTTGCGGCCGCCCCGTTCAGCCGTGCGGTGAGGCGTATGCCGCTGCCAGCTGCGTCCGGCTGCGCACGCCGAGCTTCCGGTAGACGCGCGTGAGGTGCGACTCGACCGTCCGCTGCCCCATGAACAACTGCTCCGCCACCTGGCGGTTCGACAGACCCGAGATCACGAGTTCCACGACCTCGCGTTCGGCCGGGGTCAACACGGAGCCACCGTCGGAACTGCGTCCGACCCGCAGTCCGACTCTGTCGAGTTCGTCCCGGGCGCGCTGGGCCCACGGTGGAGACCCGAGCCCATCGAAGAGTTCGATGGCGTGGACAAGCGACTGCACGGCCTTCCGCTTCGCGCGACCCCGACGGTGGATCTCTCCGGCGACCAGCCAGGTGCGCGCCTCCTCGAACGGCTGGTCGACCCGGCGATGGAACTGGATCGCTCGCTCGATGGCAGCCGCCGCCTCTGCCACGTCACCCCGGGCGATCGCGAGCAGCGCCTGGCATCGGGCAGCGGCGATCATGGCCCAACATCCGGTGGACCGTGCGGCGCAGTGCTCAAAGTACGCCAGCAGTTCTGACGCGGCGTCGAGTTGGCCGAGGCGAACGAGCGCGCTGATCTCGTCGGGAACGAATCGCAGTAGTGACGGTTCGACGACACCGGCGGCCCCGGCCAGTGCGACGAGTGGAGCGAGCTGCTCATGCGTGCTGGCGGCATCCCCCAGCGCGCAGGCCACTCCGAGGGCATACGCGTGGTCCAGCACCAAGACCGGCATGTTCGCCCCGGACGCCGTCAGGATCGCGGTGTCGATCGCGCTTCTGCCCTCCGCCGCCTGTCCCCGACAGACCTGGAGGAGTCCGAGCACGCCGCCGACGATCGTCGTGACGGGAGACTCGTCGCCTGTCTCGATGAGCTCATCGAACAATTGACCCGCCCGGTCCCAGTTGCCGGACCAGATCTCCAGATCGGCCAGATTGCCGAGCAGGAGTGCCAGTCCCGACGTGATCCCCTCCTCACGAGCGCTGGTCAGCTCGGCTTCGTAGAGCTCCCGGGCCCGGTCGTACTCCTCGACATAGAACAGGAGGCGTGCCACCACGTACCGGGGTCGCAGTTCCATGCTGAGGCCCGACGGCTGATCCGGTCCGTCGAGGGCCCGGTCGATCAGTTCCCGCACGAGCCCTCCACCGGCCAGGAACGTGCTGTACGCCATGCCCGCATAGATCTGGCACTCGCGTGCGCCGTCCCCGGACACGATCGCCATCGTCAGCGCGATCTCGCCGTACTCGGCGGCCCTGCCCTGTTCGCCCGCGTTGCTGAGCGCGACCGCGAGGTCGAGTGCGATGGCGCCCTGGAGCCCGGGGTCGTCTCCCGCCTCTTCGAAGGCGCTGGCGAGCCGACCCACCCACTCGGTGGCGGGGTCCCCCCGATGCGTGGCATAGCGGGCCAGGCGACGGAGGTACTCAGCGCGTTCGGGCCCCGGGGGCGATTCCGCGACGACCGCTTCCAACAGTGCACAGGCACGGGGTGGGTCCGCCGTCAGGAAGCGCCAGTCGGCCTCCCGGCCGGACCGGCGTCGGCGCGACGGACCTTCGTCGGCCGGGGTCAGCTCGACGGACAGCGCCGCGAGGTCTGCTGCCACGTCGGGAGCCCCCCGGCCGGCGGCCAGGACAGCCGCGTGCTCGATCTCCGAGGCCACCGCTTCGTCCGCCCCTTCCGACCCGAGCGCCAGGTGACGCGCCCGCTCCTCGGGACTGTTGCTCACCTCCGCCGACCGGAGATGGGCCTGGCGCCGTTCTGCCGCTGTCGCCTCGTCGATCACCACGGCACGGATCATCGGGTGGGCGAAGCTGAGTACATCGCCCCGCAGCGAAACGATTCCGCCATCCACGGCGTCGTGCACCGCACCGCGGGCGGTCGCGCGGTCACGTGCCGCCAAGGTCGTCCGCGCCATCGATGGCGCGTTCGACAGCGCGGCCACGAGGAGCACGTCGCGCGTTCCCGGATTCAATGTCCGGAGACGCTCGCTGATCAGGTGCCGGAGCGCGTCCGGGACGCCGAGTGACGGCACCGAATCCGGGCCGAACTCCTCGGGGGCGATCTGGAGGAGTTGGAGGGCGACCAGGGGGTTCCCGTCGGACCAGCGACGGATCTCGCGCAGCCTCGTCGACGTCGGCACGATCGTGGGATCGTGATCGGCGAGGAGCTGGGTGATCGCCTCGGCGCCCAGCCGTCCCACGGTCAGGCGATCGACTGGGACCGGCGTCACGTCGTCCGTGAACAGGGGTGCCGGGTGCGGCCCCCATGTCGTGCGGACAGTTCCGACCAGTCCGATGGGAGCAGCACCGGCCCGGCGGATCACGAACTCCAGGATGCGCGACGACGGTGCGTCGAGCCACGGCAGATCGTCGATGGCCACCACCACGGGCGACTCCTCGGCCAGCGCCTCCAGGGCCGCGCGGACCGCGGTGGCCAGCGTCAGTGGGTCGACCGACTCCGCCGGTGCCGCATCGCGGAAGACGACGACTCCCAGGGCCCGCTGCTGCGCCGGGGGGAGACGTTCGACGAGATCGGGGGGTAGTCGCCCGAACAGGTCCGCCAGTGCCGCGAACTCCCACGGCAGTTCTGACGCAACCGGACTGGCTGCGAGCACGTGCCAGCTTCGCTCGCGCGCCGTCGCCGCCAACTGGTCGAGCAGGGACGTCTTGCCGATCCCGACCTCACCCTCGAGGATCAGGGCCCGCGGGCCGAGGGGAAGGTCGTCGAGGAAGCGATGGAGCAGCCCGACTTCGTGCGTGCGGCCCGCGAGGCGCCCCGCTGTCACCATCATCGGACTCTACACACGGTCGACTTGTCCCACCTGGACGATCGGGATGACGCATCCCCCTGTCGGAGGGAACCGGCGTGCCCGGAGTGGCGTGGCACCTCCACGTGGAACGGACCGCAACCTGAATGGACGACCTCGGGGAACGGCGTTCGTGCGTAGATGAACGCTCCTACGAATGCGTAGATCCCGCATATTTTCGTGCGGGATGCCGTCCCATCTGCAGTCGCAGGGTCAGGCACGAGTTTCGTCCGTCGCGAGTGTCCCGACCACGGGACTAGGCCGGCACGCTGCTGTTCTCCCCATCGCCGGCCGGACGTGATCGCCCTCCGGGCTCCCCTCGACGGTCATCGTGCCACCTACCGCATCGGCATGTCGCCACTGCCATCGGCCGATGACTGATTGACCCTCTGGAACCTCCGTGTCACCATCGAAATGCATCGGTGCGGATGGAGGTGTCGAACATGGGCCGACCGTGGCACGGACGTGACGGACTGCGGTGGCGGTCCTCCCCCACCGGACGACGGGACCGGATCGGACGGCGGTGGCGGGTGCCGGTCGGAGCCTCGCTCGTCGGCCTGCTGCTCCTCCCGTTGCTCGTCGTTGCCACCCCGGTCACGGCCGGTGCCGCCGGAGGCGGGGTCACCAACTTCACCGGTACCGGGATCAGCGGCCCCGACGGCATCGCCTGGGGCCCGGACGGCAACCTGTGGTTCACCAACGAGACCAACAACTCGATCGGGAGCATCACCACGACCGGCACGACGTCCCAGTACCAGAGCACGGCGATCGACCAGCCGACCGGGATCGTGGCCGGTCCCGACGGTGCCCTGTGGTTCACCGATGACGCCGGGGACACCATCGGACGGATCACGACCTCCGGCGTCGTCACGACCCATCCACTGCCGACCGGCGAAGGACCCAGCGCCATCGCCACCGGACCCGATGGGAACCTGTGGTTCACCGACTCGACCGGCAACACCATCGGGAGGATCACCCCTGCCGGCGTCGTCACGGTGTTCAAGACCAGCGGAGTGGACGACCCCAATGGCATCACGGCGGGTCCGGACGGCAACCTGTGGTTCACCAACACCGGCGACAACTCGATCGGGCGGATCACGACGACCGGCGTGGTCACCGACTACTCGGGCACCGGCATCGACCGCCCCCTGGGGATCACCGCCGGCCCGGACGGCAACCTGTGGTTCACCAACGGCGGAACGGTGCGCACCTGGGCCGGGAGTGCGATCGGCACGATCACGACCGCCGGGGTGGTGACGACCTACACGGCGAGCACCGTCGAGGATCCGACCGGCATTGCGCCCGGGTCGGACGGCGCGCTCTGGTTCACCAACGTGGCCGGCAACTCGATCGGGCGGATCACGACGACCGGGTCGATCACCAACTTCGGCGACCCGACCATCGACGTCCCGGCCGGCATCGCCGCCGGACCGGACCAGGGCCTCTGGTTCACGAACGCGGCGAACAGCTCCATCGGTCGGGTGGCACCCCAGGGCGCGGTCACGGCCGACGGGAGCGCTTCCTGTTCCGGGGTCGCGGGCCAGACCAGCTTCAACCCCGCCCTGACATCGTCACCCACCCCGGTGACCGAGACGGCGACGACCACCTTGTCGCTGACCGGATGTTCCCAGCAGGACAACGACAACGTCCCGGGCACTGGCGGTGCCTCCCCCACGCTCACCGGCACACTGACCGCCACCTCCACGTTCACCGGTAGTTCCTGCACCGCCTATCTGGCCGGGACGCCGACCAGCTACTCGTTGACGTGGACGGCCTCACCCGCGCCGACCGACGGCATCGCGCCGACCACGCTCACGTCGACCGGGACCGAGAACGCCGACGGACAGAACCTCGACGGGGACCTCGGCATGGCCGTCACCGGAGCCACCTCGGACGGGTCGTATGCGGGTCCCGCATCCCTGACCCTCTTCGCCGGGATCACCCGGTCCCAGTTCCTCACCGACTGCGGAACCAGCGGCGGCGTGTCCTCGTTGGCGTTCGGCGCCGGTGAGGTGAGCGCCGGCATGGCGGCCAGCGGACCGGCCATCACCACGGCCGATACGGCCACCTTCATCGCCGGGGCCCCCAACACCTTTGCCGTAACCCTGGATGACGCGCTCAACGACACGATCCAGTGCATCGGCAACCTGCCGCCAGGAGTCTCCTTCGTGCCCGACCCCGACACCGGGGGCGGACAGTTGACCGGGACCCCGCTGCCTGGATCAGGCGGGACCTACCCGTTGACCCTGGTCGCCGTCGATGCGGCATCGCTCGCCACGAGCCAACCCTTCACCCTGACCGTCGACGATTCCACACTCCCCTATGTCAGCGGCGTCAGTCCGTCGAGCGGCACCAACTCCCCCGAGCCGGTGACGATCGCCGGTCAGAACCTCGGAGGGCCCGTGACCGTCGACTTCGGGAGCGTGGCCGCTACGGACATCATCTCCGACACGGCCACGTCGATCACCGTCGACCAACCGCCGGCGACGGCCGCGGGCCCCGTCGATGTGACCGTCACCTCCCCGGTCGGCCCGTCGACGGTCAGCCCGGGCGACCGGTTCACCTACGACCTGCCCCCCCAAGCGCCGGCGGCGGCGACCGCACAGCCGGGAGGCCTGAGTGCCTACGTCTCCTGGGCACCGAACTCCTCGGCGGACGCGGTGACCGGGTACACGGCCACGGCGGCCGTGGCCGCCGGCTATCCGGGAACCGTCCCGACCGGCTGCGGCGATCCCGCTCCCGTGTCGGTCAGCGGCGACGTCAGCGCGGCCGAGATCACCGGACTGTGCTCCGGCGTTCCGTACGCGACGACCCTGACGGCAACCAACGCCTACGGCACGAGTCCGCCCAGCACGGCAGGGGCGCCAGTCGCCCCGTTCACTGCGCTGCCGCCGTCGGAGCCGCTCATCACGTCGGTCGTGCCCGGCAAGAAGTCGCTACTGGTCAACTGGAACCCGCCGGCCGACGACGGCGGGACGCCGCTGACCACCTACCTGCTCACCGCCACGGCACCGGGGGAGAAGCCGGTCACGCTCACCCAGGCGGCACCGACCGACGAGGACACCCTGACCGGTCTCGCCGACGGGGCCACGTACACGGTCAGCCTGTCGGTCACGTCCTCGGCCGACCTGTCGTCCGCGGTTGTCACGTCCACCGGAACTCCCGAGGCCAAGATCGCCCCGGCCGAACCCATGGGACTCGAGGTCCAACCCGACACGACGGGCGATCTGGTCGCCAGTTGGGTCCCACCGACGACGACGGGCACCAAGGCGTTGAGGGGCTACATCCTCTCCTACGACGTGACCTCGGCGGCCGCCCCCCTGGCGGCCCAGCGTGCCGGGCGCGCCACCAAGAAGGGCGTCTCGGGCAAGGTGAAGCTCGGCCCGACGGTGACCTCCGACACGTTGACGGGACTCAGTCCCGACTCGTACTACGACGTGTCGATCGTCGCCGTGGCGGCCGGTGACAGTCCGGCGCGCACCACGAACCTGCCGGTGACCCCGGGCGTCGCCCTCAACCCGGGCACCATCGAGCTGACCGGCACCACCGTGGCCGCCCTGTCCTCCGATGTGGGTGGCGTGCTCACCTGGCCCTCCCCCGTGCCGTCCCAGCTGTCCGGGCTCACGGCCGGTGCCGTCCTGGCGTCGACCCCGACGGCGGCCGAGCCGGATGGGCTCCTCGCCCAGGTGCAGAGCGTCTACCCGACCCCCTCGGGCGGGATCACCGTCTACACCACCGGTGCGTCGACGAGCCAGGCCTTCCTCACCTACACGTTCAGCATCTCGGGTGCGGCGCCGGGGAACGAGACCCAGTCCGTCCGCGCCCTGTCCGCGGGGGTGCGTGCGCAACCCGACGGCATCGACGTGGGTGTGGGGACGTCGGGCACGGCGGGGCTGAACGTGGACTTCGGCGACTGCGGCAATCCGGACCCCAACGATGTCGCCGCCTGCCTGGACGCCAGCGTCTCCTATGCGCTGGACGCGGGCGGCGGCATCAACATCGCCTGTCTCGGTGTCAGAGCCTTCGGCGACTGCATCGGCGTGCCCGTGCCCGACGGGGTGAACTTCTACGCCGACGCCTTCCTGGGGTTCGTCGGACACCTGCAGTTCGACGGTGACCTGAACCAGCAGTACCAGCTGGTCAACGACATCCTGGGCGTCATCCCGCTCTTCTTCGGGATCGTCCTGACGCCCACGGTCATCGCCGACCTCGACCTCTCGGGTGCACTGCACGTCCAGGGCAATGTCGGCGACGGGTTCGGAGGCGGTGTGGAGTGCCACGCCGTCCTCTTCGAGGGGGCCGGGTGCTCGACGTCGACGCCGAACGACAACATCGACCTGCCGCCCGGCGGAACGGCCACGCTGTCGGCCAACGGCACGGGCAGCGCCACGCTGCAGGGGGAAGGGGCGCTGTGCATCGACGTCGTCGCCTGCCTCAACTTCCAGGCCCAGATCGGACTGGTCGCCACCATCAACACGGCGGCGACGCCGTACTTCACACTCTGCGGACAGGTGTCGTTGGCGGCGGGGCTCAACCTCGACCTGGTGATCCACAACTTCAACTGGGACACGACGATCTACTCCGACAACGTCGGCTGCGTCTCCACCCCGAGGCCGCCGCCGACCCTGACCGTGGCGGCGATCGGCCAACCCGCCCCCGTCTGCAACGTGCCCGTGGGGTCGGACGTGCAGGGGTTGACGGCCACCCGCAGCGACGGCGCCTCGGACCCACCGATCGCCTGGAAGCTCCAGAACGGCATCTCGGGCGACTCGATCAGCTCCGCCGGCGAGCTGACCACCGCGGCGCCGGGGGGTCGGGTCCTCATCGTGACGGCCACCGACAGCACCGGCCTCACTAGCTCGATCCCGTGCCTCGTGGGTACCCGCGTCCAGTTCTCGGCACCCACCGCCCTGAACTTCGCTCTGGCCAGTCAGCGGGTCGGGCTGCAACTCCTCCCACTGCTGGGTCAG
>Ga0302267_10000799_pt1 | contig 41687 bp, 32 predicted proteins | sample III_Bog_E1_3_FD_194555 | JGI IMG/M metagenome (GOLD analysis project Ga0302267, IMG submission 194555) | Peat permafrost microbial communities from Stordalen Mire near Abisko, Sweden - III_Bog_E1_3 | ecosystem: Environmental > Terrestrial > Soil > Wetlands > Peat | place: Sweden: Abisko...
ACCGACGCCGCGCGAGCACGACGGATCTCCAGGAAGTGAAGACGGACGCCGCGCGAGCACGACGGATCTCCAGGAAGTGAAGACCGACGCCGCGCGAGCACGACGGATCTCCAGGAAGTGAAGCTGGACGCCACGCGAGCACGACGGATCTCCAGGAAGTGAAGACGGACGCCGCGCGAGCACGACGGATCTCGAGGAAGTGAAGACGGACGCGCCGCGAGCACGACGGCGACGCGATGCGGTGCTCGGCGCAGCGCCGGGCACCGAACGGCCTCGCCCCGCGAGCCTGGGCAGGCCCTCGGGCGTGGGACCGGATCCGCGACAGGATCTTTTTTCCGTCAGACCTTCAGTGCTGAGCGGAGACCGCGACGTAGGGCGCTCCGTGGGTCGCGTCCGGGTAGCGCCAGCCCACGCCGGGGCCGCCCTGGACCTCGACGGCGAAAAATCCGTTCGGATCGCTCTTGGGCAGGAGGGCGCGGTAGACGCCGGCCTGGAGGACGGCCTCGGTCCGCTGCCAGTCCGCGAGGCCGGAGAACTCCTTCCACACCACCCGCACGCTCGCGCCCGGAGGCACCGGCCCGGCGAAGCGCACCTCGACGGCCTGGGTGTTCCCCTGGGGCGGCTGCGGCACCAGCGAGAGCAGCCCCGGCCCGTCGCGGCGGGGCGCCATGAGCGCGGTCGCGGGCGGGAGCGAGACCGGGGGGAACGGCGCCGTCACTCCCTGCGCGTAGGTGTCGATCGAGTCGGGATCCTCGTGCAAGAGAGGGAGGATCATCGACCAGTGGTAGACGGGCAACCCGACGTGGCTCATCCGCATCGTCTCGGTGAACGGGGCGATGTAGGCGGTGTCGGCGGCGAGCGCCGTCCAGGCCTGGTCCGCCGCGTCCGTCTCCGCGCGGGCGGTGGCCAGGTAGTCCGGCTGCGCCGACTGGCCGTAGATCGCCAGCGCGGTCGCCGCGCGCAGCTTGTGACCGAAGTAGTCGCCCAGGTCGGCAAGCGCCACGCACTCCCGGGCCACGTCGCGGGCTTCCGCGTTGGCCGCGTCGAACGGCGCCGACGCGGCGGCGCGCGCCAGGTCCGCGTCCTGGAGCGCGATGCCGGCGACGTCGAGGGACGAGAGCTTGGCCGTCCCGATCCCCGCCACCCAGTCGCTCGCCGTCTCCAGGGCCGAGGCGTACGCCATGGTGTCGTAGGGCCCGTGGTACTCGGTGTCGCAGTACGCGCCCGGCCCCACGGTCGACTGCGGGCTGGCCCAGTAGCCGACGTTGCCAGCCCACTCCAGATCGGGCGCGAACGAGCGCTGGTCGGGGCCGCAGGTGTGCGCGCTCTGGATCAACGGCACGATGTCGCCGGCGGCCTGGACCGCGTCCCACAGCGCGTCGGTCCCCGTGCGCTGCGCCAGGATCCCGCGGAACCGGGACTCGGGCGTCGACGGGTCGTAGCCGAGGCGGCCGAACATCAGGTACTCGAGCTCGTCGCGGCGCCAGGTCCACGGCGAGAAGCGGTCGGCGGGCGACGCGTGGTAGTCGTCCCGCTCAGGGAAGAAGCAGTGCGCCGCCATCAGCGTGAAGCCGCGCGCCGCGCCGAGCTTCATCCCGGCGACCGTGCGGCGGATGCGGTCGAAACTCGCGTGCCGGAAGAGCCGGTGCGTCCCGCCTGACCAGACCTGGAACACGAAGGTGTAGGGGTCGGGCGCCTCCAGGTAGTCCACGTACGAGTAGTTCCACCACCCCGTGCCGCCGAGGATGCCGCCGGTGATGACGTAGGGCGGGCCGAGCTGCTCGCCGTTGTACTTGACCTCGACGACCACATCGCCGCTGGAGGCGTTGACGATGTCGATCATGCTCCCCTTCCCCACGCCCCACGAGCGCGAGTAGAGGAGCGCGTCGGTCGCGGCGTCCTTCATCCCCGCGACGAAGGTGCCGATGTACCAGCTGGCGTCGTGCTGACTCTCCCAGATGCGGAAGCCCAGGCGCCACAGGCCAGGCACGCTCCGGGCGAGATCCGCCGCCGCCTCGCGCGTATAGGCCCCCACCTGATCGTCGGTCAGGTCGGGGGGCGGCGCGATGCCGTCGACGGTCAGATCGGAGCGGTAGCTCATCAGGCCGACCTTGATGCCGCGCGCCGCCGCCATCGCCACGATGGTGCGCAGCATGGCCACGTTGACCGCGCGGTCGGCGGCGGGCACGCCCACGTCGGGGAAGGTGGCGGTGTTCGCGAAGTAGAGCAGCGCGTTGGGGAAGAGCGTCGACTCGAGCCCGTACATCCCGTGCAGATCGAGGACGTCGAGGCGCGCCCTCGCCATCATGTCGAGGTACTCGGTCCAGAACCCCTGGTCGAGGAACCACCAGTCGGCCGAGGTCTCCCCCTGGAGCGGCAGGAGCAGGAACAGGTTGGCCGCCCGGATCGGCAGGTCCGGCGTCCCCGCGACGGGCGCCGCGATCGGGAGCGCGTCGCCCTGCTGCACCCGCTCGGCGAGCTCGAGCGCGCCGTACATCGCGCCGGTGGGATCGCTGCCGACGACGACGGTCTCGGCGCCGTTGGGCACGATCACGAACGACTCCGGCCCCGTGGCCAGCGTCGCGCCCGCGGCGGCGATCAGCGGCGCCGCGCAGCCGTCCCCGGCGACGAGGACGCGCACCCGCGCGGGGCTGTTCACCGCCGCGAGCGCCTGGGTGAGAGCCTCGAGGCCGTGGGCGACCGGTGAGTCCGCCGTTGGCGGCGCCGAGGCGCAGATGGGCACCGGGTTCAGCGCCTCGGGCGCACCACAGGCGCAGGCCAGAGAGACGGCGGCCACGACGCACGCCAGGAGCGAGCCGAGCTTGAGCAAGTTGCCCCCAAGGCAAAGGTCAGCGATCGAAGGAAGGCGGCATCCGTGCGCTCACGCGCGCCGGCGCACAAGCGTGAGCGACATCACGCCCCGCTTCTGTTCTCTGCCACCCCGGCGAACCTTCACCCCAATCGTCACCGTAAAGTCCGGCCCGCCGCCCGCCGGGTGATAGCTTCCGCGCGCCTCGATGACCGGCCACCGGTTCGCCAAGCTCCTCGTCGCGTCGATGGCGCTCGCCCTCCTGCTGGGCGGCTGCGCCAGCATCGTCGGGCTGGGCGACTACACCCTCTGCAACGTCAGCGGCGGAGGCGGCGCAGGAGGCTGCGGTGGGGGCAGCGGGGACGACGGCGGCACCGACTGAGGAAACCCTGTGCGAGCCCGACCCTCTCCCATGTTCCTCGCCGGCCTCACGGCCCTCACCCTCGCCGCGCGTCCGGCGCTCGCGGACCCGCCCCTGGCGACGCCCGCGCCCGCGGCGCCGGCGCCCAGCGACGACACCCGCGCCCTCCGCTTCACCGGCGGCATCACCCTCGGCGGCGTCGGCGCGCTCTTCGTGGTGCTGGGCGGCGTGCTCGGGGTGCGCGCCATCGTCGACAAGAGCGCCATCGGCGCGCACTGCGACGGCGCTGCGCGGTGCGATCTCGTGGGCTACACCCTCGGCTCCGAGGCCCAGGACTTCGCCGCGCTCTCCACGGTGAGCTTCGCCATCGGCCTGCCCGCGCTGGCCGCGGGCGTGGCGCTGGCGGTCTCCGGCGCCCCGAAGAAGGACGCCGGCCGCGCCTGGTACCTCCCTCCGGGCGGGAGGGCCTTCGGCGTGCGGTGGTGACTCAGTTGGGGGTGCTGAGCGCGCAGAACCCGTTGATGCACAGGTTGCTCGTGTCGCAGCAGTTCGCCGCCGTGGTGCACTTCTGCGACAGGCCCGAGCAGGTCGTGCCGGGGGGCGCGTTGGAGCAGACGAGCCCGCCGTCGCCCTCTTCGCAGTAGCCGTTGCAGCACTGATCGCCGGTCTGGCACGAGCTGCCGTCCGCGCCGCAGGGGTCGAGCACCCAGAACCCGCGCGAGTTGCCGGCGAGGATCTCCTGCGCGGGCAGGTAGAACGCGGGGTGGCTGGGATCGGTGCCCGGGGGCGCGTTGAGATCGATGGCCGCGACCCACAGCTTCTTGACGGGCGCCTGGGCGAGATCCTTGGTGTTGTAGTTCGTCGGCCAGCTGTCCCACGGCGTCTGGCCGAGCTGGTTCCCGTAGAGGCGCCGGCTGGTGAAGACGACCCAGGCGTAGCCGCCGGAGGCCACCGGGAGCACCGTGGGCTCGTAGTTGAGCGAGGTGTCGTCGTAGCCCATCTCGTTCACTCCCCCGTTGCCGGGGTTGTACTGGGGGTCCGGCGCCGCAAAGTCGCTGCCGTGGTCCTTGGGACCGACCGGGAGGTAGCCCGTGCCGTTGAGCGCGGTGAGCGCGACCGGCTGCGGGGCCCCCTTGGCGTTGACCCACCAGAGCTGGCTGCGGGCGCCGTTGCGGGTGCAGAGCACCGAGTCGCTGCCCTGGCGGACCTGGCTCTCGAAGACGACCCCGCTGTTGTCCGGAAGGAACACCGGGTACCCGACGCGGAGCTGCGAGAAGGCGGGCGCCGTGCCCGCGCCGCTCGGGGTGACCAGGGTCTGCACGTTCGAGAACGTCTGCGTCGCGGCGTCGTAGCTAGCCATGCGGATGGGCTCGCCGGCGACGTCACCCGTGTTGCCCGTGGCATCGAGGTAGGCGATGAGGGTGTCGTCCGGCGAGAACGACGGGTAGCCGGCCGCGAGCCCGCTAGGCAAACCGGTGAGCGTCGCCACGGTGGGCGTCGCGCTGAACTGCCAGAACGAGCTCGTCGAGGTGCCGACGGCACCGTTGCTTGACGAGGGGTTCACCTCGTTCGTCAGCGCGTAGCTACCATCGCCCGTCAGTGCGGCCCACGCAAAGACGCCCTGCTGGGACATCGCAACGCCAGACGTCGGCACGTTCGGCATGGTCAGGTCGTAGAGGTAGCTCTGCTCATCGCTGGGGGTGTCGGTCTGGGTGATCAACCATCGGCCCTTGGAGGCGACGGTGTGGCACACGCGGCACCCGCTGTCGTCAGAGCTGTTCTGCCCAGCAACCACCGAGGGCCCGAGCTCCCCCGACTTGATGCCGAGGATGGCCGCTCCGATCCGGTTGCCGGCGGTGTCCATGTTGCCGCCCCAGTTCTGGACCAGCCCGGTGCCGTAGGAGTTGTAATAGACCGCGCCCGTGAGCAGGCCGGGCGCCACGGTCCAGGTCTGCGAGATCGGCCCGTAGCCGACGCCGCCCTTGGCCACCGTGAGGCTCACGGTGATCGCATCCGACGGGCCCGACGCGGTGTTGGTGGCCATGTCCCACACGTCCTGCGGGATGGGGCTGCGGACGAAGTTGGACCCCGTGGTCAGCGCGGGCGTGGTCGACAGGATCGCCGGCTTGGCGAAGGTGCCCGTCCAGGAGAACGATCCGCTGGCCGTCTTGAGCGCGATCTGGATCGCGTCCGCGTCGCCCGGCGTCCAGGTCCACATCAGCAGGGGCGCCAGCATCCCGCGCGGCCACACCGTCTTGTCGTAGGGGTAGACGAGGGCGAGCGCCTGCGCCGAGGCGCTGCCGGTGGGCGTCTGCAGCGCGGTGAGCGTCGCGCCCGCAGGCACCGCGGGCCCGAGCCCCTCGCCGCCGACGCCGCCGAGTCCGCCGCCCGCGCTGAGTTGCGCCACCTGCTGTGCAGGCGTGGCGCTGCTGCTAGGCATCTGCGCCACCTCGCCCGGGCTCATGTTCGGCCCGTTCTGGGTGCCGACGAGCTTGATCATGACCTTGCGCTTGAGCGTCATGCCCATGGCTCCGGCCACCACGTTGACCATGCCGCCGGTGGTGCCCGTCGGCGAGAACGTGGCGGTGGGCGACGGCCCCGCGGTGATCGACCCGACGCTCCCCTGATCGACCGACCACCCCGCGTTGACGGGGCTGCCGTTGAACGTGGCGGTGTAGGGGATCGTCGGCATCGTCTGGCCGATGGTGACGGTGATCGTCTGGAGCGCCGCCGGCTCGACGTCGAAGCCCTGGGTGTCGCTGCCCCCCGTCCCGGTGGTCATGAAGAGGTTGCCCCCTCCCCCGTTGGAGGTCCCTGCGTCGGCCCCCCCCACCCCCGTCCCGCCGGTGCCGGTGCCGTGGGTGCTGGTGGTGCCCTTGCTGTTGCCGCAGGCCGCCATGCTGCCCGCCGCGGTAAGGACCAACCCGAGTGCCGAGCCCCAGCGCAAGGAAGAGCTGTTCATCCTGGAAACGTACAGCGTTGGCGACGAGCCCTTCAAGGGCCATCACCGCGCCGTCATGGGCACCTTGGAGGGGGGTGTGGGTGTGATGGGGGCAAGCGTCGTCCCCCTCGAAGACTACTTCGCGACCTTCGACACGGTGCCGGCTGCCGGGTCAGTCCAATAAACGGCGGTCGCGTCGACGACAATGGCCCAAGGCTCCTTGCCTCCGCTGGCCAATGCGACGGGTACGCCCCCGACGATCGGAACCATCATCACGGTGCCCGCGCTCTCGTCGGTCCAATAGACCGTGGTCGCGTCGACCGCGATCTCCACGGGACCTGCCTGCACGGACGCGAGCGTCACCGCCGAGCCCCCCGCGATCGGTACCTTCATCACCGTACCTTGCATCTCGTCGGTCCAATAGACACTGGTCGCGTCCACCGCGACGCCAAACGGGCTGGGCGACGTTGCGAGCATGACCGCCGCGCCACCAATGATCGGCACCTTCATCACCGTGCCTTGCATCTCGTCGGTCCAGTACACGTTGGTCGCGTCGATGGCGAGAAACGCCGGCTTGGGCGACGTGGCGAGCGTCGTCGAGGCGTTGGTCGCGAGCGCAATCTTCATGATCGAGCCTTCGGAGTCAGCCCAGTAGAAGTTGGTCGCATCGACGGCCATCCCTCCGTCCCACGTGCCACCCATCGTCAACGTGTGGGCCGACCCACCACCCTTGGGGAGTTGCACCGTCTCGGCCATCCCGTTGTTGCAGTAGACGCTCTGGGCATCCACGGTAACGCCCTTCGCGCCCGCCGAGTCGCTGTAGAGCTGGATCGCGAGGCCGCCGCCCTTCGGCACGGTGTACACGTAGCCCGCGACGCCATCGATGCCGCTGGTCCAGTACACGTTGGTCGCATCCAACGCGATCGACGCCGTTCCATCTTGGTTGATCGCGAGAGGGATGGGCTGGCACACGGCCCCCACGCACGTCGATCCCAGACAGCTATGCCCGCACGCGCCGCAGTTCAGCGGGTCGCTGTTGGTGTCCGCGCCCCCGCATGCCCCGCCTGCGCCGGCGCCCGACGTCGTGCCAGCACTGCCAGTGCTCGCGCTCGACGCCGCACCCGAACCGCTGGCGCTGCTGCTCGCGCTCGACGTCGTACCCTCAACGCCCGTGCCGTCACCGCCGACCACGAAGTCACCGAAGATCGTGGAGCACGCCGAGACGCCCCCCGCGACACCGAGCAAGAGCCATCCGCTGAGCTTCATCATCTAAAACCTCCCCGCGAGCCCGACGTACCCGAGCCCCACCACCGGCGAGACGCCCGCGGGCTGCGGACTCGTCTTCGGCGTCGTGAGCACCAGGACCAGCCCCGTCGCCGCGAGCGCGCCACCGGCTACGAGCGCCGTCGACGAGACGATCCCCAGGCTGTGGTAGGCGTTGACAGTGGACTGGAGAGCCCCCGGACACTGCCCCATCGGGCACTGTTGCGCGAGGCTCGCGTGCGTGGACGCATCGAGCCCGAGCGTGATCGCGCCGACGACGAGCCCCGCAACGCCAACACCAACCGCGGCAAGGCCGACCGTCTTCTGAGGGCCGCCATCACCGCGCGGAACGGCCGGCGCCACGTCAGTCGGCAGCTTGTCGAGGGGCCGGATCTCGACCGAGGCGGCGGCTCCCTCCGTCTCGATCCGCACCGTCGTCGACCAGGTCTTGTACCCGGGCGCCCTCGCCTCGATCGTGTGCTGGCCGGTATCTGCTGGCATCAGCGATCCGAACTGCGCCTCCCCCACCCCCTCACCGTTCCGGTAGATCCGGAATCCGGGCACACGTGCCGCTGGCGGCACCACGATGGCAAGCTTCGCGAGCCGAGGGCTCAGGAGTGCGGCACGGCGTCCGGCTTCGTTCTCCCGCGCGGTGTCCGCTCGCGTTCGCGCCAGAATGCCTGCCGCGACGAAGGCTCCCCAGCTCGACGCGAGCTTGTGAGTCTGCTCAAGGCAGTCGCCCAGGCTGAGCAGAGCCCCGACGCTGGCGCTGAGCCGGTTCGACTCCGCGAACTTGGGGCAGGCCCCGTCGAAATCTCCACCGGCGGCCAACCGCTTGGCCTCCTGGAACAGGGACTCCGCAGCCGCTTCGTTGCCGGCGCTCTCGCCGGCAAAGACGGGGGAGGCCAGCGCGAGCGCGGCGGCGAGCGGGATGAGGATGCGGGCGGCGATGACGTGGAGGGCCATGGCGGTAACCCTACCAGAACCGCCACACTTCGTGCTCGCGTGTAAGGCCTTCATGCTCATGATCTCCCCGCTCGGTCGTCGCGGACGCTCGGGTCCCCTCCCTTCGGAGGCTCCGCTTTGGTCTCGGCGACCTCCAGCGTGGGGCGTGGGCGCCAGGCCCAGCGTCCAATCCACACGATTGCCAAGAGAGCGGCGAGCGGCACGACGACATAGAACGTTACCACGAGGAGGGATTCTGGCATCCATTGGACGAAGCAGTGGGGCATCCAGATCGGTGCCTGGTAGGCGATGAGCAGTACGACCAAGCACCCGACCATGAACACGAGCGGGGGGCCCATTTTCGGCACCCGTTTGGCGAGCCTCCACGCTCCATAGAGCGAAAGCCCAACCACGGGGATCGAGCCAAAAGTCACGATGGTAGCGAGCGTGGCCACGAGCACGATCAGAAACGCGACGAAGAGCCGCACACAAGCCGGTACGAATTCGTCGTCCGGCAGCGGGTTTACTCGCTTCACCGTCACAGTTGTCCCCTCGCTACTCCGGGGCGGGTGGGCTCCGGGTCGCTCCGGTCCGGCGGAGGGTCGGCGGGACCCGTGTAGTAGGACCGCCTGATGTCGTCCCAGCTATGACGGTCGCTGAGACATCCGGGGATGCTGGCCTTGCCTCCGTTGGCTTCGATCCAGGCGTGGACGTTCTTGCAGAACCCGAGCCAGCAGTTGTGGCCGCCGAGGAAGACCGTCGTCGCCAGCGCGGCGTCGAAGAGGGTCGTGCATCGGTCCGCGCCACGTGTGTAGAGGTACGGCGTGTCGACCGTCACCGGGTCGGAGAAGACCTGCGCGTAGGGCGCGTCGAACTGGTCAGCCTGGTGCCTCGTAGCGACCCCGAACATCCGGTTGCCGGAGACGGCATGCCCGAGGTCCCTCTGGGTCCAGATGGTGGTGAAGATCCAGTGGTCGTCCGCGGTCCATTCGGCGCAAACGACGCCCAGATTGTCGGGGTTTCGGGGAATGACGAGGCTCGCGCCCAGCGTGCCGACGTGGAAGTGCAGGATGGATGTAACGGGGTCGTCGGTCACCCACCGATCCGCGTCCTTTTGGTCATAAGCATCCAGCGAGAGCCCATCGACCTGGAGGTATGCCGGCCTTCCGACAGGAACGACGTTCGAGATCGCAGCGGTTGCTCGCGGGAACATCTGGCCCAGCAGCGAGGGCTCCGTGCTGGGAGCTCCGCTCTGCACGCCGTCGATCGTCATGAACAGGCAGATGTGCTTGCGGACGTACGAAAGCACGCCCGCCAGGTCGAGCTTCGTGCCGTCGATCGTGGGCGTGTCGTGAATGTAGACCGGGTAAAAGTCGAGGTTGATCTCTCCGCGGCCCTTGGGAATGGAGTGATAGAGGGGCCTCATGGTCGCATCCGGCGTCGGCGGCTGCGGAACGCTCCATTCCGAGCGCCGCGCGCCGAGGGCGGACAACACCGCGTCGGGCGGCCTGAAATTGATGAGGTACTTCCAGTCCTTGAAGCCCGCGTCGACGGCCGTCGGCGAGAGCCCGCACTCCTGGCCGGGCACGATCGTGCCGTCCGCGCTCTGACAAATCGCAGCAGGTGCAACCATGGCGCAATCCCGTTCCTTTTCTCAGTGACCGTGGAGGTTTGCAAGCTTCGCGACGGTCGCGTCGTCGAGTGCGCCGGTGACCGGAAGACCGTGGTCGCTCTGGAGCTCCCGCAAGCCAGCGCGCGTGCTCTCGTCCAGCTTCTCGCCCGCACCGGTCGGGTAGCCGAGGTTCCTCATGCGCGTGCGTGCCCCCTCGACGGACGTTCCCGGTGGCAGCGCGTCCACCACCCCGATCGCCCAGTGCTTGCGTTGGCCAGTCGGGTAGTCGTCGACCCACACCGTCACGTCGGCGCTGGTCGCGTCCTTCGGCACCGTCTCCCGGATCGTGCCGTCCCCTGCAACAGTGCCCGCGAACTTCTGGCCGCCGACGACGAGCTGGTATCGCTTGCCCGCATACGGCTTGAACGCGTCGTCGCTGACCTTGAAGGAGAAGGACTTGGTCTCCTCCGGCGCCGCCGAGGTCGCCTGGGCGTCGGGATTCCGGTCGTCGCAGTTGAGGCGCACCAGCTTCCCCCGTACGTCCGCGTTCTTGCCAAGCTCGACCGACGCGTCGCTGCTGAAAATCCGGATGGTCTTCGACACGAGCTCCGCCTCATCGGTGAGGTGCAGGGCTGGTCCCTTGGTGTCCTCGCCGCCCATGAACGAGGCGGACGTCTTCCCGGTGAGGACCAGCTCCTTCGCGCTGATCTTGATCGCGTCGGGCGTCATGACGATGCGGCTGTCCCCGCACTCCAGCACGATCATCTTGCCCGCCATGAGCTTGACCGTGTCGTCCGATCCAGCGGTCCAGGTCCCCGGTGAATGGCTCGCGTAAGAGCCCGGCGTGCCCTTGGTGCTCGCATCGCCGACCGACATCACGTGGCCGCCGACCTTCGTGAAGAGGTTCTCTTGATGCACTCGCGTCGCGCGCCCTCGAACCGTCTCGGTCATGGCTCCGAGCACGGTCACCGTCCGGCTCTGCTGCACCACGATCGCATCGTCGCCACCGATGGTGCTCGAGCGAGACCTCGCGACGGTGAGGGTGTCGGCGCCGGCGATGCTCGCCGTGCGGTTCTTTCCGACCGTGGTCGCGTCGTTGTTTCCCACGACCACCGTGTGGTCGTTGTTCACCTTCTCACGCAGATCACGCTGCGCTGCGAGGAGGACCTCCTCCGCGCCCTTCTGATCCTCGAAGCTGAGCTCGTTGAACCCGCGTCCCCCTGACGTCGTGCGCGTCCGGATCCCGCTCCTGGTCCTGTTTCCCGGAAGAGGGAACGGCGGCACGTTGATGGCGTTCGGCACGCAGCCCGTGATCAGCGGCCGATCGAAATCCCCGCCGAGGAACGTGACGAGGACCTCCATGCCGATTCTCGGAACGAACTGGAAGCCCCACCCGCTCCCCGCCCACGCCTGCGACACCCGCACCCAGCACGAGCTGTGCTCGTCGCGCTTGCCGGCGAGATCCCACGGGAACTGCACCTTCACCCGCCCGTGCTCGTCCGTGTAGATCTCCTCGCCCGCCGGGCCGACGACCAGCGCCGTCTCCGTGACCTGCTGGATCATGCGCAGGGGCCGCCTCGGTCGCAGCGCGACGTCGGCGGGCACGCACGCGAACGTGTTCGTGTACACGGGCTCGCGCCCACGCCCGCCTTCGGCGCCACGCCCTCGGTGCTCGACGCGCGAGATCACGTAGCCGCAGTTCAGGGCGTCGATCTCGTGGTCCACCAGCTCGAAGCGGAGGCCCGGCGAGAGCCGGCGGCACGCGCTCGCGCCCTTCGCCACCAGCGCGCGGCGCCGCCGTTGCTCCAGGCGCGTGCGCGCGGTCCCGGCGTCCACGTCGGGCTGCTCGTCCTCGCCGTGGTGGTCGTACACCCGCAGCTCTTCCGCCTCGAAGGCCGGCACCTCCACCGCCGGGCCCCCGGCGGGCGGCGCGGAGGAGGACGGGCTCGTCTCCGCCCGTAGGTCGAGCAGCGGGCGGCGGAAGTCGTAGTCGCGATGGAGCACTGCGCCGGGCTTGACCTTCCTCCGCAGCGCGAAGCGGCCAACGTGGTGCTCCCTGGGCACGAGGCCCTCGCTGCCGTCCTGGTACCGGTAGGCGAGCTGCGGATCGCCCGCGATCGACTCGTAGAGGTGCGGACCGTCGCAGAGGACGAGGGTCTCTTCCGCGCTGTGCTCGAACACGTAGAAGATGCCCTCTTCGGCCAGGAGGCGGGTGACGAAGGCGAGATCCGTCTCCTGGTACTGCACGCAGTAGGTGCGGGGGACGTACTTCTCCACGAGCGCTTTGCGGTACGGCACGCGTGCCGCGTCGAGCACGGCGCCCACGATCGCGGGGACGGTCTCGTTCTGGAAGACGCGGCTCGTCGTGCGCCTCCCCAGCAGCCACAGGCGCGGGACGAGGCGCAGATGGAAGGCGTGGCGGTCCTGCTGGAAGACGTCTTGCGCTTCGACCGCCACGACGATGCCGCAGACGTTGCGAGGCTCGCCGTCGGGAACGTCCATTGAGAGCGTGGCCGCCTGGCCGAGGAGCGCGGAGTCGAGATCGGGCGCATCGACCGACCCGACGGTGACAGCGAGGTCGAACCGGAAGGGCCGGGAGACGGTCTCCTGGCCGCGGAACGAGAGCACGCGAAGGCGGCCCGCGGCGAACGGGCCGGCGGTGAGCGTGAAGGGGATCGGGCTCGGGCCGCCCGACGTCGGAGCCTCGGTACATGAAGGCGCTGCGGAACTGTCGATCTGCATGGTGCTTTCCTCGTTGCTCTCGCGTCAGCCCACGAGGACCGTCGCGGTGGCGACGATGGTCCCGTTCGGGGCGTCGCCCGGGTCGTTGCAAGTGAGCGCGGCGTCGCCGCTGCGGGCGGCGGGCTTGCCGTTGAACAGCACGGTCGTGCTCCCCGCGTTGATCGTGCCCTTGTTGGAGGGCGGCTTCTGGAACGGCCCCGCGGTTGGTGCGTGCGCGGGCGTGTTGCTGGCGGTGCTGCCCTTTACGGCCGCGGCCTTCGCCTCGATCAGCACGTCGTCGCTGAGGCCGCTGTCGAGCTGGCCGCTGAACGGCATCGGCATCGGCGTCGGCACCGGGCCGGCGGGCGAGGGCACCATCACGATGTGGGTGTCGATGCCGACGATCAGGTCTCCCTGCTTGGCTGCCGGCTGGCTCATGGCGACACCTCCTGCCGTGCGGACGGCGTGGCGAGGCAGAGCAGCAGGCGTGCCGTCTGCCGCGGCCTGGCCAGGTCGCGCCCGTTCCCGCGCCGCGCAAGAACGAGGGCGTCCACGGCGCGGACAGCGAGGTGTCCACCGTCTTGGCGGCGGGCTCGGCCCTCGACGACGACGGGATCGAGTGGATCGAGAGGGACGACGGGTTCAGGCATGGCTCCTCCAGGGCAAGGGTGTGGCAAGGCACCGCGGGCGCGGTGGCGGGCGTTGGCGAGGAGCGGCGCGGGTCCGGCGCGGCTCCTCGACCCCTTCAAGGGTTTGGATCCGCAGTCGGTGTCCCGAGTGCTCGGTGAAATCGACGGGGCGCCGATCTTTCTCGGCGCCGGGGGGGCTCCTCGGCGTCCCCGAGGTTTGGATCCGCAGTCGGCGTCCCGAGTGCTCGGTGAAATCGACAGGGTGCCGATCCTTTTTGGGTGCTGCGGGGACCTCGACCCCTTCAAGGGTTTGGATCCGTAGTCGGTCTCCCGAGTGCTCGATGAAATCGAGGGGTCGCCGATCTTTTCTCGTTGCCGGGGCGCCCTTGAACTTTGTTCGGGTTCGGCAAGCACTGCGGAGTCGAACTGCGGACTCCACCAGGGGTCCGACTTTTCGGAGGGCGGGCGCCGTCACGGGCGGGGTGGTGGAGGCACCGCCAGCCGTTCCCCAAATGGGCGAGGCTCGACCGAAGCGGTGCCGTCGGTTCCCAAAATCAGGGAAGCTCGGCCGAGGCACCGCTGCCCGTCCCTGCGCTTCGGCGAGGCTCGACCGAGGCGCGGTCGGGCGTCCCTGCGCTTCGGGCAGGCTCGACCGAAGCGCGGTCGGGCGTCCCTGCGCTTCGGGTGGGCTCGACCGAAGCGCGGTCGGGCGTCCCTGCGCCTCGGGTAGGCTCGACCGAAGCGCGGTCGGGCGTCCCTGCGCCTCGGGTAGGCTCGACCAAAGCGCGGTCGGGCGTCCCTGCGCTTCGGGTAGGCTCGACCGATGCGCGGTCGGGCGTTCCTGCGCTTCGGGTAGCCTCGACCGATGCGCGGTCGGGCGTCCCTACGCTTCGGCTGGGCTCGACCGATGCGCGGTCGGGCGTCCCTACGCTTCGGCTGGGCTCGACCGATGCGCGGTCGGGCGTCCCTACGCTTCGGCTGGGCTCGACCAAAGCGCCGCCGGGCGTCCCTGCGCTTCGGGTGGGCTCGACCGAAGCGCCGGCGGGCGTCCCAAAGATTGGGGAGTCTCCCCAAACATTGGGTGGCCCGCCGGACGCGTCGCCGGCCTCCCGAAGATTCCGGAGCCCGCCGGACGCGTCGCCGGCCCTCCCGAAAGCGCCCTGAGCCCGCCGGACGCGTCGTCGGCCCTCCCGAGAGGTTCCGGATCCTGGTGGGCCCTTCCCCGTCCCCTCAGACGATCGGAGGCGCCTCAAAAAAAGTTCGGAACTTTTTGGGGGTGCCCGCTGTCGGTATGGGCAGGAGCAGATAACCGGAGCTTCACCGCTCCAGGAAGAAGGCACCTTGACGATTGCTACCCCGATCCGCGTCGCCACCGGCGACGACAAGAAGACTGTCGCGTCGCGCACGAAACGTGCCGGCGTCGTGGGCACCATGGGCCCGAAATGCGCGCTCTACTCGAACCCCGCCTGCCAGGCGGCCATCGATGCCGTCGCCGCCACCGGCGTCTCCCTCGCGGCTGCCGAGGTCAAGGTGACGGCGGACGAAGCCCAAGCCGCCAAATCGCGTGCGGCGCGCGACACCCTCATCGTCTCATACGACGCTACGTACGAGGTCGGCGTCGCCACCATCGAGCAGTACGCGACCAAACCCGCCGACATCTCGGATGCCGGCTTCGAGCTCCTCACGCGCCAGAAGTACACGGTGGAGCCGCCGGCGTCGTTCCTCGTGACGTTCGACGCGAAGAAGGAGCTCATCGACATCGACGTGAAGCACGCGGCCGGCATGCACGCGGCGTTCGTCGAGTACACCACCGACCCGATCAGCCCGACCACGGTCTGGAAGCGGGTCGACGGCATCGCCTCGGAGTACCACCTCGCTGGCTTCGCCCCCGGGCGCTACTGGTTCCGCGCATGCTCGGTGCGCGGGTCGGACCTCAGCGCCTGGTCGGTGCCGGTTTCGGTCGTCGTCAAGTAGTCGCCCCGCGCGCGATCCCGACCGGGGCGCAGCCAGAGTCGTCATCGCGACACTGGCCGCGCCGCCGGGCAGCTCGCCGGCGCTCGCTCGCGCCTGATCTCGAGCTGCGGCTCCTTCGCGACGGGTCGGTGCCGGGCTGGGGGCCGCGCTCGGTGACGGAGACGCGAGCCAAGGCCTCGGCGGCGTCCCTCACCTCGACACACCACGCCGGCGTGCGCAGGATGCGCCGCGTGATGGTGACGGCCTGGTGGATGGGTTTGCTGGCAGCGACGATGGGCGCCCTCCTGGTACTGGCGCGCAGGCTCCGCGCTCGACGGGACGAGAGGGCGCTGGCGAGGTTCGGCGCGACCTGGGGACAGGTGGTGCGCCGGCCGCGAGACATGCACGGGCTCGGCCTCTACGCGAGGCTCACCGGGGAGGGCGCTCCCGGGAGCGTCGACGACAGGACCTGGCGCGACCTGGATCTCGACGCGGTCTTCGCGCACGTCGACCGGACCACGACCAGCGTCGGGCAGCAGATCCTCTACGCGCGCCTGCGAAACCCTCCGAAAGACTCCGCCGATCGAGCCGGCTTCGACGCGCTCGTGCGCCGGCTCGGCCGAGACCGCGCGCTCCGCGAGAGAGCTCACCTGGCGCTCCTGCCGCTGGCAGCCCTCGGCGCCTCCACGCTCGCCATGCTCTTCACGAGCGAGCCCATCCGCCTGTCGAAGCGCTGGCTGCCCCCGCTCCTGACGGGTGTGACCCTGGGCAGCCTGGGCCTCGTGGCGCTGCACGGGGCGTTCCTCCTGGCGGTGCTGGCCTGCTTCGGGATGAACCTCGGCCTCCGCTTCAAGCTCTGGCAGCGCCTGAGCCTCCTGCGCGAGCCCATGCGCGAGCTCGACGCGCTCCTCGCGGCCGGCGGGCGGCTCGCGGCGCCCGAGCTGGCCGAGCTCGGCGCCAGCGCCGCCCGGGTGACGGGCGCGCTCGACGGGCTCGGCAAGCTGTCGCCGCTGGTGTCGTGGGTCGCCGGCGACAGGGCCGCGAGCAACGAGATCGCCGCGGTCGTGGCCGAGTACCTCAACGTCTTCCTGCTCCTCGATGTCAACGCCTGCGGGGCCGCGCTGGACATCCTCGACCGTCACCGGAGCCGGCTCCGCGACCTCTACGAGGCGATCGGAGGCATCGACGCGGCGCTGTCGGCGGCGTCGGTTCGCGAGGATCCGAGGTGCGGGGGCGCTCTCTCCATCGAGGAGGGCGGCCCCCTGGTCCTCGAAGGCGCCGTGCACCCGCTCGTCTCCGAAGCGGTCCCGAGCGACGTCGCCCTGGCGCATCGGGGCCTGTTCATCACGGGCTCGAACATGTCGGGCAAGTCCACCTACCTCAAGTCGATCGGTGTGAACGTCATCCTCGCCCAGGGCCTGGGAGCGTCGTTTGCCAGCGGCTACCGCGCGCCGTTCTTGACGGTGCGATCGCTCATCGTCGGGGGGGACTCCATCACCGAGGGGAAGAGCTACTACCTCGCGGAGGTGCACGCCGCGCGGGAGCGACTCGAGGCCCTCGCCGGCGAGGGGAGGCACCTCGTGCTGGTCGACGAGCCCTTCCGCGGGACCAACACGGACGAGCGGGTCGGCGCCTCGAAGGCGTACCTCGAGGCGCTGGTGCGCGCCGGAGCGTTCACCGTCGCGGCCTCCCACGACCAGGAGCTGGGCGAGCTGCTCGCCGAGACCTTCGAGGAAGCGCACTTCACGGAGCAGGTGCGCGGCGACGACGTCGTGTTCGACTACACGCTCCGTCCGGGCCCGTGCACCTCGCGCAACGCCCTGCGCGTCCTCGAGCTGGCGGGCATCGCGCCGGAGCTGGTCGGCGAGGCGCGCAGGGTGGCCGGAGCCGCGCGCCGCAGCGCGTGAGGCAGACGCCTGGCAGCTCCAGGGTCCTGATCGGCTACCCCTCCCCTTCCCCCGCCGGCACCTCGCTCGCCGCGGCGGCCGCGACCGTGATTAGCGCCTCCAGCCGCGCCTCGGTCGCACCCGCCGCCCGCGCCACGATTTCGATGCGCTCGCGCTCCGCCGCCGCCAGCCCCTCGCTCGCGAAGGCGATGGCGAGCGCCAAGCGCAGCCCCTCGTCGGCGGCGCCCCGGGCGGCGAGCGACCTGCCGATGGCGCGAGCGCGCGCCTCGACGCCGGCGGACTGCATCTGGTTCCGGCTCTCGCGGATGAGGTGCCGCACCACGGCCGGCGACACCGTGGCGCCCATGACCGCCTCGATCGCGCTGGCCAGCGCGGCCCGCTCGGCGGCGTCGATGACGCCGTCGGCGATGGCGACGAGCACGGTGAGATCGACGGCGGCGCTGACCCCCTCGTCATCGGCGCCGAAGCGAGCGAGGAACGCGGCGATCAGCGGCTTCAAGCTGGGGTTCTGCTGCACCCGTCGAGCGCTATCGCACGTCGGGGCGCCCCTCAAGTCCTATCCCTCCCGCGCGGCCCGGCAAAACTGACCCTCGTCGCCTGCCCTCGCCCGGGTCATCATGCGCGTCATCATGCGCTCTTCGCTTTCGGTCCACCGCGCCCTCGGCCTCACGGCGCTCGCCGTGCTCGCCCTCGCCCCCGGGTGCGAGGGGAGGACGGGGCTCACCTCCGGCCCGCCGCTGCCTCCGCCGCCGATCTGCACGGTCGACTCCGACTGCCCCGGCTACGGCAACTTCTGCACGTCGCCGGTGACCTGCGTGTTCGTCGCCGAGGGGTTGCCCATCCCCGGGGAGACCGGAAGCGGGAGCTTCCAGTGCGTGACGGGGGCGCCGGTCGACTGCAACGACAACGACCCCTGCACCACCGACACCTGCGAGCCGGCGACCGGCAACTGCTCCTACACCCACGCCACGCCCGACAACGACGGCGACGGCTACTACGCCCCCCTGCCCGGCTTCGCCCCGGGGTCCCCGGGCTCGTGCGGCGACGACTGCGACGACACCAACCCAAACGCCCACCCCGGCGGCATCGAGGTGTGCGACGGCGTCGACAACGACTGCGACGGCATCATCGACAACGGCGCCGTGTACCTCCCCGAGGGGGCGCCCCAGGTCCGCGTCAACGGCGACGGCAGCCCGGCGGCGCCCGGGGGCCTGGGCTGGAGCGGCACCTCGTACCTGTCGACCTACACCGGCGACGTCAACGGCTTCGACATCTACGCGTCGGCGCTGACGCCCGCGGGCGCCGTGGTGACGCCCCCCGGCGAGCAGGAGGAGACGCTCACCAACGCCGACGCCGAGGGCGGGTTCCTCACCTGGATCGGCGACCGCTACGGGATGACCTGGCAGGACCGGCGCAGCGGCAGCTACCAGGTCTACTTCACCACCCTCAACGACACCGGCACCAAGCAGATCGGCGACGTGCAGCTCACCCACAACGACAGCTTCTCGGTGAACCCGGTGGTCGCCTGGAACAACGAGCAGTTCATCGTCGCCTGGCAGGACGACCGCAACGGCCCCTTCGACGTCTTCGTCCAGTTCCTCGGCAGCGACGGCGCCCTCCAGGGGCCCAACCTGCAGATCACCCAGGCTCAGGGGATGTCCGACAACGAGTCGCCGGCCATCGCCCCCGGCCTCAAGGGCGTGGGCCTGGCCTGGAACTTCGGCGACTCGCTCCACGAGCAGGTCCAGTTCCAGGTCTTCTCGCCCGACTTCTCCACGCCGATCAGCGCGCCTACCGCGGTCACGGACGGCACCACCGACGCCGTGTACCCAGTGGTGGTGTTCAACAAGGATCGCTACGTGGTAGCCTGGTACGACAACTCGGCCAACCCCAAGGCCATCTACGCTGCCACCTTCGCCGAGGACGGCACCCCGCTGGCGCCGGCGACGCCGATCACCAGTCCGGGGTCCTTCCAGTCGCGCTACCCGTTCCTCCGCGCCCTTGGCGACCGCATCCTGGTCGTGTACTCCGACGACCGCGACCAGAACGACGGGTACGAGATCTACACCCGGATGATCCACCCGGACCTGACGCCGCTCCTCGGGGAGCTGCGGGTCACCAATGCGCCGCGGGACAGCGTCCACCCGTTCGCGTCGTTCGGGCCGGACGGCAATTTCGGCATCCTGTTCCGCGACGATCGGGAGGCGGGGCAGCAGAACATTTTCTTCACGTCGCTGACGTGCAGCATGCCGGCGAAGGCGGATGCGGGGATGTGAGGATCGCGGGGCGTGATGCGGGAGGGGGCGCATGCCGACTCGCATGCGCTCGCTGCCGATCGCCGGTCGCTGCCGCTCCCGCCTCGGTGGGAAGGGAGGTCAGCCCCAGTCGCGGCTGCTGCCGCGGACGATCTTGCCGTCGGGGCCGACCGCGAAGCCGCCGGTGTCGCGCAGCGCCTTGGAGGTGGCGGCGCGGAGATCGGGGGGGATGACCCAGCCCCGGAAGAGCAGGCCCTCGGCGACCTTGTTCTTGACCCGGACCGACTCCTCGGCCTCGATGAGCTTCACCAGCGCGAAGAGGCTCTCCTCGTTGTTCTGGGCGAAGGTGGCGGCGACGGCGTGGAAGCGCACGGTCTCGTTGACGTCCTCGAGGAAGGGGGCGACGGCCTCGCGCACCTCCTCCGAGACGACCTCTTCGAGGGCCTGGATCATCTGGACCTTGGGCTCGACGTTGCGCGCGTACTCGGTGTCGAAGCGGGCGAGGAGGTCGATGAGCTCCTCCTCGTACTCGGCGTCGTCGAGGAGCTCGTGGAGGATCTTGATCGGCCAGGTGAGCTGCTCGGCCTTGAGGCAGAACTCGACCACGGCGGGCACGCACTCCTTGCCGGCGGCGATGATCCCCTGGAAGGCGACCTCCTTCTCCTCCGAGTCGGTGATGCTCGGATCGATGACGAAGGTGAAGCGCTTGAGCAGGGCGGCGGCCGCGTCCGGCGACTTCATGTCGGCGAGCTGCTGGATCGCCTCCATGCGGTCGTAGGTCTGGGCGCGCTTGTCGCCCGCGACCTTGCCGGGGCCGACGACCTTCTTGTCGACCGGGCCGCCGGGCGCCCACGATCCGCTCGCATTACCGGAAGCCGCAGCCGGAGGCGGGCTGCTCTTCTTCTTCAGAAAGTCGAAAAGACCCACGGGTACCTCGCGGCAGCGCTTAACCCGGGCAAGCCTTCACCGCAAGGGCTGGACCCTCCGTCTCTTTCCAGGTGACCATGCGGCCCGATGGGGAGGCCAACGGGGAAGCTGGCACGGAGCTGCGTCGCGGTCGTCGCGGGGCTGGCCGTCGCGGGGGTCGCTCGGCCGAGCGCCCGAGCGGCCGAGTTCGAGGTGCAGGGCGACACCGCGCTGCAAGGCTACGAGGTGGTGTCTCCGTGGGGCGACGTCACGGTCGATCGGCGGCGCTTCATGCAGAGCGTCGGCCTCGCGGCGTACAACCTCCAGGGCCGCTACACCCCCGGGGAGGCGGACTACCGCGCCGTGGTGATGCTGCGGGTGGACGCCGACTTCGGCATCAACAGCCAGCTCCCGGCCAACCAGGCCGGCGGGGAGACCAACTTCGCCGTCGCCGGGGGCAGCCGCTACATCCCCGGCCTGCAGATCGCGCCCCTCGAGCTGATGGTCGGCTACGTCGAGGGGCGCAACCTGGCGCACGGCCTCCTCGGCTTCCGGGTGGGCCGGCAGTACGTCACCGACGCGCTCGGTTGGTGGGCCTTCGACGGCGGCCTCGTCAAGGTCACCACGCCCTACTACCTCCAGGTCGAGGCGTACGGCGGCCTCGAGGAGCGCGGGGGCCTGCCGCTCTCGACCTCGCGGTTCGAGTCGCAAGGGGTGTGGCGCGGCAGCCATACCGGCTTCGTCGCGGGCGGCGGGACGGAGGCGCCGAGCGTGGTCGACTACCCCTCGTACGTCTACGCGGAGCCCGCGCCGGCGTACGGCGTCGCCCTCGAGAGCAACGGCCCGAGCTGGGTGCACGGGCGCTTCTCCTACCGCCACGTCTACAACACCGGCACGGCGCTCACCACCCAGTTCCCCGAGCCGGACGGGGGCGGCTTCCACGCGGTCACCGGGCTGCGCACCTCGCAGGAGCGGCTCGGCTTCGCGGGCGACATCGGAAAGTCCGACATCGGCGTGCTCAAGGGCAGCTTCGTCTACGACCTCTACAACCAGCTCGTCTCCTCGTACGTCGCCAGCGCCGAGGTGTACGCCGGCAAGCACGTGACGGTGGGCGCCGACGCCGATTACTTCGTCCCCACCTTCGACGGCGACTCGATCTGGAACTGGTTCACCCACGGCCCGATGACCAGCCTCACCGGCCGCGTCGCGCTGCGGGTGAGCAAGCGCTTCAACGTCACCGGCTCGGGCGGCGCCCGTCTCTTTCGCACCTACGGCGATCCCACGCCGGTGGCCGGCGGGCTGAGCGCCTTCGGCGCCGGCGAGTGCGCCGCGGTCAAGGCGACGAGCCCCGCGCTCAACTGCGCCCTCGGCCAGGTCTGGTACGATCCCGCCGGCGCCGCCCACGCCTACGACACCGCCGAGGCCAACCGCGCCGCCGCCACCACGGTCGACGCGATCGCCAACCTCAACGGCCGCTACCGCTTCGCCTCCGGCGACGTCGGGCTCAAGGGCATGGTCGAGACCGGCGCCCGCGGCAGCCGCGAGGGCGCCGACGTCAACGGGGAGAAGCGCTGGGACGGCGGGCGCTACCTCACCGCGGCGCGGGTCTCGGTCTACGGCTGGTCCGACCCGACCCGGCCGGACCGCGACGCGGTCTCGTTCGGGTACGTGCTCACGGGCGGCTTCAAGCCCGCGCAGCTCGCCAACATCAAGCTGGAGTGGGAGCACGACACCAACCGGCTGGTCGGGCAGCGGTACCGGGTCATGGCCCTCGTCAACGTGCGGGTGCTCAAATGAAGGAGCTCAAACCCTGGCTGGCGCTCGCCGTCTGCCTTCTCGCCGCCGTGATCGCCGTGCTCGGCCGCAACGCCGCGGCCGATGCGCCGCCGGTCCCCGCGCCCGCATGGGCCTCCGGCCAGGGCAGCGGCCGCACCGCGCTGCCCGGCGACGCCGAGGTCCCCCTCGCCTGGATGCCGCCGGGCTCGGGCGTGAGCCCCATCCCCAGCGAGCAGATTTTCCCACCCCAGACCATCCCGCTGCGCTTCAACCACAAGAAGCACGTCAAGGGCCTCTCGCTCTCCTGCAAGGTCTGCCACACCGCCGCCTACACCAGCACGAGCGCCACGGACCGCCTGCTGCCGCGGCCGACCGAGACCTGCGACAACTGCCACGACGTCGATCACGCCGACCCTTCGCACGTCCGCGCCGGCAAGGACGCGAACGGCCAGTGCTCCTTCTGCCACGTGGGCGCCGCCGCGGGCGAAGACGGACGGGTCGCGCGGCTGGTGATGCCGCCGCCCAACCTGCGCTTCGCCCACGCCAAGCACCTCGCCCGCAACATCCAGTGCGCCCAGTGCCACGGCCAGGTCGCCGAGCTGGAGCTGGCGACGCGCGATCAGCTCCCGCGGATGGCCGGCTGCCTGACCTGCCACGCGATGAGCGGCGCCGCGCAGGGCGACGCCAAGGGGACCTGCACCACCTGCCACCTCGCCCAGCCCGATGGCCGGGTACAGACGACGTACGACACCGGCACCCTGGAGCCCCCCCGCTGGCTCCACGCCGCGGCGCACGACGCCGACTGGATCGAGCGCCACAAGACCGTCGCCGCCGACGACAGCACCTTCTGCGGCACCTGCCACACTGCCAAGGACTGCACCGACTGCCACGACGGAAAGGTCCGCCCCCGCAAGGTGCACCCCAACGACTGGCTCTCCATGCACCCCCAGGCGGCCCGCACCGACAGCCCGCGGTGCTCGAGCTGCCACGCCGAGCAGACGTTCTGCGCCGACTGCCACCGGCGCGTGGGCGTCGCCCGCGACTCACCGAGCGGCAACCGGCCGACCGGGCGCCGCTTCCACCTCCCCCCCGCGGAGTGGACCCTGGCCCCGCGCGGCCCCAACCACCATGCGTGGGAAGCCATGCGCAACCTGAACGCCTGCGTCTCCTGTCACACCGAGCGCGACTGCGTCACGTGCCACGCGACCAAGGGCCTCTCGGGTGGCCAGGGTGTCGATCCCCACCCCGCCGGCTTCACCGACAAGTGCGGCCAGGCCCTGCAAAAGAACCCGCGCCCTTGCTACGTTTGCCATCAATCCAGCGACCCTTCGCTGAGGATGTGTCGATGAAAAGTCGCGCGGCGTCAGCATATTCCTTGCGCGTCCCTTCGGCCGGCGGGTATAGCGAGGGGCGCGTCACGAGGGGCCCCCAGGAGGCCGCGGCGACAGGGGCCCGACGGGCTCCACGTCCCACGGACACCGTGGGGCAACCCGCTGCGACCGCCAAGGAGACTGGGCGTGAAGGAGCTGATCAAGTACCTGCTCGAAAACCTCGTCATCGACTTCCAGGGGGAGATCTCACTGGAGACCGTCCGGAGCTTCCTCCGGGAGGACGACGGCAGAGAGGCACGGCAGCTCATCGCGAAGCTGATCGAGGAGAAGGGTGTGGACGACATGCTCATCACCCTCGCCGACTGCCTCAAAGAAAACATTCAGAGCGGGATCAACGAGCGCACCATCCGGGAGCAGCTCTCGATCTACTCCGACAGCTGACCGAAAACGGGGGTCCTCTCCCCGGTCATCCTGGGGACCGCCCGAGCGCGGTCCCGACCGGACTCGGCACGGTCGTCGCTTTCCTCTTCCTTGCCAGCGGCTGCGACAGCGGCCCGACCAGCTACGAGCCCCTCGATCTACCGGCCGTCCACGTCGAGCAGATCCTGGCGGCGACGGGGCTCAACGCGGACGGGAGCCTCGACTTCGAGGCGCTCGACCTGGTGAAGGGCGGGTCCTCCGTCCTCTCGACCACCTCGTTCCGGGTTCAGTTCGATCGCCTGCTGCTGCCGGACTCGGCGACGCGGCAGGCGATCTGCTTTCAACCGGTGCTGGGCAACGTGGTCAGCGCCGCCGGCTGCTCGGACGGCGTCTTCCTCTATCCGAGCTACGACCCCGTGCGGCGGCAGATCACCTTCCGCCAGGACCCGAGCGTCCCGCGACCGGGGGCGGGCACGCGCTTTCAGCTCACGCTCTACACGGCGATCGCCGACACCGACAACGGGATCCGCTCCTTCGACGGCATCCCGCTGGCGCAGCCGCTCCAGATCCAGTTCGACATCCGCGCCGATCCCGGCGGCAACGTCCCTCCCTACGACCTGGTCCCGACCGCCGACCACTTCTGCACGGCCCCCGATCCCGCCTGCACCGGGTTCACCTGCGCGCGCAGCGTCTCCAACATGCTGAGCGGCTGCGCGCTGGGCGGGTGCCACTACCAGAGCGCGGACGCCGGCGCGGCGGAGGGGATGCGCCTCGACACGCCCTCCCTCATCGCGATGACCGCCATCAACCAGACGGCACACGAGACGCAGACCGGTCAGTCGGCGCTCACCACCGACCCGAACGGGCCGCGCTTCGGCCGCTCCATGGCCATCCTCGCGCCCGAGATCCCGGGCGAGAGCTATCTGCTCTACAAGCTCCTCGCCCACCCCGGCGTGCCCTTGCAGAACCCCTTCCCGCCCGATCCCACCAGCGCCGCCGCGCTCCCTCCAGAGGTGGTACGCCTCCAGAACGAGCTGGTGGTCGGGATGCCCATGCCGCCGAGCACCCAGGCCCTCGCCGTGCCACGCGCGGGCACCAACGGGAACCCAGGCGAGATGGAGTGGCTGAGCGACTGGGTCCTGGAGGGGGCGCCCTTGATGACCTGCCCGTGAGTCGGTCCTTCTGGGGAACGCCCGAGAGCGTTCCCCGACGATCCGCGCGTATTCGGGACCCGGCGTCGCGGGACGCTGTCGAGCGTCCCTCAGGATGACCGCTCACGCGACCCGGTTCCGACCGCCCCGCTTCGCCGCATAGAGCTGCGCATCGGCGAGCTGATAGAGCTCCTTCGGCCCCGTCGGCGGCGAAGCGGCGACCTCCGCCACGCCGAAGCTGGCGGTGATGGGGATGGTGGCGTCCTCGAAGCGGCAAGGGGTGCGCTCGACGACGGCCCGCAGCTTCTCGCCGACCACGCGGGCGGCATCGAGCGCGATCTCCGGCACGACGAGGGCGAACTCCTCGCCGCCGACGCGGGCGAGGATGTCCTCGCGGCGGATGTTGGCGCTCACCAGCGCGGCGAGCTGGCGCAGGACAGCGTCGCCGGCGAGGTGGCCGCAGGCGTCGTTGACGCGCTTGAAGTGGTCGATGTCGAAGAGCATCAGCGACAGCGGGCGGCGGTAGCGGTGGGCGCGCGAGACCTCGCGCTCGATGACCACCTCGAACGAGCGCTTGTTGTGGATCTGGGTGAGCCCGTCGAAGGTCATCAGCCGGTAGATCGTCTCGTGGTAGGTGAGCTCGACGTTGCTGCCGCAGATGAACTTGAAGATCGTGTGGCCGATCTTGACCTGGTCGCCGTCGGCGAGGGAGCGCTCCCGGACCGAGGCGTCGTTGACGAAGGTCCCGTTGGTCGAGCCCAGATCGGCGACGAGGTAGCCGGACCCCGTCCAGGCGAAGCGGGCGTGGTGCCGGCTCACCGCGTCGTCGTCGAGGGGAATGCCGGTCTGCGCCGACCTCCCGCACTCTATCTCGTCGGTGCCGAGGGGGATGCGCTTGCCCAGCTCGGTCCCGTAGATCACCACCAGGCACGCCGAGCCGGGGTCCATCCGCTGGATGGAGCTCGGCACGATCGACGTCGCCGTGTGCAGCGTGTCCCGGGCATCGTACTGGTCGCGCGCCACGGCTCTACATTACACCAACGGCGCCCCGCCGCGACGCGCCGAGCCATCTCCCGCGCCCGGTCTGCATGGTAGCCTGCGCGGATGCGACACGGACGCTCCCGAGCCTACACCCTCCGCCTCGGCCTGGCGGCGGCAGCCCTGAGCGCCGGCCCCTCGTTGACCGCCGGGTGCAGCAGCGGCGCCGCCGACAGCGGCGGCACCGGCGGCAACAGCGTGCCCACGACCACGATCGCGCATCCGGCCGCCACGCCCCTGCCGGGAGAGAGCGTGTGTACCGTGACCGAGGTCACCGGCATCCCCGAGCCCGACTTCAACCACATCACCCCGTGCACGCCGCTCACCTACGCGACCAACCCGCCGAGCGGCGGCAACCACTGGCCCATCTGGGCGGCGTTCGAGAAATATACCGTCGTCGTCCCCCGCGAGATGACGGTCCACGACCTCGAGCACGGCGCCATCGTGTTCTCCTACCGGTGCGCGGACACGTGCCCCGACGTCGTCGCCGCGCTGTCCACCGTCTTCGACGGCATGGCCGACCCCCTCTGCCTCTCCATCCCCGGCAGCCCGCCCGCCCGCGTCGTCCTCACCCCCGACCCCGACCTCGACACCCCCATCGCCGCGGCCGCCTGGGGCAACACCTACACCGCGACGTGCATCGACATCCCCTCGCTGCGTGCGTTCGCCAACGCCCACTACGGCCAGGGCCGGGAGCCGCTGTGCACCGCCGGCTGGGACGAGCAAGCCGCGCCCCTGTGCCCCTCCGCCGACGGCGGTGATGGTGGCGACTCCGGGGGCTGACGCTCGCGAATCAGCGCCGGCGCCGCGCCACCACCGCGGCAGCGGCGAGGGCCCCCAGCGCGAGCAGCCGCGGGTCCAGGGGCGAGCCCGAGGCGCGGCAGGAGCAGCCGCCGCCCTCGACGAGCGCGGCCTCGCCGGTGGCCCCCGTGCCCGGCGATGCGCCGCCGGTCGCGCTGCTCGCCGAGCCAGAGGCGCTGCTCGTCGAGCTGGCCGAGCTGGTGCCCGCGCCACCGCTGCCGCTGCTGGTCGAGCCGCTGCTGGTCGAGCCGCTGCTGCTGGTCGAGCCGCTGCTGGTCGAGCCGCTGCTGGTCGAGCCGCTGCTGGTCGAGCCGCTGCTGGTCGAGCCGCTGCTGGTCGAGCCGCTGCTGCTGGAGCTGCTGCTGCTGGCCGCCTCGCACAGGCCGGCGGAGCTGCACATGGGCGTGGCGCCGCTGCACGCGCCGCCGGGGTTGGTCGGGCAGCACGGTGAGCCGTCGGTGCTCACCTCCCATTCGAGGATGTCGTGGTTGTCGGTCTGCAGGCCCGTCGAGGCGGTGAAGCCCGCGTACGCTTGGGCGCCGAGGGTGCCGAGATCGGCGGGGCCCGTGAAGAGCGGGGTCGCGGGCCGCACCGGGGTGCCGGACACGAACACGGAGGCCTCCTTGGCTGTGCCGTCGAAGTCGATCCATGCATAGACGACCTGCCCGCCGTCGAGGGTGACCGGCGCCTTGGCCGAGGCGAGCAGCGTGCCGGCGTCGCCCTTGGAGAGGAGCGCCACGTGGTTGGTGTTGCCGTCGAACGCGCCCTCGCTGGTGTAGAACTCGACGGCGAAGCTCGGCGCGATGCCCCCGTTGCCGATGCCACTGCCATAGCCGAGGGCGCCGTCGTTCGCGCCGAGGGCGGTGAGCCCGGCGTTCTGAAGGGTGAAGGTGAGCCCGTCGCCGTCGATCAGGCCGCCTCCGATCTCGAAGCGGAAATAGGTGTGCACCGAGGTGCCCGCCGCCAGCGCGATGGGCGCCTTGAGCCACGCGCTCCCCGCCTGGTAGATCGTGTTCGGCGCGACCCGGAGTAGGTTCCCCGAGGCCTGCGCCGCGTTGCCGTTGAGCTGGAACGCCGAGAGGCTGCTGAAGTCGCAGAAGGTGCTGGTGACCGCCCGGGCTGGAGCAGCGAGCGCGGTCAGGGCCAGGGCCGCGAGCGCGGCAATCGGTGCGGAGCGGTGGAGCACAGGGGCCTCGACGGGCGAAGGGGGGCTCGACTCTACCCGATCTCCACGCCGGCCGCGGGACGCTCTCGGGCATCCCGCAGCAGGGCGCCCCGCCGGGGGGGCGCCATCACTGCACGGTGAACGTGTTGCTCACCGCGTTGGTCTCGTAGTCGTACTCGTTGAAGACGATGCTGCTCCCGGACTGGCGCGCGATGACGTAGCCGTAGTTCACGCTCCCGGCGAGCGGAGCGCCGCCGTTGCCGACGATCACCTGCTTCTCGCTGGAATAGTACGCGTAGGTGTGGGTGTGACCCGCGATGAGCAGCGTGTACGGGTGCTGCGAGATGATGGTGTCCGCATTGGCGGAGCCGGTGCCCGAGAGGCACGGGGCCGTGGTGGCGATCGTGCCTTCGTGCCGGACCACGAAGGTGTACGTCGTCGGACTGGAGAGCGCCGTGCCCAGCCAGGTGGCCTGCGTGGTGCTCCACGCGTTGCACGCGATGAAGACGAACTTGGCCGTCCAGGCGTTGCCCGTGCCGTTGACGTTGATCGTGTAGTAGGGGAGCGTCTGGTTGATGGGCGCGAGCAACTTGCTGGCGAAGGCGGTGTAGTTCGGGGTCTCGCACACGGTCCCCACGCAGGTGCCACCCACGTTGCTGCAGGCGCTGCCGCACGCGTAGCAGTTGTCCGCGGTGGCGCCGTCGCACTCGTGGTTGCCCATCGCCGGGAACAGCACGTTGCTGAAAGCGGCGCGCGCCGTCATGTAGTAGCCAATCTGCGTCACCTGCGTGCCCGGCGTGTGAGAGGGGCTCGCGAACATGTAGTCGCCGGTGGTGACGGCGAACGCGGGCCGCGGCGAGGCCGCCTCGATGTCCTGCCAGATCTTGGTGATGACCGCGGTCGGGTAGCCCGTGGTGTCGTCCTCGTTGGGCGGGCGCGTGTCGCCGACGATGGCGAAGCTGAGCGTGGAGAGGGTCCCGCCGCCGGGCCCGACGCCGGAGCCGCTCGAGCCGCTGGAGCTGCTGGAGCTGGAGCTGCTCGACGTGGTCGACGTGCTGGAGCTCGAGCTGCTGGAGCTGCTCGACGTGGTCGACGTGCTGGAGCTCGAGCTGCTCGACGTGGACCCGCACCCGCAGGGCGTCGCCGCCTCGCCCACGCACTGCGAGTCCCAGGTGGTGCTGCAGCAGTAGGCATCGGCCGCGCAGACCGTGCTGACGCACGCCTCGCAACCATCGGTGAGCTTGGCGCCGGCGGTACAAGGCGCGTGCGCGCAAGCGCCGCCGCCGGAGGTGCTGCTCGAGGAGCTGGACGTGGTGCTCGAGGAGCTGCTCGAGCTGCTGCTCGACGCGCTGGTGGAGCTGCTGCTCGTGAAGCCACCGCAGACGTTGGTGTTGGGCACGCACGCGCGGAACTGTTGCCCGCTGGCGTCGGCCACCGGAGTGCAGGTGGTGTCCCCCGTGCACGCCGCCGTGGCCCCGCACGTGGGCGCGCAGAACTGATCACCGGCGAACTGGCCACAGATGGACCCCGTGGGGCAGTTGCTGTCCTGCAGGCAGGCGGTGCAGGCCGAGGGGGCGCCGCCCGCGCCTGACGAGGACGAGCTGGACGAGGCGGACGTCGTCACCGCCCCCGACGACGTCGCTCCCCCGTGGCCGGCCGTCGTGGCACCTCCCACCCCGGAGGCCCCACCCGCCGCCTGCCCGGAGCTCGAGGAGCCCTGGGTGGTCGCACCAAACGTTCCGGTGCCGCCACTGGAGCCGCATGCCAGTAGCAGCGCCGCGGGAGCGGCCGTGAGACAGACTGCACGCAAGTAGTTCATGTCGAAGACGAGCCTTTCGGAGCGGAGGCGCACCGTCAGCGAGCGGACTCTCGGGGCCTGCCCGGGGTGGCACTGCCCGCTCCCGACGGTCGCGGTCCCGTACACTTCGGCGCTCCACGTCGATCTCTGCTCTCGCTGACGGCACGGACGATAGGGCACGTGCAACGGACTGTCCGCTGCGATCGAGCAGCGCTGCGGGGCTCGTTGGTACCCCGACGACCGCACCGCCCCGGAGCTCCGCACGACCCGCACACGCATGCCTCGTACGGGGCCTGGCGCCCCGCGAGCGGCGCACCCGCGTGCCCATGACAGAGGCGCACGGCACACGTGAGCAGAACGGCGGAAGTGCCCACGGCCATCACGGACCTCCCTCCGACCGGCGACCGCCTTGCGGGCTCCCCCGCCTCCGCGCCCTCCGCACCCGTTTCACGCCACCTTGGTTGACGTACCCCCCTCAATCTTCCAGGATGCGCCGACCATGATGGCTTCGCTCACGGCATCGGAGTTGGCAGCGGGCCCGTTCCTGGTCCTTGGCCACGCCGGCTCCGGGGGCTCTGCCGACGTCTTGCAGGCCCGTTCGGCGACCGGCACCGTGGTGGCGCTCAAGGTTGCCCGCGACCTCGAAGGCGCCGCCGCGCTGGCGCGGGAGGCGGTTCATGCGGCGCTGGCCCTCTCGCCGCGCCTCCCCGAGCTCCTCGACGCCGGCTGGCTGAGCCTCGATCCCCACGCGGCGCGCGTGGTGGCGGCGGACAGCCCTGGGTCTCGCGCCTTCCTCGCGCTGCGCTGGGTCGAGGGTGCCCCGCTCGATCCCCGGGCGCGCTCCGACGGCGACTCCGCGGTAGCGCTGGCGCTTCGCGTCGCGAGCGGCGCGGGTGAGGCGCTCGCGGATCTGCACGCGGTGGGCACGGCCCACGGGGACGTCAAGCCGGACAACCTCCTTCTCGGCGAGGACGGCGGCGTCCACCTGCTCGATCTGGGGCTCGCGGGCCCGGCCCATGCGCTCGCCGTCGAGGGTGCCACGCTGCGCTATCTCGCCCGCGGGGACGCCGACCTGGGGGACGCCCGCGCCCGCGATCTACTGGCGCTGGGCGTGCTGCTGGCCGAGATCGCCGACCCGGCGGTCGCGGCCGCGGCGGACCCGATCGGGGCCGCGCGCGCGGCCCGATTGCCTGCCCCAATCGCGACGATCTGCTCGGCGCTGCTGGCGCCCAGCCCGGGGGCGCGCCCCTCGGCGGCGTGGGTCGTGGAGATGGCGGGAGGGCCGGCGGGAGATCCCGGGCCGCGCGACGCGAGGCGCGTGCGGGCGTCCTACCTGCGGGTGCGGCGCGCCGAGATCGAGCGGCTCGGCGAGGTCGAGGGCGACGTGGCCCCCTGGCTGGGCGAGGCCGTCACCTGGGCGAGGCGCGCGCGCGCTCTCCTCGGCGCGCCGGAGGGCACCACCACGCGACTCGGCCCGATGGATCCTCCCGAGCTGGGCCGGTGGCTCACCGCGCTGGTGGGGAGCCCGGCCGCCGCCTGGCCGCTGGGCACGCTGGCCGAGGTCCCCGAGAGCGTGCTGGCGCGGGCCCTGACGGCGCTGGCGCTGCGGCTGCCGCCCGCGGCGTGGACGCTGCGCGACGTGGAGGCCGCGGCGCTCGGTCACGGCGACTCCGCCGGGCGACGCGAGGCGAGCGGTCCGGCGGCCGGTCCCCTCGACGCCGGGCGCGCGGCGCGGCTGGCGATCGCCATCTCGCGGGTGCCGCCCGACGCCGAGGCGCTCGCCGAGGTGGAGCGCAGGGCCGACGCCCCGGCGCCCTTGGTGCTCGCGGCAGCGCACGCGCTGCGGCTCTCGGGTCAGTACGGCCGAGCGCGCAGCCTGGTGCTGAGGCCGGAGCTCCAGGCCGACCCGGAGGCGGCGGCGATGGCGGCCGAGGTGCTGCGCCGCGCGGGCGATGTCGACCTCGCGATGGCCACCGCCCGACGGGCCATGGCGGCGGGCGCGGATCCGGAGGGGCGCGCCCGCGCCGTGCTGGCGCGGCTCCTGCTCGACGGCGGCGACCTGGACCAGGCGGAGGCGATCTGCGCCGGCGGTCCCGGTGAGCACCTGGCGGCGCGATCACCCGCCGTCTGCGAGGTGGCCGCGCTCTGTGCCTCGGCCCGCGGGGACACCGCTCGCGCCCTCGTCGAGGTGGCCCGCGGCGAGGCGCTCGCCTCCACCGCGGAGGAGCGCGCGCGCATGGCCGCCACGCGCGGCTACGTCGGGCACGTCGCGGATCCGGGGGGTACCCACGCAGCGTTCGCCGCCGCCGTGGATCACGCGGTGCGCGCCGGCGCGGTGGTCGAGGAGGCCACCTACCGCACCGGCGAGGCGGCCGCCGCCGTCGATCTCGGGGAGCTCGGCGGCGCGGTCGCCACGGCTCGCCGCGCCGCGCTGCTGTGGGAGCATCTGGGGCGACCGGCCCTCGCCGCGCGAGCTCTCCTCGCCGCCGCCGCCGCATACGCGACCGCCGGGGCCGTCCACGAGGCCGCCCGCGCCGCGCGCGAAGCGATGGCCCGCGCCCGCGACGGGGGCGACGTGCGCGCCGAGGCCTACGCCTTCTGGGCCGTCGCCGACGCCTCCCCCGCGGGGAGCGCCGAGGGGCTCGCCGCAGCGGAGGAGGCCGCGCGGCTGCTCGCGGAGATCGGCGCCGGCCGCGAAGAGAGGCTGCGCGGCGCCGCCCGCCTGCTCCGCCACGGGGCGCTCGATCCGGCGCGCCTCGTGGAGCACGACCGCAGCGCCGATGGGACCCCGTTGCTCAGCGCGGCCGCGCGCCTCGAGTGGTGGGGGGCGCGCGCGGAGGCCGCCGGATCCGCCCCGGGGACGGGCTCGCTGGTGAGCAACGTGCTCGCCTCCCTCGCCGCCCTCGCCGACGCGCCGGCCCCCGTCGGGTCCCGCGGCCCCGCGCTCGCGGCGGGCGTCGAGCTGGCGGCGCGCGCCGGCCAGGGGGCGATGGCCCAGCGCCTCCTCGCCTCGCTCGGGGAGGCCGCCCGCGAGCTGACCCGGAGGGCGCCTCCCGAGCTCGCCGCCGCGGTGCGCGCCCTCCCCTGGGTGACCCGCGCCGCCGCTGCGCCCGAGAGCGTGCTCCGCCCCGAGCAGGCCCGCGATCTGGAGGCGCTCATCCGCTCGCTCGGCGATCGCGAGCGCCTCGGCCCGCTGCTCAACCGCATCGTCGACGCCCTCGTCCTCTGGACCGGCGTGGAGCGCGGCCTGCTCCTCCTCCGCGCGCCCGATGGCCGCCTCACCCCGCGCGCCGCCCGGAACCTGGCCCGCGCGGACCTCTCCCCCGAGCAGATGGCCCTCTCCCAGACCCTCGCCCAGCGCTGCCTCGATGCGCGCGAGCCGGTGGTCGCGGTCGACGCCGAGGGCGAGCTCCCCGACATGCACCAGAGCGTGCACGCCCTCAAGCTGCGGAGCGTGCTCGCGGTACCCCTGGTCGCCCGCGGCGAGCCGCTCGGCGTGGTCTACCTGGACGATCGCATCCGCCGCGGCGCCTTCGGCCCCCGCGAGATCGAGTGGGCCCGCACCATCGCGTCCCTCGCGGCCCTGGTCATCGCCGACGCGCGCGACCAGGTCCTCCTCCGCCGCGCCGCCCGCCGCGCCAAGCGCGCCTCCGCCGAGATCGCCGAGACCCTCTCGCTGCGCGAGGCCGCGCTCGACGTCGCCGAGCGCGAGCTCAGCCGGGTCCGCGGCGGCCGCGAGACCCGCTTCCCCTACGCCGGCATCATCGGCGAGAGCGCCCCCATGCGCGCCATGCTCAAGCTCGTCGACCGCGTCACCGCCTCCGACATCCCCGTCCTGGTGGTCGGCGAGTCCGGCAGCGGCAAGGAGCTCGTCGCCCGCGCCATCCACGACAACGGCCCCCGCAAAGGAAAGTCCTTCGTCGGCGAGAACTGCGGCGCCATCCCCGAGACGCTGCTCGAGTCCGCCCTCTTCGGCCACGTCCGCGGCGCCTTCACCGGCGCCGAGCGCCCCCGCGCCGGCCTCTTCGAGGTCGCCGACGGCGGCACCCTCTTCCTGGACGAGATCGGCGAGATGAGCCTGGGCATGCAGACCAAGCTGCTCCGCGTGCTCGAGGACGGCCTGGTCCGCCCCGTCGGCTCGGAGCGCACCCGCAAGGTCGACGTCCGCGTCGTCGCCGCCACCCACCGCGACCTCGCCGCCATGGTCAAGGACCGGAGCTTCCGCGAGGACCTCTTCTACCGCCTCGACATCATCACCGTGCGCATCCCCCCGCTGCGCGAGCGGCCCGACGACATCCCGCTGCTCGTCCACCACCTGCTCGAGCTCCACGGCGAGAAGGGGAAGGCTCGCGTCACCGCCGCCGCCATGGAGCGCCTCAGCGCGTTCAACTGGCCCGGCAACGTGCGGCAGCTCCAGAACGAGGTGCGGCGCGCGCTGGTGCTCAGCGACGGCGTCGTCGACGAGGAGCACCTGTCACCGGAGCTGGTCGGCGAGGGGGCGGCGGCGGCAAGGGAGACGGGGCTGAACGTGAGGAAGAGGATCGATCAGCTCGAGCGCAACCTGGTGACGGAGGCGATGGAGCGGACCCACGGCAACCAGACGCAGGCGGCGAAGATCCTCGGGCTGTCGCGGTTCGGGTTGCAGAAGATGATGAAGCGGCTGGTGATCGGGTAGCTCACCCGCCCAGGCCCTGCCCCCGAGAACGCCCGCCGATCGGAGAGCTCACCGGCCGGAGCGCGTCGATGACCCAGGCGGTCACGCACGCGGGCGATGGGCCGGATCTTGCGAACGATCGCTGGAGGCCCGGGGGCCGAGCGACATGAGCACACTCCTCGACGGACAGACCCCCTCGTCGCGGCGCAGCGGCGGACGCCCGCGCGTCGTCGACGCGGACGCCGACGGCCGCTTTCGCGAGCTCGCGCGGGCCCTCTCCCTCGACCCGGCGGCTCGCTTCGTAGGCGGATACGTCGACTGGGAGTGGGGGCACGTGCGCCACGTCTTCGACGGCCTCGTCGAGCCGGTGCGCGGGCGCGCGGTCCTCGAGATCGGCTGCAACCTGGGCGCCACCGCCATCGTTCTCGCCGCCCTGGGCGCCGACGTCACCGCCGTCGACCCCAACGTGCGCTACCTGGAGCTCGCTCAGGCCAACGCTGCCCGGCATGGCGTCGCGGGCCGCATCACCTTTCTCCACGTCACGGACAGCACGCACTTGCCGTTCGATCGCGGTCGCTTCGACTGGGTGTCGTGCAACAGCGTGCTCGAGTACGTCCCCCCCGAGGTGCTGCCCGGCGTGCTGCGCGAGCTCGATCGCGTGCTCCGCCCCGGCGGCATCGCGGCCGTGGTCGGCACCAGCAATCGCCTCTGGCCGCGCGAGAACCACAGCAGGCGCTGGTTCGTCAACTACCTGCCCCGCTGGGTCGACCGCCTCAGCGGCCGGCGCTGGGCCCGCGGCGTCGGCGTCTGGCAGATCCGCCGAGAGCTCCACGCCTACGACGATCTCACCCGCGCGCGCGGCGGGCGCCTCTATGTCGCCCTGAAGGCACGCATGGGTGTCCGGGGGCGCAAGCTCCTGGTCCTCGATGCGGCGAGCCGGGTGCTCGGCGCGCTGGGGATCTCCCCGGGCGCGCTGGCCCCGACGACGTCGCTCGTGCTGCGCAAGCGCTGAGCCGTCACCGCTCGTGCGTCGACACGCCCGCGGGGGCGCGCACGGTGAACCGGCTCCCCGCGTCCAGGAGGTCGATCCGCACCGCGCGTGGCGTCGCCACGGCGACTCGCACCGTGGAGCCCCTGCGCGTGTACGAGAGCGTCACCGGGCCCCCGGCCGTGAAGAGCACCTCGCCGTCGACCGCGCACCGGGTGGAGTCGACCGCGAGGAGACCGCGCGTGTCACCTTGCGTCCAGGCGATGGCCGCGGTGCCGTCGGCCTCGAGTCGGCCGGGGACGTGCAGCGTTCCGGGAGCCGCCGCGAAGGCCGCGACCACGCTGGCGCCGAGCGCTTCGAGGACGAACGCGTTGCCGGTCGGCGTGGCAATCGATGGCGCAGCGTCCACCGGCAGCGAGGGCAGGACGACGGCCACGAGCTGGGCCTGGGTGGTGCGCTCGGGCAGCATCAGGGTGACGGCGCGGTTCCAGACGTCGGTGAGGGTCCCTGCGCGGAGCCCGCCGGGGCTCGCGAGTCGCACCACCGTCCGGGCGCCTTCGAGCACGCTGGTGAATCCGTCGCTGCGGACGTCGACCGCGGCGCCGCGGTCCACGTGGAAGCGCCACTCGAGCTCCACCGCAGCAGCGGCGGCGATGTCGTCATGGACGAAGACCACCCCCGGCTCGATGAGGTACAGGCGACGCACGAAGCGCTGGAGCCCGGGTGGATAGCAGCCCGCCGCCTCGGCGGAGACGAGGGACGCCGCCTCCGAGGTGAAGAAGCTGGTGAGGTGGCCCTCCGGGCGCCCGGGGTGGTCGACGTCGAAGGCGGTGTACTGCCCGCGCCCGTCGACGAGGAGCGAGTTCTGGCGGTCGGTCTCGCGCTGCCCGTAGTGGGCCAGGGCGATGGCGAACTCGCCGCGCGACCAGACCCCGAAGGCGTTCCCGTCGGCGTGGACGTGCGTCGTCGAGTTGTCGAGCTCCTCCAGCCGAGCGGCCGAGACGAGCGAGGTCGCCCGCCGGCCCAGGAGCGCGGCGCCGCGGAAGGCCAGCACGGTGGCGGCGCGATCCCAGCCGGTGCGAAGGAACGCCATCGCCTGGTTCTCGAAGGCCGCGCCCCGCGGGAGATCGTCGGGCGGCAGCGCGCCGACGCTCGGATCGTCGAAGACGATCTCCCACGCGGCGGTGTAGGGATTGGGCAAGGTCTCCCACTCGCGCTCGGCGAGCCACTGGGCGTAGGGGTTCCGGTAGCGCGCCGCGAGCCAGCGCAGCGCGGGCGCGCCCTCGAAGCCGGTGGTCTGGTAGCCGCCGCTGGCGCGGCAGTCGCCGAAGCCGAGGAAGCGGCCGTCCGGCACGCTCGAATAGAGGCGGAACCGCCAGGTGTTGGCGAGCCACGCGCTGTCGAGGAGGGCGCGCCCGCGCCCCGGGAAGCGGCGCCGGTAGGCCTCCCAGAACGGCACCACGGAGGCGAGCGCGAAGGCCCAGCCGCAGGGCCCCTCGGGCCAGGCGCCGTCCCCATCGAGCCAGTCGAGCGCGGCCTCGAGCTCGTGCTGGGCGCGCGCGGCCCAGGCCTCGGCCTCGGGCACCTCGCGGGCGATGCTCAGCGCGCCCAGCCCGAGCCCGCCGAGCGGGATCCAGGTGTCGTGGTGGAGGTACGCCCCCGTCCACCATTCCCCGGCGAAGGTGGCGTCGTCGAGGACCTCGGAGAGGAGCCGGATCTTGTCCTGGAGCACGGCGCGCGCGTCCGCATCGAGGTGCGGGTAGAGCCAGTCGTACGCCACCGCGAGCGCGGTGAGCGCCCAGCCCTCGGGGTACCCGCAGCCGGCGCACCTCCTCGCGGCCGGGTCGAGGACGCCCACCAGCTCCGGCATCCGGGCGAGGGAGAGCGCCCAGCGCCGGGCAGCCTCGCGGTAGCGCGCCTCGCCGGTGATCAGCGCCAGGAAGGAGAAGTTGAGGATGAGGTGGAGGAAGGGAGACTGGACCTGATCGCCCTTCGCCTCGTCGTCGCCGGTGAGCGCGCTCGGCGGCGCCTCGTCCAGGTGCGCGGCGGCATCCTGGATGAGCGCGTCGAGCTGCGGCTTCAGGGAAGAAGCGGCGCGCGCGCGGATCGCGTCGAGGTCGGCGTCGGTGAAGAAGAGGGACGGGTGGACCGCATCCGCGATCCCGCTGGAGCGGCTCGCCATGCTCGGCATGTGCTGCCCGGAGCAGCACCTGCCAAGCCGGGACGATCCGTCGCGAGACGACCCGTCGCGGGACGACCCGTCGCGGGACGCTCTCGGGCGTCCCGCAGGATGCTCAGGCCTTGATGGCCTGGATCTCGATCGCGATCTCGACCTTCTCGCTGACCGCCACGCCGCCTGCCTCGAGCACGGCGTTCCAGCCGAGCCCGAAGTCCTTGCGGTTGATGTGGGTGTGCGCCGAGAAGCCGGCGCGCTCCGAGCCGTTCATGGGGTGCTTGGCGCGCCCGTGGAACTCGACGCCGAGCGTGACCGGCTTGGTGACGCCGTGGAGGGTGAGGTCGCCGTGGACGGCGAGGGTCTCGCCCTTCTTCTCGACGGAGGTGCTCTTGAAGCCGAGGTGCGGGAACTTCTCGATGTCGAAGAAGTCGGGCGACTTGAGGTGCCCGTCACGCTGCGCGTCCTTGGTGTCGATGCTGGCGACGTCGATCTGCACCTCGACCGAGGAGGCCGTGGGGTTCTGCTCGTCGAACTCGATGTGCCCCGACCACTGCGTGAAGTTGCCGTGCACCTTCGAGATCATGAGGTGGCGGACCGAGAAGCCCACCGAGGAATGCGCGACGTCGAAAGTCCACTTCTCTACGGCCATGATCGTTCTCCTTGGATACGAGATTGCTGGTTACTGTTGGTAACTCGGACTATATCGGTCACCAGGAACCGCCTGGCAAGGAGGCACATTCATGTCACCAGGTCACACCGATGTGTCCGCGGAGCGGTGCCCCGCGATCCGCGAGGTCCTGAGCCGCGTCGGCGACAAGTGGAGCGTGCTCATCGTCACCGTGCTCGGCGACGGGCGGAAGCGCTTCAGCGAGCTGCGCCGCCGCATCGAGGGCATCTCCCAGCGCATGCTCACGCTCACCCTCAAGGACCTGGAGCGTGACGGCCTGGTGACGCGCACGGTCCACGCGACCATGCCTCCCCGCGTGGAGTACGACCTCACGCCCCTCGGCCGCACCCTCCTCGAGCCGATCATGGCGCTCGCCCTCTGGGCCGGCGAGAACCGGCCCGCCATCCAGCAGGCGCGCGACGTCTACGATGCCCGCAACGCCCGCCGCGAGGTGGAGGAGAGCGCCTAGCGGTCTCCCTGCTCGGAGGGGCCCCGCCGCTCCTCTTTCGCTCCCCGCGCGCTGCACCGATCCTCCCGGCGACTTCCTCGTGGACGCGCCGCGACAAATGCTAGGGTCCGGGCCATGTCGCGCTCCAAAGTCGCCATCGTCCGCACCAGCCCGGCCACGGTCCTCGAGGACTACCACCGGGTGATGAACCTCGCCGACTACCAGCAGGTGGTCGACAAGAGTGCCGACACCGGGCTCAAGGTCAACATCTCCTGGCACTTCTTCTACCCGGCGTCGTCGACGACGCCGTGGCAGCTCGAGGGCGTCATCCGCGCGATGAAGGCGGACGGCTACTCGGACGACCTGATCCACGCCTGCCACAACCGCACCGTGGTCATCGACGCCCACCTCGGCGAGCGCGAGAACAAGCAGATCGACGTGATCCAGGCGCACGGCCTGCGCAACGTCCACCTCTACGAGACCGAGGAGTGGATCCCCGTCGCCGAGGCCGTGGGCGATCTCACCAAGAAGTTCCTCTGCCTCAACGACGTCTACCCCAAGGGGTTCAGCATCCCCAAGCGCTTCATCGGCGAGAACATCATCCACCTGCCCACGGTGAAGACCCACATCTTCACCACCACCACGGGCGCGATGAAGAACGCCTTCGGCGGGCTGCTCAACGAGCACCGCCACTGGACCCACCCGGTCATCCACGAGACCCTCGTCGACCTGCTGATGATCCAGAAGAAGATCCACAAGGGCATCTTCGCCGTGATGGACGGCACCTTCGCGGGCGACGGCCCCGGCCCGCGCTGCATGATCCCCCACGTCAAGAACGTGCTCCTCGCCTCCGCCGACCAGGTCGCCATCGACGCCGTCGCCGCCAAGCTGATGGGCTTCGACCCGCTCCGCGACTGCAAGTTCATCCGCCTCGCCCACGACCTCGGCCTCGGCTGCGGCGACGTGCGCGACATCGAGTTCGTCGGCGACGTCGAGCTCGCCAAGGAGAACTGGAACTTCGAGGGCCCGTTCAAGAACATGACCTTCGCCTCGAAGAACCAGCACCGCATCTACTGGGGCCCGCTCAAGAAGCCCATCGAGTGGTCGCTGAAGACCTGGCTCGCCCCCTGGGCCTACGTGGCCAGCGTCGCCTACCACGACATGTTCTGGTACCCGTTCAAGGGCCAGCAGCACATCCAGACCGCCCTCCGCAGCGACTGGGGCAAGCTCTTCGCCAACTGGGGCAAGGTCCCCACCGACGCGGCCGGCCGCGGCTACCCCGACGTCGGCGCGGCCAACGCCGAGCTGGTGCGCATCGGCCTCAAGCACTTCATCGAGGGCACCCGCCTGATGGGGATGGCCGTGGCGGAGTCGCCGGAGGTCCTCAACCGCAAGCGCCGGCTGGCGGCGCAGCAGGCGCTCGTGGGCTGAGGTGAGGTAGACACGCTCTCATGGCCGCATGAGCTTCCGGCTCATGCGGTCGCCCTCGCTTCAGTCACCCTCGACCCGCACCGCGCCGTCGATGGTGTCGCCGCTCTCGGTGGTGACGTAGAGGCTCGACCCGTCGATCACCACCGCGCCGGGGCCGGGCACCCCCGTGGCGAGCGTGACCGCGACGCCGCCGCCCCTCGGCACCTTGACGACGCTGCCGTCGGTGCTGAGCTCCGCGTTGCAGATCGCGCCGACCGCCGTGAGGTACACCGCGCTGCCCGACACCGCGAGGGCGATCGCGCCCGCCACGCTCGACGCCATCACCACCGGCTCGGCGCCGCCTTCGGCCGGGAGCGTCATGAGCTGCCCGCCGGAGGTCGAACAGTCGATGCCGAGTTGCCCGAGCTCGAGCCAGAAGAGGGAGGTGCCGTCGCTGACGATCTGCGCCGGGTGGCTCGACGAGGTGGCCAGGGACGTCGGCGTCCCCCCGGCGAGCGGCGCCGAGAGCACCCCGCCGGTCGGCATCGCCGCGTTCGACGGGTTGGTATCCACGGTCCAGTACACACGGTTCGCGTCCACGGCGAGCCCCCCCGTCACCGTCTGGCCGGACGCGATCACCACCGGCGTGCCGCCCTCGGTGGGCACCGCCGTGACGGATCCGATCCCGCCGCCGTCGTTCGCGGTGGACCCGGTCCAGTAGACGCGCCCCGCGGCGACCGCGATCCCGTTCACGTCCTGCAGCGTGTCCGCGAGCTTCACGGGCGCGCCGCCCGCGCGCGCGATCGAGAAGATGCTCTGGGCGAAGCCGCTCTGGGGCGTCCGCGCCGGGAAGTAGAAGCTCGTGGCATCTGCGGCCAGCACGCTGCCGACGTCGAGGTCGGCCGTGCCCCCCGCGAGCACCGCGACGTCGCCGCCTCCGGGCGTGGTGCGGATGAGCTTGCCGAACATCCTGGTGTCGTCGAGGGCGGTGAGGACCACGTCGTTGCCATCCAGCACCATCTGGCCAGGGGCCTTGAAGCTCCCGCCGGAGCAGCCGGCCAGAGAGAGGGCGAGGAGGGCTGAGGGAAAGGCGCTGAAGGGATGAAGCATGGAGCACCAGGCTACCTGGATCGGCGGCTGGCCCACAGGGTTCCTCGCTGGGCAGGCTCGTCACCACCGGCGGCGCAGCACGCGCTGACGGGCTGAGATACCCTCGACGGAATGGACGAGCTCGACGAGGCGAACGCCACCCTGGCGCGGCTCCACGCGGAGCACGAGGCGCTGCGCAAGAAGCTCGGCGAGGGCGACCCGCCGAGCAGGGTCCCCCACCAGGTAGCGGTCGCGCCGCAGGGCGGCCCAGGCGGAGGCGCCTACCGCGGCGGCGACGAGGCGACGGACCGGCAACGCGCGCTCGAGCAGGCCAACGGGGCGGTGGCGAACCAGGGGATCGAGAACGCGATCCTCCAGAGCCGCCTCGACGAGCGCACCGCGCGGCAGGCGAAGGCGCGGCAGACGCTCCTGATCGGGCTGGCGGCCACGGTGGGGATCATGGGCGTGGTCTG
>Ga0302267_10000802_pt1 | contig 41476 bp, 45 predicted proteins | sample III_Bog_E1_3_FD_194555 | JGI IMG/M metagenome (GOLD analysis project Ga0302267, IMG submission 194555) | Peat permafrost microbial communities from Stordalen Mire near Abisko, Sweden - III_Bog_E1_3 | ecosystem: Environmental > Terrestrial > Soil > Wetlands > Peat | place: Sweden: Abisko...
CTTCTGCTTCGTCCTCGCCATGGTCGACGAGCTCATCATTCCCGGCCCCACCAACGCCCCCATCGACAAGATGTTCTCCAACACCTCCGCCGCCTGGCTCCTCTTCGCCTTCGGCGTCACCGTCGCGCCCTTCTTTGAAGAGATGACCTTCCGCGGCTTCCTTCTCCCCGCCCTCTGCACCGCTATCGATTGGGGCGTGAGCAAACGTAACCATCAGCCTCCGCCGCCCCTCGGTCCCAACGGCTACCCCCAGTGGTCCCTTCCCGCCATGATCGTCGGCTCGTTGCTTACCAGCCTTCCCTTCGCCGCCATGCACGCCGACCAGATCGCCCACTCCATCGGCCCGCTCATCCTCCTCTACTGCGTCAGCCTCGTCCTTTGCTTCGCTCGCCTCGCCACGCGCTCCCTCGCCGCCAGCACCCTCCTCCACGCCACCTACAACTTCCTCCTCTTCTTCATGATGCTCGTAGGCACCGGCGGCTTCAAACACCTCGACAAGATGTAGAAGTTTTTGCCGCTCGAACACTGGAGAAAGAGAGGATAATGGGTGGCAAATGGATATACCTGACTATCAATCCCTTATGCTCCCCGTTCTTGTTGCGTCCTCAAACGGAGAGGTCCGAATTGGCTCAGTTGTCGAGGATCTTGCCGACCAGATGAATCTTGGAGCAGAGGAGCGAAACGAACTTCTGCCGTCCGGCAAGCAAACGGTATTCAGCAATCGGGTTCATTGGGCGAAGTCCTACCTAAGCAAAGCCGGACTCGTCGAACTGACACGCAGAGGACATTTCAAGATCACAGATCGCGGCCGCTCCGTTTTGGAATCCGAACCCGCACAAATTGACACAAAATTCCTCATGCGGTTCGATGAGTTTCGCCAGTTCAGAGAGAAATCGAACGCGCCTGCAGAAGAAGGCACAGAACCAAGTTCCCATCCGTTGACGCACCAGCGCCATACACCGGACGAGGTAATGCGGTCCGCACACAAACAGATCGAAACTGCACTGGCACTGGAACTCTTGGACCGGGTCAGAAGCGCCCCACCCGACTTCTTTGAGCGATTGATTGTGAATCTGCTTCTCAGCATGGGATACGGCGGAACAAGAGCTGATCGGTCAGGTCGTACTCTGGGTAGGTCAGGCGACGGCGGAGTGGACGGAGTCATCGATCAAGATGCCCTCGGACTTGACCGCGTCTACGTTCAGGCAAAGAGATACGCCGACGGAAATAACATTGGACCTGGCGCGATCCGGGATTTTTTCGGCAGCCTCGACCGCCACAAGGCGACAAAGGGGCTCTTTGTAACCACCTCGGCCTTTTCGGGGGCGGCCAGAGAGACCGCGGAATTCCTAAGCAAGCGAATAGTTCTAATCGGCGGCGACCAACTCGCCTCGTTGATGGTTCTCCACAACGTCGGATGCAGAATTGAGGAAACCTTGCACATCAAGAGGATTGACGAGGAGTTCTTTGAAGTATAGGTAAGAATCCGCCTGAAAATGCACTTTGCCTTAGCCCTAGCGTGACTCGCACTTTACAATCGAAATCGATGGCCGCTCCTACAAATAGAGAACAACTCCTCGCCCACCTCGCCCGCCTCAGCTTCCGCCTCGGCACCTTCACCCTCGCCTCCGGCGCCACCAGCGACTACTACATCGACTGCCGCACCACCACGCTCCACGCCGAGGGCGGCCGACTCACCGGCCATGCCATCCTTGAGCTTCTCGAAGCTAACAACATTCAGGCTGATGCCGTCGGCGGCCTCACCATGGGCGCTGATCCCATCGTCTCCAACGTCGCCACCGCCAGCGCTCAAAGAGCGATCGACAGAGCCGCCCTCACCAACCCCGCCGGCCCAAGCAAAGATGGCCTCATCCACGGCTTCCTCGTTCGCAAAGCCGAGAAGACCCACGGCACCGGCCGTCGCATCGAGGGCTTCTGCCAGCCAGGCGCACGCGTCATCATCGTCGACGACGTCTGCACTACCGGCGGCTCCACCATCACCGCCATTGAAGCCGCGCGCGATGCCGGCATGATCATCGCCGCTGTCGTCTGCATCGTCGAGCGCCAGGAAGCAAACGGCCGCCCCGCCGTCGAAGCCGCCGCCGCAGGCGCTCCCTTTCTATCCCTCTTCACCGCCAACGACGTCCGCGCCGAAAAAATCACGCAGTCCGCGTCGCAGCCGTATCAATAGCAATCGCAATCCCCATCGCGTAAACCCCTTCAATCAACTTCAAACGGATCCCTTCGAGATCAGCGATGAGAACTATGCGTCTCATCAAACCAACTACCGCTCTGCACAACGGGATCGAGATCGCCTCCGTCGTTCCGTTGCTGGGCATCGTGACGAAGCTCCGCCTCTTCTTTCCGTTGACGTACTGCCTCCTCGAACCTGCCCCAGGCATCCTTGGCCCTTCCACTCACTCGGTTCTGACCCTGACGCGCCGCACTGGTGGCAGGGCCCATGGCTCCCTCGGCCCTCGCTTTCGCCTGTTGCCTGAGTGCTTCCAATTGTGCGTTCGTGTCCCCTGTCCATTCACCGAACTGCCCCTCGGCGCGCCCCGCAACATCGTCGGTCGTTCCGAGCATTTGATAGTTGTGCATATATCTCCCTCCGGGGAGCGTGCGGCTCCGTTCCCGCGTCAGGTTTCATAGAGCAACCCGGGGGCCGATTTAGCCGAATGTTCTCAACCCTATGAGAAATAATGCTTTGACGGCCTTCGCCTCCCCCCAAAAGTCCGCCCCTGACCGTGTAATTCTTACCCGCACTGGAAGATTTAACACGAATGCCCCGCGCCCCATCCATTCCGCGTCTTCTGCGGAATGGGTGGGATACGATATCGCCGAACGCCCCCTACTGCACAAACGTCGTAATGCTCTGCGCCGGCAGCGAATACACAAACGCGTTCCCCGTCACGCTTACCGCCGCCTGTTGCCCCACTGCCGTCGTCGCCGTCGTCTGAAACGGCGTCATCGAGCTCACTGTCCCATTACTGATCTGGAAGTTCAGGCTCTCGCTCGACAAATTCGTGTTGATCGCCACAATCACATAATGCCCGTTGCCCGTGTACGCCGAAACATAAACTCCGCTCACCGGCGTTGCCGCTGCATTCGCGCGCACATACCCCGGCCGCACAAACCGCGAATACTGCGCAATCGCATCGCCAAACCACGTTGGCGCTCCAGTCGTGTCCAGCAGCCCGCTGTAGTAGCCATTCCCCACCGAGTTCACCAGCCACCAGTAAACATACGCGTTGTACTGCCCCGTCACCATCGAGTTATGAATCTCTGTCGCCGCGTTCAGCGCGTCGGCCATGCTCTGCGTCGTCGTCTCGCCACTGGCCAGGTTCACCGTGTGCTCCGTCATCCACACATCTTTCTTCAGTGTTTCTGCCAGTGGGTAATACGGCGGCGAAACTCCATAAATATGCCCCCCCACAATTGAAACCAGCGGCGCCGCGTTCGCGTCATTCAACGTCGGGTCCGATTCATCGAAGTTAAAACTGTCCGACTCCGGCATGATCAGCTTCGTGGTCAGCGTCGACGCATTTCCCGCCACCCATGTGTCCATCTGCGCCCCCGTCCACAGGCACGACTCATAGCAGCCCGCCGCCGTTGGCCCGCCGCCTCCGCACGGATCAAAGTCCGGCTCGTTCTGCATCGAAATTCCATACAGATTCACGCCCTGCGCAGTGGCGTAATTCACATAAGCCTCAAGGTAGCTGGCATAATCCGCATAGTTCGCTGGATTCAGCGAACCCGTGTTCACGCTGTTGTCGCTCTTCATGCTCGCGGGCGGTGACCACGGCGTCGCAAACACGATCGCCCCCATCGCCTGCGCCGCCTTGCCGTTGGTCAATTCCGCAGTCCATTGCGTCGTATCCGCCGTCATGTTGGCCGTGTTCCAAGTCGTCGGTGCAATCCGCAGTCGCATGATCGTCAGCCCCAGGTCCCCGGTGCCATTTCCATAGAGCGTGTTGATCTGGCTCTGCGGCATCACCCCGCTCCACGCCTCCGATCCGCCAAACCCGCGAATCGTCTGGTACGTTGTGCCAAAGTCCACTGCCGTCGCCGTCCCTGTCGGCGTGGGGTTCGGTGTCGGCGTCGGATTCGGGCTTGTCCCGCCCCCTCCGCATCCCGCCATTCCCAAAACCGCCCCCATCACCACCGCTACACTTGCCCGCCTATGCACCCGCTGATTCAACATCCCATCCTCCTGAGATTTGGCGCCCGTTTCCATGGCCCCTGGGCGTCGCGCTTTTCAAACGTCGCGACTGCCCTCATCTTCTCGCGGAGGCATAGTAAATCAATTTACTTAGTGTCGGCAACCGAATACGGCAACCCCTTTTCGCATTCGCCCAATGATCTTCGGCTCCAGGGACATCGTTCGATCACACTCCAGCCAACTGCCCCTGCACTACCGAGAGAAGCCGCAGCCTGTGCACTCGAATCCTCTCCTTGTAACTGATCAGGCCGAGAGCCCTGAATCGGTTCATGAAGTAGCTCACGCGGGACCGCGTGGTGCCGACCATCTCCGCAAGTGTCTCCTGCGTAATTGGAGGAATCATCGCATGAGCCTCCTCCGGGTTCCCAATTTCCGCCATCAACAGGAGTGTCCGCGCCAGCCGCTTCTCGCTCGAGCTGAATATCTGATCCACTAGATCAGCCTGGGTTCGCCTGCTGCGGCCAAGCAAATACGCCAGAAAATGGTCGTAGAACTTATGCTCCTGATGCATCACTCGAAGCATGTCGTCCTTCTTGATCCTGAGTGCTGTGCATCGAACCACCGCCATCGCTGTCGCTGCGCGCACTCCACTCCCGTTCCCCAGCGACTCTTCTCCGAAAAAATCTCCGGGGGAAAGAAGTGAGAGCGTGGCTTGTTTCCCATTCGCTGAAAGAACGCTCAACTTCACGCGGCCCTTCTGAAGATAGAAAACACTGTCTGCCGGATCATCCTGGGCGAAAAACGACTCACCCCGATCCAATTCGACTATTCTTCGGCCAAGCCCAACGCTCAATAAAAAGGCGGCAGAATCAAACAGCTCTTCGCTCCTCACGTCCATAACATTACCTCCTCAGTTCGGTTAGTACGGTTTTGTGGATTCATTCTGGGGAAGCTTCCACAATGGATTTAGAGTGTGCATGGTCGCGCATCGATCAAAGCGCAAAATCCCATGATTGAGAGGCCTTCAGGAACCTGCCTCCTAAACCCGTTCTGCATTCGGACACAACCCCTCCTGTCCCCGGCGACCGGTCCTTGTCGCAAAGGGGTAGAAGATGTCCCCGGCGACAGTGCTTCGTCGCCGCAGTGCCTCAGTTGTGCTGGAATGAACATCGAGAAGCGGGCTACAGGCCACGGACGATTGCAATCGAGAGTCTCGACGGCAATTCATGAAACACGGCCTGACTGCCACTGCTGCAGGCGCAGCACCTACCGGAAATCTTCGCTGAATCGTACCTTCACAGCACCGCGCGGCGTCCGGTGATCAGCTGAATCAGCAACACGATCAGCGCCACGACCAGCAGCAGGTGAATCAGGCCTCCCGCGATATGGAGGCTGAAACCGAGCAACCACAAAATCAGAATGATCACAAAAATTGTCCAAAGCATAACTCCTCCTTCTTTTGGTTGCGGAGACAAGAGCATTACAGACTGATAGCTCTTGCCCCCGCATGGTTGTGCAGGGATCTCGTCAAGCTCCTGCGTGTGATTGAAGTCGACTGCGTCCCGGTGCTCCAGGCCCCAAACTATTCCGCGTTATGCGCCTGCTCCTTCGCGTTTCTCACTGCATCAAGAAACGGTCGCGCTTGCGGAGGAGGAGCCACATCGCCCATCAGAATGCGGCGTGTAGAAATCTCATGCCCATACATCGCCTCAGTGGAATCGTCGTCCCGCCGAATCGCTGCTCCATTCAATGTCACGCCCGCAAAGATTCCCCTGGCGCGCGAATACGTCAGTATCTCGGCATTCATCTTCCAGTCGGTATCCGCGGAGGCATGACGCCCAACCGGGCCCGCAGCCGCCGATGCATCGGCGCCAATCTCAAACTTGCTGTTCATCAGCCGCTCCATGCCCTTGTCGCCCTGAATCACCATCACAAGGTCGATGCCTTCCACACCGATCTGCAACCCCCAGCTGCCGCCGGTGATTGCGAAGAATGCCGGTGCACTCCAGCCATGCGCCGTACGGCATGTCGCAACGCCTCGGCCATTTTCCGCGCCAACAACAAAGCCGCCCTTCAAAAGATGCGGCACTACAGCAATGCACTTGGCGTGCTCCAGTACCTCTTCTGGAATGCCCTTGTCTGGCGCAGCCATAATCTCGCGCATCACCGCTCCTGCATGTTCCAACCGGTCCTCGGTTGCTTCACGCGTCGTTTCCGCCCAGGCAACCCCGGTCAAACTCAGGAACAACGCAAACAGAATGAATCTCTTCATCTCTCGTCTCCTTTTTTTACTCGCTGATTTTTGGGTGGGTCGCGGTTCTCGCGACCCAATAGGAACGCATCACTTCGCTATCAGCGCTGGTAGCTGTGCGTCTTCTCAACCTCACCGCCGCTCTGGTGCACAGGATCGAGGTCGCCTCCGTCTTTCATCTGCTGGGCTTGACGCCGGCGCTCGGCTTCCTCTTTCGCCTCGCTGGCCGAATCCTGGACCATCTCCCAGGCCTTCTTGCCCTGCCCTTTCAACTGGTCCTGGCCATCGTGCACCGCTTCCTTCGCGGTGCCCAGCGCTTTCTCAGCCTTTCCTTTCACCTGTTGCCCAAGCCCTTCCAGTTGGACCTTCGTGTCGCCTGTCCATTCGCCTGCTTGGCGCTTCATGCGCCCGGCGACATCATCGATCGTTCCCTTCACTTGATGCTTGTTCATTTTTTCCTCCGGGGGGATGTCAGGCTACGCTCTGCCTGCGGTTTCTGTCGCAACTAAATAGCCATTTAGAAAGAACTGCCCGCAACTCAATAAAACCAAAGCAGTCCAGTCCTGTTGGATGTCGAGCACGCTCTCCGGGTTGACCGTGTAATTCTTACCTGCTTAAGGTAAGAAGCACTCTCTTCTAACCCAAGCGCCCGCTCTCCCAGGCAACCCGGTAATCTATTCATTGGTTTAACCACTGCCCATCACCAGCTTGACTGCCGTCGAAACCCATGGATCTGCACCAGAAAATCCGCACGCTCCCCACCCAGCCCGGCGTCTACCTCTACAAAAACGCCGAGGGTGAGGTCATCTACGTCGGCAAGGCCAACAACCTTCGCTCCCGCGTGCGGTCTTACCTGCTTGAGGCCTCACAGGCCAACGCAAAAACCGGCTCCCTCATGCGCGAGGCCGTTGACCTCGACTACATCCTTGTAGCCAATGAACACGAAGCCCTCGCGCTCGAAAACAACCTCATCAAGCAGCGCCATCCTCGCTTCAACATCCTGCTCCGCGACGACAAGACCTACCCCTACGTCAAGCTCACCCTCGCCGACCGCTATCCCAAAGTCTTCGTCACGCGTCGCCTGCGCAAAGACGGTTCTGCCTACTACGGCCCTTACTTTCCCGGCAACCTCGCTTACCGCATCGTCGAGCTCATCCATCGCAGCTTTCTCATTCCCAGTTGCAAGGTCGATCTCTCGCGCTACCATCCCCGCGCCTGTCTCCAGTACTACATCCACCGCTGCCTCGGCCCCTGCGTCGAAGGCTTCACCACCCCCGAGGCCTACGCCCAGGCCGTCCGCGACGCACAACTCTTCCTCGAGGGCCGCGCCGCAGACCTCGAACGCACGCTCACTGCACGCATGATCGCCGCCGCCGAATCACAGCTATTCGAAGCCGCCGCCCGTCTCCGCGACCAGCTCTCAACCGTCCATCAACTCCAGGAAAAGCAGCGCGTCGCCACCGCCGAAATGAGCGACGACGCCGATGTCTTTGGCTATCACTTTGAAGCCGGCTCCCTCGCCGTCAATCTCTTCCACGTCCGCGAAGGCAAGATCGTGGACCGCCGCGAATTCTTCTGGGACGACCTGCCCGAACTACTCGAAGCCGTACAGGATGAATCGTCCGATCAACAACCCGACAACCAACACCCGATACCCAACAACCAATCCACCCCCCACGAAGCCCTCTCCGCCCTCCTCAAGCAGCTCTACATCGACCAGCACTACGTCCCCCGCACCATCCTCGTCCCCATCGACTTCGCAGACCGCGACGCCCTCGCCGCCCTCCTCACCGAACGCACCGGCCATCGCATCGAAATCGCTGTCCCTCAGCGCGGAGAAAAGCGCTCCCTCGTCGACCTAGCCGGCCAAAACGCAAAGCAGTCCTACATCCAGCGCTTCCGCATCCTCGAGCCATCGCGCAAGGCCATCCAGGAATCGCTCGCCGACACGCTGATGCTCCCCGAACTGCCTCGCCGCATCGAGTGCTTCGACATCTCACACATCCAGGGCGCTGAAACCGTCGCCTCCCTCGTCGTCTGGGAAGACGGCAAGATGAACAAGCAGCTCTATCGCAAATTCCAAATCAAAACCGTCGAAGGAGTCGACGACTTCGCCTCCATGCGCGAGGTTGTCTACCGCCGCTATCGCCGCCTCCTCGAAAAAATCAACGACGAGAACCCCGGCAACGCCGCATCACCCGCGACCAGCTCCGACCCTGAGGGTGCCCTATCCTATCCGCGTTCTGTGCGGATAGGGTGGGAGTCAACAAGGCCCAACGATTCAATTGGGCCGGGTGCCCGAGGTCTGGACTCTCAGATCTCCGAGCCGACGAACCTCGATCCCGCCTTGCCGGTTTTGAAAGGGCACGACTTCAGTCGTGCCGACAACGGCCCACATTCAACGTCCGGGGCTTTAGCCCCTGAGGGACGCACTTCCAAATCGCACTCCGCCCCTCATTCCCGCACCGACAAAGAACCCTCCACCCTGCCCTCCCTAATCCTCATCGATGGCGGCCTCGGCCAGCTCCACGCCGCCGCCGACGCTCTCGAAGAGCTCGGCCTCACCTCCCAACCCCTCGCCTCCATCGCCAAGAAGGAAGAGATCATCTACCTCTACGGCCAGGAAGACGACCCCATCGTCCTCGACCGCCGCTCGCCCGTCCTCCATCTCATCCAGGTCATCCGCGACGAGAGCCACCGCTTCGCCGTCGGCTACCACCGCCAGCGCCGCGCCATGCGCGACCGCGACTCCGAGCTGAATAACATTCCCGGCGTAGGCCCGCAAACTCGCCAGCGCCTACTCACCCACTTCGGCTCCCTCCGCGACATCCAGAACGCCACCGCCGAATCCCTCGCCGCCGTCCTCCCACGAAAAACCGCCAACGCCGTCTGGCGGCATTTTCATGCGGCATCGACGACCCCGCCAAAAGCGTAAAATTTCAAGCATGGAAGACTACGACGAATTGACCGAACAGCAGTGCGAAGCAGCCGCGAATTTCCTCAGCGAAGACTCTGCCGATTTCGCCGAACTCTATGCGCGCGCCGAGGAAATCAGCGCCAAGAGGTGGACCATACATCTAGAAGCCTCTCGACGTCTGGCCGCTATGGGCGGCACCATGCCCGACCTCGAATACATTCGCCGCCTCCGCGTCGACGAGTAGTAATCCATCGCGACCCGCCGACATTAGACAAAAACATTGAGGCCCTCCGGAACCACTTACAACGGAACATGCCTGCACCCTATCCATTTTCGGAAACCCTCGCCCGACTCGATGCGATCGATACGTGGCTTAAGTCTGCCGGGTTTGATTCGCGAGACCGTTTTTGGCGATACAGAGGCAATATCCGAGCCATGATCGAGATCCAATCAAGCGGCGGAATGGAGGCGCTTGACAACATCTCGCCAGAAAGATCCAGAGAAATCGTCTGGAGTTACGTTGAAGCCGATGAATTCGTTAGGGCTGTTGATTCGCTACTGACATGTCTCCCAAAAGAAATCCTGCAGAAACAACTTGCAAAGGCCCTTAAGGGCCCAGCAGACCTGGCCCTCGAAAGCCAAAGAAATAGCCACGGACGGAACTTTATGTTCGAGCTTGTGATTGGAGGAAGACTAGCCGCCGCAAGCCTCCTTCCGTCATTTGATCGTGGCCCCGATTTGGAATTCTCCTTCGCCGGCTTGCGAGTTGCAGTGCAGTGCAAGCGGCCACTTTCAGAATCCGGACTGGGGGGGACGATCAAGAAGGCGGTCTCGCAACTTAAGAAAGATAAGGCCGATTTAAGCCTAGTCGCGGTGTCGGTGTCGCGGCTAATGAATCCAGGCGGGCTGGACACCATTCCAGAGGTGGAACGTCCCGAGACGGCGCACCAATATCTGAATGAGCGCGTCAGACAGATCGCATTTAGCACAAGGCGCTTCTGGCACGGAAAGATAGATCGCGCCGGAATCCTATTCTATGCATTTACGCCAATTCGCTGGATGCAGGGGAAGGGACATTACGGTCAGATAATGGAGCGCTGCGAAGTTCTTTCCCCTGTCACAAAAGGCGAGCCGACAGAGACCCTGTTGAAAAGTTTGGCCCAGACCATCGGAGCCTGACAACCAACCGACAGGCACTCGCCGCCTCGCAAGGGGTTCCAAGTACCTCAGCAATTCTTCAATGGGTACCCCATCTCACGAACCTCGACCGACGTTGCTTCGAAGAATCGAGTCTAGTGTTTTCTATATAAAATATCGTATAATTCCCAAAGCGAGGGCAACATGCGCAATCCGCTGGTCGAAATCGCTTGTGAACGCGACTCCAAGGAAGCTCTCAGTGCATTCCCCGCGGAAGTCAAAGAACGACCAGATGACCACCAAGCCCACTCACATCACGAAAGGCGACATATTCGACGACCTCGGCTTCACGCGCGCCGAGGCCTCGGCTCTGAAAATCAAAGCTGACCTGCTCGACGCGATCCTGCGTGAGATCGAAAAGCACGGATACACCCAGCGTCAGCTTGTGGACCTTCTCGACGAGTACCAGCCCTCCGTCAGCAACCTGCTCCAGGGCAAGATTGCCAAAGTGAGCATCGAGAAACTGCTCTACTACTCCAGCCGCCTCAACCTTCGAGTCACTCTTTCGACCGAAGTTCGTAAACAGCCGAGGACCGTCCGCAAGCCGATTCCATCGCGCTCAGGCAGGAAACTTGCAGCTGCATCCGTGTAACGAGGAACCTCAAAATGTCCCTTAAAACAACCCTCTGGGATCCCACCAAATACCTCGATAGTCCCGAGTCCATCGCCGCCTATCTTCAGGCCGCGTTTGAGGACGGCGACCCATCCCTCATCGCCACCGCCCTCGCTGACATTGGCCGCGCCATCGCCCAGCTTTAGACAATTAAGCCAGCTTCCCCACCAAAGGCGGCAGCCGCACCGCAGGCGCCCGCCCGCGCCCCCCCCCGCACCTGTGCATTTCTGCACAGCACACCCTACCCAACCTGTTGGATGCTGAAGCTGACCCACGAAGCAGGAGCTACCACGCTCCCCGCTCGGGCCTGCACCGATCTGCCTGCACGCACCGGCCCGGACTAACCAGCCCGGCCAGATCAAAGGACCATCATGAAAATCTCTCATCTGCTCGTTGCCGCCGTGGTTCTGTTCACCCTCGCTCCCGTCTACGCTTGCAAAGACTTCGGCGCCAAATCCCCCGACGTATCTGACGCTGTCCGCAAGTCCCTCGATCAGCAGGGCCTCAAGGATGTCACCGTCTCTCAGGATCGCGACAAAGGAATCGTCACCCTCGGCGGTACGGTCGCCTCTGACCAGCAGAAAACCCAGGCCGAATCCATTACCAACTCACTCGCCGGCGGACAGGTCGTCGCCGACCAGATCGCCGTCGTCGCTCCCGGCACAGGCAAGGAAGTCGGTGCCATCAACTCCGACCTCGATCAGGGCATTGAGAAGAATCTCGACGCCGCGCTCATCCAGAACAACATGCACAAAGACATCTCCTACGCGGTCAAGAATGGCGTCGTCACCCTCAGCGGCGAGGTCGACTCCGACTCAGAGCGCACCAGTGCTGAATCCATCGCCGGCGCCGTACCCAACGTGCATCAGGTCGTAAACGTCCTCCAGGTCACCAAGAATCGCAAAGCCAGCTCAGGCCTCTAGAAATCACCAGCCCCTCAACCGCACTTCGGAGAAAATACCCATGTCCAACCCGTCTGCAACCCTCCTCCATCTCGAAGACTCCCTCCGCACCGTCATCGATTGCCTCATCGACAGCCAGACTGGCCTGAGGAAGATTGGCGAGGAACTCAAGGACCCCACGCTCAAGCTCTACTTCCTCGATGAATCCCTTGTCCGCGCCGAATTCCGCGGCGCCCTCGAATCCATCCTTCATCACGAAGGTGTCCACGACATCGCTGAGAAGGGATCCGTCTCCGCCACTCTCAATCGCGCATGGGCCGAGTTTAAAGCCAAACTCGACGGCGGCGATTACTCCCTCCTTGAGACAGCAGAGCAGGACCAGCACGCGGCTATCAAGGCCTACACCCACGCCCTCAATCAGGAACTCCCTTTCCCCGTGCGCCAGACCATCCTCGCCCAGGCCGCTCGCATCCAGCTCTTCCACGATTACGTCCTGGCTGTCCGCCAACTCAAAAACGCCGCCGCCGCCGACTGATATCCAACCTGCTCGATCCGACGCCGCCCCGACCCGAGCCGAAGGCAGCCCGCCCCACCGCCCCTCCGCCCCGGTGCTATCCTTTCCCCATGAAGCGTCGGCAGTTGTTTCTCTTACTTGCTCTCTGCCTCGCGGCCGTTGCCACAGCCTCTGCCCAGTTGTCCGCCCAGCAGCCCCCTCACCCCAGCCGCCCAGCCTATGACGGCGCCGACGCCCTCAATGCCCCCTTGCGCATCTACGTCGATCAGGATTGCCACATCCTCCCCGATCCCCTCCATCCCCTCCCCGGCCAGAAGCAAAAACCCTATCGCGATGGTGCCATCTGCTACGTCGAGGGCCAGCACACCAGCCTGCATCGCGAAGAGCGCATTGACAGTAATCAACTCCTTCGCTGGGACGTCAGCGTCATCGAGCAAACATTCCAGCTCACCAACATCGCCGATCGCGAAGCTATCTTCGTCGTCTCATACCCCGTCGAGAAGCCCTGGTTCATCGACTCTGACCCCCAGCCCGTCCGCTACGACGGCAACAACGCCATCTTCCTCGTCCATGTGCGGCCCGGCGAGCGAGTCGGTCTCCATGTCGGTCGCCGCATCATGAAACCACTTAAATCGAAGACTTTATAGACCCAATCCCGTACCACCCCAATTCGCGTTCATTCGTTCTACTCCGTCCTCAGCGAGCCATTCCCTCCCACCGTGAAATCACTGCAACCCCATGCCCCCGCTGGTCATCCTTCAACGTAGAATCAACCTAGGCCCCAGCAGGAGCAGGAAGTTGTGACGGAAGACAATTCGCCCACCCTTGAGCGAACGCCAACGCGCTCCGCCCTCATCTTTGCCGCTCCCTTTGCCGCGGCCATCTTTCTAATCCACTTCTTCAGCTCCCTCTGGGGTGCGCACCTCGGCTACGGATACTTCCGCGACGAAATGTACTTCCTCGTCTGCGGCCGTCATCTCGCCTGGGGCTATGTTGACCAGCCCCCCATGGTCGCCCTCCAGGCCCGTCTCGCGAAAACGCTCTTCGGCACATCGCCCACCGGCGTCCGCATCTTCAGCTTTGCCGCCCATAGCCTCACCGTTGTGCTCACCGGTCTGCTCACCCGCCAGTTTGGCGGCCGCCGACCCGCCCAGGCCCTGGCCATGGCCTGCGTCATCGTCGCCCCCGTCTTCCTCGGCACCGGCAACTTCCTCACCATGAACTCCTTCGAGCCATGCTTCTGGATGGGCTCCATGCTCGTGCTGCTCCGACTCGCCGACGGCTCTGCTCACCCTCGCGCATGGCTCCTCTTCGGCCTCATCGCCGGCCTCGGAATCGAAAACAAGCACTCCACCGTCTTCTTTCTCATCGCCGTCCTGCTCGGCCTGCTTCTTACGCCCCAGCGCCGTATACTCGCCTCCTGGTATTGCGCCGCCGGCGTTGCAGTCCTCGTCCTGGTCGCACTGCCCAACTTCCTCTGGCAATGGGCCCATCACTTCCCCACTTACCAGTTCCTCCACAACATCGGTGAATCCGACAAAAACCTCCGCCGCCCGCCCCTCCAGTTTCTCTGGGAACAGGTCAAGGTCCTCGTTTACTCCACTGCCCCCATCTGGATCGGCGGCATCATCTGGCTCGGCTTCTCCGCCCGCGCGCGCGCCTGGCGCTTCGTGGCCATCGCCTACCTCGTCTTCCTCGCACTGATGATCGCCATGAACGGCAAGTACTACTATCTGGCGCCCATCTACCCAGTCCTCTTTGCCGCTGGCGCTGTCGGCATCTCCCAGCTTGCCCGCCGCGACTCACACATAACCGCTTACGCCGTAATCGTCGGCGTCGCCATCTTCTTCACCGCCCCCATTACCCTCACCATCCTGCCTCCCGACCGCTACAACGCGCTCACCGGCATCTTCGCACCTGACTCTGCTCGCATGGAGAAGTACACAAGCCCCCTGCCCCAGGTCCTCTCCGACCGCTTCGGCTGGCCGCAAATGGTTCAGGGCTTCGCCGCCCGCTATAACGCGCTGCCCCCAGACGTGCGCTCAAAAACCGGCATCTTCTGTAGCAACTACGGCGAGGCCAGCGCCGTCAACATCCTCGGCCCCGCCTACGGCCTGCCCACCGCAATCAGCGGCCACGTCAATTACTACTACTGGGGATGGAACAACTACTCCGGCGAATCCATGCTCACTCTCGGCAACAATCCCGACGACTACAAAAACTCATTCGACGAAGTCATTGACCTCGGCCCCTTCGACGCCCCTTGGACCATGGATTTCGAACACCGCCACTACTTCTGGCTCCGTCATCGCAAGCGCCCCTACTCGGCGGACTGGCCCTCAATCAAGAAGTGGAACTGACCCCGCCAAGACCAATCTGCTCGCCGCCAACATCATCACGCGGACGGAGCAGGAACGCACTTTCTCGGGACTATTCCTTGTTGCTCACCAGCGAGAACATCGCTCCCTGCGGGTCCTGGCCATTGATGATCCACCCTCCGCCCGGCACCTGCGCAGGCCCATACAACACCTTCCCGCCGCCCGATTCAACCCGCTGAACCGCTCCCCTGATCGAGTCCACGCAGAAGTAAAAGTTCCAGCACGAGACAGGTATGTGCGGCGCCTTGAGCATCATTCCGCCGTCGCCCATCTGTTTCTGGTCACCTTCATCAAAAATGCGATAGGTGCCCATTGGACCCATGTCCATATCGCTGACCTTGGTCCAACCAAAGAGCTTGTTGTAGAAGTCAAATCCGCCATCGATGTCGGTGGTGTAGAGTTCGTGCCAGCCTATCGTTCCGGAAGCCGGCGGTGCGGGCCGTTCCGGCGAAGGCATCGCCGGGTCCGGCGTGAACACCACAATGGCAGCGCCCTGCGGGTCACTCATCACCGCGAAACGCAGCATCCCAGGAATGTCCGTCACTGGCCGCCACATCTTGCCGCCTGCTTCCCCAATTTTTTCCACGTGAGCATCCACATCATCGACCGAGATGTAGCCCACCCATCCGGTGTGCCCGCCCACGTTCAACATCCCGGCGATTCCAACGCTGCCGAGATTGAAAGTGGTATACGCTTGGCCATCACCACTCGGCATCTCCTGCATCGTCCAGCCCACCACATCCGAGTAAAACTTGCCGGCCGCATTCGTATCGCTGGTCATCAGCTCGTACCAGCTGAACTTTCCTTTTGGTGTAAACATAGCGAGTGTTCTCCTTCTTGGCGCATTGGCCAGGTCATCGGCGTCCAGTCAACTGGTAGTTGATATCAACTCCATTCACGCAATGTCAATACATTGCGTGTTAATTTCGCCGTGCAAGATGCCCAGTTACGCTTCCTTTTTCTCTCCCTGCATGAACCAATGAACGCCGTATTTGTCAGCCAGATGTCCATAGCTTCCAAACGGCAGATCCCGCAAATCGTCGAGCAGATCCCTGTCCGCTCCCACGGCGAGCCTGTCAAAGATCGCTCTCAACGCTTTGTACGTCCCGCCATTCAAATACATGGCCACAGTATTGCCTTGTTTCGGCCTGCGTGTGGCATGCATCCAATCCGTCGCTGAAAACTCGATCAGCCCGCTCTTCAGGTGGGCATGGGCCACCTTGCCATGCAGCTCGGCCGGCATCTGGTTTTTCATCGGCGTGTCCCCCATCTTCGTGATCGTCAACTCGCCGCCCAAACACGATTGGTAAAACGCCATGGCTTCGGCAGAGTAGCCATCAAACAAAAGGAAGGGTGTCAGATTCATCAGGTTCGCACCTCTCAGGATTCAATCCTAAACGTCGCGCATCCGCCATCGGTTAGAGCACATCGCACATGCTGCCCTCCAACAGATCAAGGCGTCATGAATGATGTGTCCCGCTACAACACACCTATTAATCCCGCAATTGAATAGATGCACCGTGCCCCATCCATTTCGCGGGCTGTATCGCGAAATGGGTGGGAGACGATAACACTGCTTTTTCGCCGACTTGCTGACTCGCTCTCTTGCCCCCTCACCGGCTCCCTGCTACCCTCGCACTACCAAATGTCCCAAACCGCCGCCAACCAGCCCGCCAGCCAGCCAGCCGATCTGCCCCGCGTCCTCGGCGTCAGCCAGGCCACCGCCATCGTCGTCGGCACCATCATCGGCTCCGGCATCTTCCTCGTCCCGCGAGAGATGATGGCCGACCTCGGCTCCTCGCCCCTCGTCTATCTCGCCTGGATCGTAGGCGGCCTGCTCTCCCTCTTCGGAGCCATGACCTACGCCGAGCTCGGAGCAATGCTTCCCTACGCCGGCGGCGAGTATGTCTACCTCCGCGGCGCGTACGGCGACACCACCGCCTTCCTCTACATGTGGACCTGGTTTGCCGTCGCCAAGCCTGCCTCCATCGCTGCCGTCACCACCGGACTCACCCGCACCCTCGGCTTCTTCGCCGCCTTCCACTGGCTCAGCACCCAGGCCATCGGCGGCCCGCTCCCCATCCTCTGGTCTCAGCTCGTCGCCATCGCCGTAACGTGGTTCATCACCGGCCTCAACTACATCGGCATCAAAAAGGCCGGCGACTTCCAACTCGTCTTCACCATCCTCAAAGTTGTTCTCATTCTCATCGTCGCTGGATTATGCTTCACCTCCGCCGCTGGCTCCTGGTCCAACTTCTCTTCCACTCTGCCCTATGCCGTCGGCGGAATCTCCGGCTTCATGGCCGCCCTCATCGCCACTCTGTGGGCCTACGACGGCTGGAACGACCTCACCATGGTCGCCGGCGAAGTCCGCAACCCAGAGCGCTCGCTCCCCATCGCACTCATCGGCGGACTCTTCCTCGTCGGCTTCCTCTTCATGGCCACCAACGCCGGCATCCAGTACATCCTCCCCGCCTCCGCCATCGCCGCCAGCGAACGACCCGCCGTCGCCGCGCTCTCCATCGTCGCCGGACCCGCCGGAGCAGGCTTCGTCGCCGCAGCCATGGCCCTCTCCATCTTCGTCACCCTCAACGGGACCATCATGTCCGGCGCGCGCATCCCCTACGCCGCCGCCCGCGACCGCCTCTTCTTCAAGCAATTCGCCCACATCAACCCGCGCTTCCAGTCCCCCTCAACCTCGCTCATCGTGCAAGCCCTGCTCTCCACCGTGCTGCTCGTCTTCCTCAGCAGCTTCAAGCAGTTCTTTGACCTCGCCGTCTTCGCCGAGTGGCTCTTCTACATGCTCACCGCCACCACCGTCTTCGTTTACCGCCGCCGCCAGCCCAATCTGCCTCGCCCCTATCGCGTCTGGGGATATCCCATCCTCCCCGCCCTCTTCGTCCTCTGCGCCACCGCCGTCCTCATCTCCAGCTACACCGACAACCTCAAAGGCTCCCTCCTCGGCACCGCCCTCATCCTCCTCGGCCTTCCCGTCCTCTGGCTCGTCCGCAAAACTTTAACTTGAAGTCCGGCTATCTACCAGGAACCACGAACACACAAAAAGAAATCCAGAGCGAACGAAAGAGCGTAAAATGGTTGCCAAATTTGATCCCAATGAAAGTAGGGCGCGAAGCGCTTTGGAGGCTTTTGCTATCAATTCAAAGCTCAAGCGCCTGATTGGTGGCTATTTTGAAAACCCGGATCTTCGCTTCTCTCATTCTTGCGTTCGCTCTCATTTCGTCTCCCAATCTGAAAGCTGACAACATAACCTATGGTCCCCTCACATTCGGCAGCAATTTTCCGCTCGGCGGTGGATACCCGTGCCCATCTTCAGGCCAATGTGTTGAGCCGTTGGCTGCGTCCCCTCTATTTGCAAACGGAATCTCTTTGGCGCCATTTACAACTACCCAGATCACCACTTTCACATTTGATATCGCACCCGGCTGGGCGATTGACGACATGCACGCTGGTGGATCCTTCGACGTCTCCGTCGCGGGCGAGAATGGTCCGCCCCCATTTCTTCCCTTTGCCGACTGGGGATTCGAGTTCTTTCAGGAGCTGATTGTGTGCTCAGACGCGGATATCTGTTCGTCCGCCACCCAGACTTTGAACTATGGCGGCGCTTCACTGCCGCTTCCTCCAGGCAATCTCGTGGTTGGCCCTGGAACTGGCGTTTACGAAACATTCATGGCCTTGGATGATGTTCAGATCCAGTCAAATGGTCAGCCTCAAGTGAACATCTTTCTGAGCCAAACCCCTGAACCCTCATCCTGGCTCCTGCTATCCACTGGGTTGCTCGTCGGCTTTGTGATTCTTGTTCAAAAGCGTCGACCTGCGCTCCGCTGAACCCGCTCACGTCTCCGAGACTTGTTCACTTGCCAGCCCAACCCCACAATTCTCTCTACGCCCCGATTGCCAATCCGGATGACATGCCGCCGTCCTCTGGCTTGTCCGCAAGACCTACTCCGCGTTATATTTCTCACAGCCATCACTGCACCATTTCCCTCTTCCTCTCTGCGAAACGGCCCTCCCCCGCCGTTGGTTTCAATTCCAACCGCGGGGGGAGCCCTATGTACTCAACCGCCGTTCAGTCCGCGCCAGCCGAAACATCCTCCCCCAAGACCCGCCATACCTATCGCCCTGACATAGACGGCCTTCGCGCCCTCGCCATACTTTCCGTCGTCCTCCACCACGCCGGCGTCCCCTTCATCCCCGGCGGATTCACCGGCGTCGACATCTTCTTCGTCATCTCCGGCTACCTCATCGGCGGCCAAATCTACGCCGACATCCGCAGCGGCTCCTTCAGCTACCTCCGCTTTTACCAGCGCCGCGCCCGACGCATCCTTCCCGCCTTTTACATCGTCCTGCTCTTCACCATCGCCGCCGCGCTCGTTCTGCTTTCGCCCTCTGAAGCTCGCACCTTCGCCCGCGACGCATTCGCCGCCACCCTCTCCGCCTCCAACATCTCCTTTTGGCACTTCGCCAGCTACTTCGACCCCAGCAGCAGCCTCAAGCCTCTTCTCATGACCTGGTCCCTCGGTGTCGAAGAGCAGTTCTACCTCGTCATTCCCCTTCTCTTTGTCCTGCTCGCCCGCCTGCGACCCCGCACCGTCCTCCCCGCAGTCCTCTTCGTCTGCTTCCTCTCGCTTCTACTCGCCGCGCGCGACGTCAGCATCGTCCCCATGCAGGCTTTTTATCTCCTCCCCGATCGCGCCTGGGAACTCGGCATCGGCGTCGCCCTCGCCGTCTTCGAGCGCGACCGCCGCCCCTTGCGTCTCTCTCCACCGCTTACCAATCTCGCCGCATTCGTCGGCCTCGCCCTCATCCTCGCCCCATTCGTTCTGCTCACTCCCCACTCATCCTTCCCCGGCTTTGCCGCTTTACCCTCCGTCCTCGGCACAGCCATCCTCATCGCCCTCCCCACAAGTTTCCTCAACCGCCGCCTCCTCGCCCTTGCGCCGCTTGTCTTCATCGGCCGCGTCTCCTATTCGTGGTACCTATGGCACTGGCCCCTGCTCGCCTATCTCCGCGTCGCCACGGCCAACTCGCTTTCCCTCCCTGCCGCTCTCCTCGCCGTCACCCTTGCCTTTATCCTCGCCGTCCTGTCCTGGAGATTCATCGAGCAACCTTTCCGCCACTCAACCATGTCTCCAGCGCCGCTCCTCCTGCGATACGCTGCTGCCAGCGTCGCCCTGCTTGCCGTTTGCGCCGCCCTCTATGTCGCCCATGGCCTGCCCCAACGACTTCCCCATCTCGCCACCATGGAAGCCCCCGCCGACATCCTTTTCGCCGACCCATGCCTCGACGGCGCCAACGACGAACCCAACCTCAGCCCTGGCTGCTATCCATCCCCCGCATCAACCCTCCCCTCCATCGCCCTCTGGGGAGACAGCCACGCCCTCGCCCTCGCTCCAGCCATGCGCGTCCTCGCCAACGCTCGCGGCTACGGCTTCGCCGAACTCGTCAGGAGCTCCTGCACTCCGCTCATCGGCGCCACACATCTGCTCCCCCGCGTCCCCAACTTCGCCGCCCGCTGCGAGCGCTTTAATCGCGCCACTTTCATCCGCATCCAATCCGACCCGCGAATTCGCATCGTCGTACTCACTGCCTCGTGGTCTGCTCCCCTCATTCGCAACTGGAAAGATGGCTGGCTGGCCCCCGTCCCCGGCATTGAATCGACTCCCGCCTCCGCATCCACCTCAGCATCCAACGCTACCCACGCAAGCCCAGCCAATCCCTCCCTGCTTTCAAACTTGATCCATCCACCGCCCGTCCCCACCGCCGAAGCCAATCTCCGCCTCTATCAATCCGCTCTCGACGCTACCGTTCGCGCACTCCAGTCCGCCGGCAAACAAGTCATCCTCGTCCAGGACACCCCCAGCTTCGCTGTCGATCCGCTCTTAGCTGTTCGCTCAGCCCAAATCCCCACCCGCCGCGCACTCGATCGAATCCTCAACCCCGCGCGCAGCGCCGACCCCAGCACCCCAAGCGATCCTGGATTCTTCCCGCCCGAATCCTCCCCCGAAATCTCCGCCTCCCAGTCGCTTCTCCAGCAAGCATCCCAGCAGCTCCCCGCCCAAATCCCAGACCATCTCCCGCCCCAGGTGTTTGACCCCAAGCCAGCTTTCTGCCCCACTCCAACCCAGTGCGCCTATCGCGCTGGCGACACGATGCTCTACGTCGACAGCACCCACCTCTCCGCCGCCGGGGCCGCCCGCGCCCTCACTACCTTCCCGCTCCCCGCCTACTCAATAGCCCACATGCAAAAGAGCGCCCGCCGAGGCGGACGCTCTTTGAATTGGCTCGTTGCTTATACCCGGTCCCGCGCCAGCGTCGCTCGCTGACTTGCTGACTTGCTGATGCACCCGGCCCGACCCCAATCAGTTTCGCCTTCTCGCCACCTCCGCATAAACCTCCGCATACTCCTTCGCCGGCCCCTCCCACCCATAATGCCGTGCCATTCCATTCCGCATCAGTTGCGTCCAGCCCTTCTTGTCCTGAAAAGCCTCCAGCGCCCTATCGATCGCCCCCAGCAGCGCCTCCGGGTCCATCCCGCCAAATTTGAAACCCGTCCCGTCCCCAATCTCCGCGTACCACTCCTGGATTGTGTCGTCCAACCCGCCCGTCGCCCGCACTATCGGCACCGTCCCATACTTCAGTGAATAGATCTGGTTCAACCCGCAAGGCTCATACCGCGACGGCATCAGAAACATATCCGACCCCGCCTCCACCTTGTGCGCCAGCGCATCGTCATACCTGATCTGCACCGCAACCTGGTCTGGATGCCGGAAAGCCCACTCCCTGAAAAACCGCTCATATAGCGGCTCGCCCGTCCCCAGCGCCACCACCACCACCTCGCGCTGCGAAATCCGCTCCGCAATCCGCGCCACCAGGTCAAAGCCCTTCTGCGTCGCAAATCGCGAAACGATCCCGATCACAGGCATCGTCTCCGGCACCTTATCCAGTCCAAACGCATGCAGCAGATCCGCTCGGCACTCCTTCTTTCCGCTCAAATCCTTCGGCGTGTAGTGCGCCGCCAAATGCCCATCCGTCGCCGGATCCCACTGCGAGTAATCCACCCCATTCAAAATCCCCCGCAGATCCGCCGCCCGACTCAGCAGCACTCCGTCCAGCTTCTCCCCAAACTCCGCCGTCTGTATCTCTTCGGCATACTTCCGGCTCACCGTCGTCAGCATGTCACTGAACACAATCCCGCCCTTCAAGAAATTAAACGTATCGAACTGCTCCAGCTTGTCCTTCGTGAACACATCCCACGGAAACAGCAGCCGCTGCGTCGTCGCCGGCGGATACCACCCCTGGTACCCGGCGTTATGAATCGTCAGGACCGTCCCCGCCTTGTTCAGCGCCGGGTCGCCCGCATACGTCGTCCGCAGATACACCGGAATCAGCGACGCCTGCCAGTCGTGCACATGAAACACATCCGGCACCCCCAGCACCTTCGCCGCCTCCAGCACCGCCCGGCAATACAGCCCAAACCGCTCCCAGTTATTCGGAAACTCCCCGCCCTTGGGCCCATAAAGCTCCCGCCGGTCAAACAACTCCGGGCAATCCAGAAAGTAAAACTGCACTCCCTCGCGTTTCCCCCCGTCCACAACCCCCACAAACCGGTTGTAGTGCTCAAACGGAACCGTGATCGACCGCACCGCCCAATTCCACTCGCCGTCCCCCCGATCCCCTTCGCCCCGTTCCCCGCTCCTTGCCGCACCCGCTTCCTTTTCCAGCCGCTCCCGCACCCCCGCATAAAACGGCAGATACACCGTCACTTCGTGCCCCAGCTTCACCAACTCCGGCGGCAGCGCCCCCACCACATCCGCCAACCCGCCAGTCTTCGCAAATGGAACGCATTCCGAAGCCGCAAACACTATGTGCATCAATCCCTCTCCTGCGCTTTCCAACAACCGAAGTCTACTATGGCAAGCTGTCCCCAATCTCTCCGCAATTGGATGTACATTTCTTCGCCTGCGTCTTGTGTTCTTCCTGGAACGGACTACACTTGCCGGGAACGCTATGTATAACTCGGATCGTCATCCTATTCTGCCGCATTCACTTTCGCCCTCGTCTATTCGAGTCGCCGCCGCACTCATCCTCTTCGCCTCGATCCCATTCCAACTCTCTTCTCAATCCACGATTGGATGGACCCCGGTCTCTCCCGGCTTTTCTCCGCAGGCGCTCCTCGAGCACGAGGGCGCAATGTGGGCGGCAGGCAGCGATGCAACCATCGCCGTCTCCACCGACAGCGGTCTGCACTGGAAAACGAAATATCACGACCCGCGCGGAGGACTTCTCCTCTCCCTCGCGTTTGTCGGCGCAAACTTCGGCTATGCGGCTGGAGCCGGTCCTCACCTGCTCACAACCACAGACGGCGGAGATTCCTGGACCGGGTCCATCGCCCTCCCTGAAGCCACCTTCCAGGCTGCCTTCGGAGACACCAAACATGGGGTCGTGCGCACCCGCACTGCCCTCCTCTCCACCATCGACGGCGGCAAGACCTGGAAACCAGTCAGCCCGGAAAATGACCCCGACTGGATGCAGAAGTACCCCTTCACAGTTGATCTCGCAGCCCTCGATGGAAACCACCTGATCGTCCGGGTCAGCGAGGGCGAAGCCGGCGATGGCGAATTCCTCTGGACAGCCAATGGTGGAGCAACCTGGAACGCGAATTACCTGCCTCATGGTGCCGGCGGCGGCGACGTGTTTGTCGAGCAGGCTCGGTATTGGTCAATCGGCGGTGAGGTCGTCGGCAGCGATCAACCAGGCGGCGGACTGAGAATCCCAATGGCCGTTCGCTCCAACGACGGCATCCAATGGGAGCACCTTCCGGTCTTTCGCGAGGCCTGTCACTGGGCCGGTTGCGGCGGATGCACGCCTCAGGGCTGCTTTGCCGGAGGCACATTCTTCGTCCCGTTTTCGCGGCTCCTCGAACCCCCGGCCAACCCGGATCGGCCCGCGACATCTGCCCAGCCGTCAGCCGCGTTGGAACCCCTCGACCGCCTCCCTAAACACATGCTCTCCAACCAATGGGCACGCGGTGGAAGCAACCTCTGCCTGCTGACGCAAGGCGCCATTGAGTGCACCACATTGACCACCGTAGAAACACTCGATACAAAAGGCGACCTGGCGCAGTGGGACCATCACACCTTTCCCCCGCTGCTCCGAGACAAGCCGGGCATGGGTGAAGCCAGTATCGAACCAGCCCTCCCCAATGGATTCCATTGCATTCGCTGCAACCTGACAAGAATCTTCGTCTCGAAGACGGGCAACTCCGGTCCCGTCCCTGTGCAGATTGCGCTTGTCATCAGCCCCGCGGGCGAGCCGCAAAATGTAAAGATCTCCGGAGACATGCCTGAGGATGTTGCCGCGCAGGTGCGTACCGCTGCTTCCGGCTGGCTTTTCGAGCCCTATCTCGAAAATGGCAAGCCGAAATCGGTCCCCGTTAGCCTCCATGGCCAGGTCTTCGTGATGAACTTCGACAAGCCTCCGCACGTCCCGACCGTCGTACCGATGCCGCCGCACAACCAATAGACGGCCGCGTGCCCCATCCTTGGCACGTCTTTGCCTTCGTGCCAAGGGTCGAAGACCAAAATCTTCTGCTGCCTTGCTGTCCCGCTGTTTCGCCGTCTTGCTGACTCGCTGACCTGCCGTCTCGCTGACTCGCTGACCTGCCGTCTCGCTGACTCGCTATCATGACAGTGTGACCCGCGCAGACTTCGTTCTCCTCGACAATCCCATCTACCACGCGCTCGGCCACGCCCACGCGCCTCTCGCACTCGGTGATGCCCGCGCTCGCCGCTACCCCCCCTCCATCGGCCCACTCGCCGGCATCCGTGAGCCCAGACCCGAATGCATCACCGCCCTTCCCGCCCTCGCCGAATCCGGTGACATCATCGTCCTCTTCCTTGACGCACCCATCCCGGCCGCCTCGGGCCTCACACTTGCCCGCGAAGGCTCCCTCAACCAGATGCTCTGCCCCGTCGACTCCCCGGAAGTCGCTCAAGCACTAAACCGCCCGCTCCCCGATGGCACAATCCTCCGCCAGCTTGTACCAGCCGACTACCCCGCCATGGTCGATCTCGCTCAACTCACCGAACCCGGCCCATTCCGCCAACGTACCGCCGAACTAGGCGCCTTCTTCGGCATTCTCGAAGGCTCGCGTCTCCTCGCCATGGCCGGCGAACGCACCCGAATCCCCGGATTCACCGAGGTCTCCGGCGTATGCACCCATCCCGACGCCCGCGGCCGCGGCTTTGCCCACACCCTCATCGCCCGCGTCCATCAGCAGATCCGCTCCCGCGGCGACATCCCCTACCTCCACTCCTGGTCCTCCAACGCCTCAGCCATCGCCGTCTACCAGCGCCTCGGCTACTCGCTCCGCCGCACCTTCCACCTCCAGGCCCTCCGCCGCGAACCCTGACAACTCGATACCCCAGACCCCACACCCTAGACCCCACACCCTAGACCCCAGACCCGACCCCATGCCCACCAAACCCAAACTCGGACAGAACTTCCTCAACGACACCGCCGCCATCGAGCGCATCGCCGACTCCCTCGGCGATCTCTCCGCCCGCACCGCCGTCGAAATCGGTCCTGGTGCCGGAGCCATCACCCACGCTCTCGCCGCCCGCGCCCATCGCCTCATCGCCGTCGAACTCGACCCCGCCCTCGCCGCCCACCTCCGCGCCGAGTTCCCCGCAGAGAACGTCACCATAGTCAACCAGGACGTCCTCTCCTTCGACTTCGCCGCCGCTGCCGCCAGAGCCGGCCAGCCCCTCCTCGTCTTCGGCAACCTGCCCTACTACATCACCTCGCCCATCCTCCTCAAACTTGCTGAGAGCCACGCCTCCATCGATCGCGTTGCCCTCATGGTCCAGCGCGAGGTCGCCGACCGCGTCACTGCCCAGCCCGGCTCCCGCGAATACGGCGTCCTCTCCGTCACCGTCCAGCTCTACGGTCCCGCCGTCAACCTCTTCACGCTTCCGCCCTCCGCCTTTTCCCCACCGCCCGATGTCCACTCCACCGTCTTCCGCTGGCGATTCGCCCCCCGCTTCACCGAGCTTGGCATCGACCAGACCACGTTCCTGCCCTTTCTGCGCTCCGTCTTCGCCCAAAAACGAAAGACCATCGCCAATAACCTTCGCGCCGCCGGCCACTCCTCCCGCGAAGCAGGTCTTTCCTCTCCAGCCATCGCCTCCGCTCTAGTCCGCGCCAACATCCCCCCCAACGCCCGCGCCGAACAACTCTCCATCGAATCCCTCGCCACCCTCTTCCGCGCCCTCGCAACGCCCCCGACTGCTTGACCTTCCAGAAACTCCCATGTCCCCCTGTCCCTCGCACTTTGGGACATGGGGGTTAACTATCGGCTTGCCGCTTCTACCTACCCAACCTTCCCCGTGCCCCATCCATTTCGCGCACCTTGCGAAATGGGTGGGAGACCAGAATGCCCGCGCCACTACGACGCCCGGAGAGGCGGCGCGATCCTAGCCCCGGGTGAAACCCGGGGAAAGCCGTCCCTAAAATCCCCTTGCGCCCTGTAGGGGCGCTGCGAAATTCAAGCCGCATCCTTATTGAACCGCCGCGGGTAGCACATCCTTCCAGTCCGCCGCGGCCACCGGATTCAATTAGCCATACGCGCTTCTAAGTTCTCCCTTAACTCCCGCTTAATCCCTAACTCATCCGAAAGGATGACCTCCCGCGATTCCCCCGCAACACTTACACAAACCTTGGGTCTCCATGTAGGTGAGCGCGGAACGGCCACAGCAGCAAATCAAAAACCACCGCCTCCCGGAGAATCACAATGAAACTCTCTTTCGTTGGCGTCGGGCTTCTCGCACTAACCTCCACTCTTGGCTTTGCTCAGGCTGCTCCGCAACAGGCTCCAGCTCTCAAGCAAGGCCCCGCTGTCACCCAGAACCAGCCGCAATTCAACCATCGCGTCGCGGGCATCAACCAGCGACGCGCCTTCCAGCACAAACGCATCGCCATGGGCATGCGCAATGGCTCTCTCCGCCCCGGCCAGGCTCACCGCCTCATGCGGCGTGAAGCTTCCATCGGTCGCCAGGAACGGCACATGCGCTTCGCCCACAATGGCCGCCTGACTCACTTCGACCGCGTGCGTCTCAATCACAGGCTCAATCACTCTTCGCGCGCCATTTATCGCGCCAGGCATGCTGGGCATCGCGCCCGCCTCGCCGGCGCCCGCAAACAGTAACTTGTCCCGGTTAACTCACTGGGCTAAGTCGCACAACTTAGCCCTATAACTCAAAGGCCGCTCCGGTTATCCGTTGCGGCCTTTGCCTTTTGCCCATCCAGCTTACCTTTAAAGCCACTCGACAAACCTTTGCCGGATGTGATATAATAGTTATCGGGAGATAGCGTGTAACCCTCCCCGAACCCGACACACAAACCGCCCCTCGTATGAGCCCTTTGCCCTGCCAGAAATCCAATCGCCGCCGAAAGGACCCTCGATGAACCCATCCCATGACACACCCGCGCAGCTCTATCTCTTCCAGCTCTCCGCAACCTCAGTCCCCATCGGCCCCGACCGCTTTCTTGAGATGGTCCTACCCTGCTATCTCGTCAAAACCACTTCCGGCCGCCACATTCTCATCGACACCGGCATCGCCCCAGACGCCAGATCCCCCAGCGGCCCTCCGCCTCGCAACGAAACCAACATCCTCCAGCATCTCGCCGCCCTCGGTCTCTCACCATCCCAGATCGACACCGTAATCTGTACCCACTTCGACGTGGACCACGCTGGCTACCACGACGCATTCCCCTGCGCTGAATTCATCGTCCAATGTTCCCACTACGAACTCGCGCGCAGCGGCCATCCCGCCTCGCTCCCGCACGGCCCCACTGGGACCACCCCTCGCTCCATTACCGCCTCGTCGAAGGCGACGTTGACCTGCTCCCAGGCCTCCGCCTCATTGAAACCAGCGGCCACATCACGGGCCATCAGTCAGTCCTTGTTCACCTTCCGAATTCTGGCCCCATACTCCTCGCCATCGACGCCATCGTCATGCAGCGCCTTTTCGCCCCCGACCGCAAGCCATGGCCCAACGACGAGAATGAAGACCAGCTTCGCGCCAGTACGCGCAAGCTTCTCCATATCGTCGAGCACGAAAGAGTCTCTCTCGTCGTATTCGGCCACGACGGCCTTCAGTGGCAGTCGCTGAAGAATTCTCCAGCCTTCTATGACTGAATTCGACTCATATCTCACTCTGAGAATTGGATAGATCCCGATCATGCCCGCTAAAACTGAATGGCCGCAGGCAAATGACCTCGAACCCGGTCAAATGCCAACGGCCAATCGTACTTTTCTTATCTACTGAATCAACCTGGATCGGCTACGCCGCCGGCTTCAGGCTCTTTACTGCGATTTGCTGGATCGCCGGATGAATCCCACCCTTGGGCTGCTCGTGGGCACCCAGGAATTGCAGCACATCGTTGATCGAATCTTCAAAGCGGCCGCCGGTCTTATGGGTGGCCCGTACGCCTTTGGAAACAAGCTGGCAAACTTCAAAGCGGTTCATTCCCTGCGCGAGCGCGCGGTGGATCTCATTGGAACGCATGACGACCTTTGGCGAACGGGTGATTGTCGCGTGAAGAAACAAAGCTCGTCAGAAGCGGAAAGATGACCGGAGCCGAGCAGGCGGGTATAACTCCATTTTACGACGGAAAGTGTTACTGCGCCGTGCACAATGCGACCTTGAGCGTGATTGTAGGATTTTTCCGCGGTTGAATGGCCCCCCCAGATCTGCCAATCGGCATTCTCCTGGTGAAATGCCACGCGCCGCCCTCGATTCAGCGCATAGAAAATGGGTAAAGACTGCAGTTCCGCAGCCTTTACCCAGGAACACCTTGAAATCACTCAGTTCGTCAGGCTGGCCTCACCTCAGGCTGGCCCACTCTTCGTCCCTGTTACTTGTGGCTGCCGCCCCCGCCGCCGCCTCCACCACCGCTGGAGTGGCCGCCGCCACCTCCTCCTCCGCCCCCTCCGCCGCCGCTGCTCACATGCCCGCCACCACCGCCACCGCCGCCACTGCTAACATGGCCGCCTCCGCTCGATGACGGACTCGAGTGTCCGCCGCCGCTCGAGAAAGATCGAGAACCGCCCGAATAGCTCGAAGTTCTGCCTCCGCCTGTGCCGGCGGACCTTGAATATGACCCTGAGAACGGGATAGTTCGTGCCGGCGATCCCGGCACGCCAAACGCTGCCGTCGGCCTCGCTCCGCTTGCCCCTGCGCTCGCTGCACCGCTCCCGCCCAACCCTGTGCGTGCATACTCCGGCCTTGCGCTCAGCGGACGCAGCGGCACAACTGTCCTGCCCGCAATCACCACCGGAACCGCCCTGTCGCGCGCCGGCAAAACCATGTTGCCAGCCACGCTGAAGTGCCGATTCACAGCTACCACCGGCACTGGCCGTCCGTGTCCCGGCCCGGAAATTGGCCCCGGGGAACGATGCGGGTCGCGCGGCCGCACGGGAGCATGCCACCCGCCCGGATAGCCTCCCACATTCATTACGTAAGCTCCCGTGTTCCACCACGGCGAGCAGCCACCCACTCCCGGCTCCCAGCCCCAGCCGAACCCGTTATACCAGCTCCACATTCCGCAGGAATACGGCATGTAACCCCACGTATTGTCAGAAACCCACATGTAGCCATAGCCCGGAGTCCACATCCAGTAGCCATTCCCGTACGGCTCCCAATCGGGACTTGACGCCTCATACGGCGACCAAACCTGACCCTGTCCCGGCACGTTGTACCAGTTCCCGTTCGCGTCCAGGTCGCTCCATGCCGGATTGGTGCTGTCAGGCTGGCCATTTGCCGCGCCCGTTGACGTCGCCGCCAGCGCGTTCAGGTCCTGGTCCCGGTCCGCATTCCACGTATCCCAGGAATCCGGCTCAATCGTATCCGTCAGTGCGAACTTCCCGTCTTTGCCCTTCAGCTTCAGGCTCTGGCCGCCATGCACGTCCACCATGCCCATCGTGCCGCTCGTCAGGTGCACACTTCCTGAGAAAACCGCCATCTGCCCCGGTAGCTCGTCCATGTTGATCCGCAACACCGTGAATCCGCTCGAACTCACCGTGCTGTCGCCAAACTTTACCCGAATCGCCCCAGCCTGCCCGTTACCTTGCAGCTCAAAGTACCCCAGACCCATCTCCAGAGCCACTTCTGCCTCGCCGCTTGGGCCTGCGCCCTTCAGCGCCGTGATGGTGAACGAACTGTTCGGCGAAAGCCGCGCCACCGTCCCATCTTCAAACTGAACCTCGGCGCGCCCGTCCCCACCCGTAACCACCCGCGTCCCCTCAAATAATGGCGTGTTTTCCAGCGCCTGATCGGCAATCACTTCTCCGCCCACCGACAACTGCACCTCGCCCGTCACGCTGCTCAGCCGTACGCCGCGCCCCGCACCTGCTGTTTGACCTGCCGCCTCATCGTCCGCCCTCGCCGTCGCCGGCAGCCCTGCGCCAACCAGCAGCGCCGCTGCAAACGCCGCGACCATCCACCATTTTCTAATCTCCCGCCCGTTCCGCTCTCGATTCCGTTCCCAGTCGCCCTGCATTGTCGTCCGCCTTTCTCTCGCGTGAGGCGGCTCAGCCTGCCTCCGCATTGCGAGCACAGGTTCCAATTGCCACCTGCACTCTCCCCGCACTTCTATTAGACCCCTTTGCACTCTTGAAGTCATTCTCTGCACCCTGCAGAAAACCCCTCAAGAGCCTTTACCTACACACCTCAGATGCCGCCTGAACCCTTTTGTTTGCGTGGCAAGGGATCTTTTTGTTTCATCGCCCCGCTCACCGCCTTGCCTCTTTCTTGTGAGCACGCTCACACTTACCCCGGTGCCCGCGCCAACAGTGTCCTGGCTATCTTCCTCACCCTCTCCAGGACGCCCTCATCCTCCGCCATGCGCTCCAGAACTCCCCTGATCGTCCCTAGCTCCTGCAGCCGGCCGTCCCCCGCCGCTTCTTCTAAGTACTTCATCTCTCGGTCCAGCCCCAGCCGGTCGTAGCGCAGCAGCCAGTCCAGCCGCGAACCCTCCACTATCGTCTCTGCCACCGCCACCAGTGACTCGCCCAGATCTTCGATCTGCCTGTCCTTCGAGTAGTTATAGCGGCAGCTCCCCTGCCCATCCGGCCCGCGATAGCTCAGCTTCTTCCATCCCTGGAACGCTACCTTCGCGTGGCTTTCGCACTCGATTGCAAACAGCCCGTGCCGCCGCGCCTGCTCAAACACGTGCTTTGCATACGCCGCGCTCACCTGGATATCCCGGTCCACTGCCGGTGCCGCAGGCGACGCGCCCGGAACGGCTGGATGCTCCAACTTGGCGTTTTCCGACCAGAAATGCCCACCACCATCGGGACTCAGCGTCAGCACCCAGTGCGACGGCGCCAGCTCGGGGTTTGTGTAATCCACTTCAATCACCGGCCCAGGGGCTGCTGGACCCGGGGGCACCATCGAACTCACACGCGCACTCGCACACCCCAGCGCCATCCCCACCATCACCGCGCCTACACCCTTCATCGGCCCGCTCCCTGCGCCATCAGAGTCTGCGCCGTATGAATGTGGCAAATCGCGATCGCCAGCGCATCCGCCGCGTCCGCCGGCTCCGGCACCTCCGCCAACCCCAGCAGCCGCGCCACCATGAACTGCACCTGCTCCTTCTTCGCCAACCCGTAACCCACCACGCTCGATTTGATCTTCAGCGGAGCATACTCGGCCACCGGCAGCCCCATCCGCGCCGCCGCCAACAGCGCCACGCCACGCACCTGCCCCAGCTTCAGCGCGCTCTTCGCATTCACTGAATAGAAAACCTCTTCAATCGCCACCGTATCCGGCTTCCACCGCTCTAGCTCCGCCATCAGCGCGGTATGCACCTGCTCCAGCCGCTCAGCCGTCGACTTCGACTTAACCAGTCGAATCGCCCCCATCCCCAACATCGCAAGCCGATGCTCCCGCCCGGAGTCCAACGTCTCCACCACCCCAAACCCCGTAATCTCCGTCCCGCAGTCAATCCCAAATACCCGCATCGCCCCAAGTTTATCCCAGCCGCGCGGAGGAAGCAGTAGCCTTCAGGGCACTGAATGCAGCGCCCAAACCGACCCCGGCCTTCAGGACCGGGCCCTTGTCATCGTCACCTCGGCCCCGGCCGGATGCGCTCCGCCACGCCCCGGAGGGGCGATGTGAAAGTAGCCCCGGGTGAAACCCGGGGAATGCCAGCCCCAAAATCCCTTAGCGTCGTGTAGGGACGCTGTGAAATCCACTCCGCCCCGACAAACAGAACGATGACCGGGCGCCCCAGCCTAGCCGCGTTTCTGCTTTCGCGGCCAGGGTGGGAAACCATGAATCTAAACCATGGATTTGATCTGTAACAACGGCACGGCTTCAGCCGGGCCAACTAGGCCCCTAAAATGACTTGGGCTTTAGCCCCTGCGACACACCTAGTACCGGCTAAAATTCACCTCGACCGTGATCTCCATTGGAACCGGTACGCCCTGGAATTTCGCGGGCGTGAATCGGTACTTCGCAGCGGCCTTCAACGCACTCTCATCCAATCCGTGTCCGACAGGAATTATCACGTGCATGTCGGAGGGAAGCCCCTCCTCCGTAACCAGCATATGAATAAGCACCATTCCCGCCTTAACATTGTCCTTGCGCGCCTCCTCAGGAAACTCTGCCACGGGAGAATTCAGAGGCATCAGCATTGATACGCCCTTCGCAGCCGCCGATGCAAGGATGGGAAGAACCTCCTTCTGCTCACCGAGAAAAGGCACCCAAACCTTTAACCTGGTGGGCACTGGCTTTCCCGCAAGCTTCGCTGCCGTAAACTGCGATCCCTTTACCGCTGCGATTGCAGCATCATCGAACGGGCTTGGATGCGCATCCTCCAGCTGAATCGCCCCGGGCGTCCCATCCGCTCCAACAACCATCCGAAGTGCAACAACATGCTTAAGCTTCACTAAGCCCGGATCACTTGGATAGACGGCAGGAACTGCGTGAACTAGGATTGCCGGCGTCATCCCCTGGGCCATCGTATACACGCCGTCTTTGTCAGCCTGCCCCGCCACATTTTGCCCCCAGGCAAGCGTCCCCGCCAACACCAGCAATCCCAACACCCACGCCGTTCTTCTCATTTCGTCCCTTTGGCCAGCGCCGCCTTGATCTTCCGCCGTTCCCCCTCGCTCATCGTCCCAACCAACCCCTCCGGCACCGGCCTGCACCCACACGCCTTCGCATGCTCAACTTGCCACTCAATCCTCTGCCCCTCCGTCGCCTTTTCCGGCATCTTGTGCCCAGCATGCCACTCCCTATTCATCTGCGTCCCCTTTCGCGCAGAATTCTACGACCAAGCCGAAATCCCCGCAGTGATCCACCCCGCCCCGCTGCTCAAAGCGAACAGAAAATCCCCCCATCCTCCACCGTGATCTCCATCCCCGCAGCCTTCGCCGCCTCCTCCAACGCAGCCTTCAACATCACCACCGGGTCCGCGCTCACCTCGAGCCGCCGCATCAGTCCTTCGCCCTTTTTCCCGCCCGCTTGCAAAACAATCTTCAGCCCCCGACGCTTGCACTTCACCGCCGTCCCATCCTCAAGCTTCACATTCATCGGCTTGATCCAGGCATCCACGTAGTGCACCCCAATCCCCGACTTATCCGCCGTATGCTCTGGAAGTTTCTCCACCGCCGCCGCATTCACATCACAAAGCTTGACTCGCATGTTCGCCTCCCTTTCGGTCCATTCCTCGTGACTCCAGATACTCATCCATCACTTTTCTGAACGCGCGAATGTGTTCCGGCGTACTCCCGCAGCACGAGCCAACAATGTTTGCCCCCGCCTCCAGCAGCGGAATCAGCCCCTTCACCATCTGTTCCGGCGTCTCGTCGTAAACCACCTTCATATTGATCAGTTGCGGCTTTCCCGCATTCGGCTGAACCATCACCGGCAAACCGGTCACCTTCTTATAGCGCTCCACGGCGTCCCGCGCCCGCTCCATCTCCATGCCGGTGCCACAGTTCAGCGCCACAATGTGCGCCCCGTTCTCTTCCATGAACTCCGCCGCCCGTTCCGGTTCAATTCCCATCATCGTCCTGAAGGTCGACCCATCCAGCGTCACATCGTAGGCCATCGACCCGATAATGCACTTCGATCCCGCCGCCTGCGCCGCCTTGATGCCGATCAACAACTCTTCCAGCGACGTCTGCGTCTCAATGATGACCGCGTCCGCCCCTGCATCCACCAGCGCCCCCGCCTGCTCTTCAAATGCGCTCCGAACCTGCGCTTCCGTGAAATCGCCAAACGGCGCCAGCAATCCACCGAACGGCCCAATGTCCCCCAGCACAAAGCCATCCCTGTCCCCGAATGCCTGCCGCGCAATCTCCACTCCCGCCTTGTTCACTTCAACCACGTGATCCGCTTCAGAGTGCCGCGTCAACATGATCCGCGACCCGCCAAATGTATTCGTGATGATGCACTCTGACCCCGCCTCTACATATCTCCGTTGAATCGCCAGCACCCTCTCCGGATACGTCAGATTCCACGCCTCCCCGCAGTTGCCCTGCTCCAGTCCCGCCAGCATGAGCTGCGTCCCCATCGCCCCATCGCCCAGCAACGGCCGCTCCCTGATTACGTCTTGCAAAAGGTCCCTCATCGCGTCTCCGTCTCCAGCGTCTTCTCTTCCTGTTCTTCTTGCACCAGTGCGTAGTGAATCGTCTCCAGCACCAGCCCCCACTTGTGATCGCGGCTCGCCCTCTCACAGTAGCAACCTGCACCCGACGGTTCGCGCCGCCACGTTACGACAGCATTCAATCGCTCCCCGCTCAGCGGTTTCTCCGCATCAATAGCACCCATCAGCCCCGTCGGATCCTGAAGATACTCGCACATGGCCTTATGGCCCGCCTCGCCTTCTGCTGGCACGCATCGCTGCTCCAAAATAGGATACCCTTGAGCCCGCGACCCCAGCTTCACGCTGTAATCGAAAGCCAGCGGCCGCCCCATGTTCGTGCACGTAGTGCCTTCATATCGAAACACCGCATCAAGCGATCCGTCTGCGTTCGTCCGCATCCGCAGCCGCTCCTCCGCCCATCGCTTCAGCGCCCTCCGATTTGTGCTGTACTCCGCATCCTCATCCAGCACCGCCATCCGCGCCGTCGCCAACTCGCCCCTCAACTGCGGAGCCCTCTTGTACGGAGCACGCCTATACTGGCACGGCCCAAACGAGCAGTTCTCGCACGGTACAAGATCCGTAATCCTGCGCAGGTTCTCTGTATGCCGCGTCAATCCAAACACCGCCAACATTGTCTTCTTGGGACGCAGCATGCCCGTCTCAAACGCTTCCACCGTCGATGGAAACGCCAACTCGCGCGTCCGCTTCAGCAGCTCCAGCAATCGAGGTTGCTCCGCCACATCCCACTCCGCGTACCCCGGACTGTAATGCGGCAACACCGCCATGCCATGCTGCTCCGCCCATGCACACAGGCGCGCTCCCGTCGCCGTCGCCAGATGCTCCACAACGGCCGAGGCATACACCTCCAGAAAGAAATACTCGTCAGGCTTCTCCTCTGCCCAGCGCCGCCCTGCTTCCTGCTCCGCTTCTTCACCCGCGCCAACAGCCACCAGAATCGCACTGTGAGCCTGCGCCTGTTCCAGCGTGCTCTTCAAACGCCTGCTGCTGAACTTCACCCCATCAATGGCTATCGAATCCCCCGTGATCTCCAGACTCTCCGCCTGCCGCGCATAAAACCAAGGCCGTCCATTCTCCGCGTACCACTCCCTTGCCCAATCCGCCAACTCCCGCGCCCTGCCCTCAAGCACCCGTCCACGCGGATACCCCAGCAGCCGCACATACTCTTCCGCCGCCACGTTCAATTCGGTCGTCAAGCCGCCGAGTTCGATCCCCTCGGCTAACTCGCGCATTGATTCTGCTCCGCTGGCTTAATCTGTTCTACTGGCTTGACCGGCTCCACTGCCTTGAACTGGCAGCCCTCTACAAAGAACTCGAAGAAGTTCGGGTGGGTTTCCAACCGGCAATGCTCCACTCGTCTTACCAGCTCTTCCAACTCCCGCCGCTTCGCCTTCGAAAGCAACGCAATCGTCGCACCCTCAATCGCGGTGTTACCGGCCTGCACGATCTTTTCCGTCGCCAAACTCGGCACCAGACCGATCCGCTTCGAAGCCTCGACGTTCAGGTGCCTGCCAAATCCTCCCGCCAGATAAAAAACCTCAATCTCGTCAAACTCGATCCCATAGTTCGAAAACACCGCTTGAAGCCCGGCAACGTTCGCGCCTTTCGCCTGCGCCAGTTCGTTCACGTCGCTCTCCAGCAGAAAGATCTCCTTGTCTCCGCCGCGCCACAACGTCACCCGCTTGTTGTCCTCCGTAAACCGCCCCATATCATTCATGCGCCCCGTGCGCAGCAACTCGCTCAGCACATCGATCAGCCCCGACCCGCAAATCCCCTCCGGCGTCACGTCGCCAATTACACCCAGCCGGAAACTCCCATCCTCGCCAATCTCAACCGTCTCAATCGCCCCATCTAGCGCCGGCATCCCGCACGCAATCGCTCCGCCCTCAAACGCCGGTCCCGCCGGGCACGATGCCGCAAGAATGCGATGCTTGTTCCCAACAATCAACTCCGTGTTCGTTCCAATGTCCATCACCGCCACCAGCCGCTCTTCATGCGCCAGGTCCACCGCAAGCATGCATGCGGCAGCATCCGCGCCTACATGTCCGCTGATGATCGGCGCGCCCCACACGCGAGCCTTGGGATGAATCGGCAGCAGGCTCCGCAGCCCGGTCTGCTCCAGGCTCGTGCTCGTGCGCTTCCCTTCCGCCATCTCGATCTCCGTGATCGATTGATAAGGGTTCTGCCCAATCGAATGCACGCTCTGCCTGAAAAACAAATCGCGCATCGTCGAGTTGCCCACCACCACCATCTCGTAAATCGTCTTCGGATCGACGGGAAACTTCTCAATCGCGTGCGTCAGGTACCCTGCCAGCGTCCGCATCAACAATCTGCCCGGATGATCCGTATCGTATGCAATCCGAGACATCACCTCGGACCCGCCAAACCGCTGCGGATTCTCAAACGATGTATCCGCAATCAGTTCTCCGGTCTCAAGGTCCAGCAACCGCACCACCACCGTCGTCGTCCCCAGGTCCATCGCTATGCCCAGAATCGGCTTCTCCGGCCCGGCCCGCTCAACTTCCACCCCATCAATCAAAATCCGATCCCCATCCCGCGTCACCGCCGAATCAATCTCAACCGCACGATTGCCAACCGGCAGCCCAAACGCATGGCGCTCAATCCGCATCTGCCCGCGCCGCATCGTATGGCACCTAACCTCGCCCTCCGCAGCCACAACGCACGCCTGGCACGACAGCCTAAACTTCCCCTTCAGATGCCGCTCCGCCTCCGCCATCGGCGACAGCCCCTCCATCCCTTCAACCACTTCAACCATGCACTCTTTGCACTTGCCCTGCTTGCGGCACGACGTTGGCACGTCGATCCCCATCGCCTCGGCATACTCGAATAGCGACTGGCCGCCCGCCGCCTCAATCGACTCCCCGTTGATGGTCAGATGAACCGGCATCCTTGAAGAACTCCTACAGCCCTACCAGCCTTTAGCCTCGAGTTCGGCCTTCACCGCTTCCGCCACTTCGCGCGCCGTGCCCTCGCGCTCCTCTTCCTCGCTCCACTTCCATTGCGCCAGGTAGTCGTCCGCCCCCTGCAATCCCCGCTTCGCCGCCAGAATATCCACCTGCGCCATGAACTTCCCGTCCAGCGCCACCACCACATCGTCCGACTCGTCTTCAGCCCTGATTTGAGTAGGGATTTCCTGCCAGTACAAAATCTTGCATGTAGTCATCCGGGTCTCCCATTTACCCTCTTCGGAATCTCTGATCAAGGCCAGGCCTTGAAAGGACACGACTTGCCAGGGTCCCCGGCGACAGGTCTTCGTCGCTGGGGTGGCTTTAGTCGTGCCGAGAAAGGCCAATAAAACCGCGGGCTTTAGCCCCTGAGGGATGGGTCTCTAACGTTCAACGCCCACTTGTTCAGTGCCCCCCTACCCTTCGTCCGCAAGCCGCATGAACAGATCCACGGCCGCCGATGCATTCGCCCCGTACCCATCCGCCCCAATCTCGTCGGCAAACATCTGGCTGATCGGCGCGCCGCCGATCGCCATCTTGATGTGTGTCATGCCCGCCGCTTCAAATCCATCAATCACCGTCTTCATGTACATCATCGTCGTCGTCAGCAGCGCGCTCATCCCGATAATCGTCGGCTTGCACTTCTCCGCCGCGGCCATGAATTTATCCAGACTCTGATCCACGCCGATATCGTGCAGCTCAAACCCCGCTCCCTCGGCCATCATGCCCACCAGGTTCTTGCCGATATCGTGCAGATCGCCGCGTACCGTCCCCATCAACAGCACGCCCTTCGGCTTCGTCCCGCTACCCTTCGCCGTCAACAGCGGCTTCAGCACTCCCATCCCCGCCTTCATCGCCCGCGCCGCAATCAGCACTTCGGGCACATAAAGCACGTTGTGTTTGAAATCCTCTCCAACCACGCTCATGCCCGCAATCAATCCCTCGTTCAGGATCTCCTGCGCCGTCCGTCCTTCCGCCAGCGCTTCCTTCGTCAGCCGCTCCACCTCGGCCGCGTTCCCCTCGTAAAGGAACTGATTCATCACTGCGTAATCAGGCACGAATCATCTCCTCAGCGGCCGGTTCCAGCTACGCTCGTCGAGCGCTTCGCGTTATATTCTTCCAGCGCTTCCAGCATCGCCAGAATATTCTCGCGCGGCATCCCCGGGCTCGTGCCGCCGCCTACCGAAAGTATGATTCCCTCGCCGCCCGATCCCTCCAGCACCTCGAGCGTCTCTTCCTTCACTTCCTCCGGCGTTCCGCGAACCGCAACCTCCAGCGGGTTCACATTCCCCATCAGGCACATGCGGTCGCCCACACGCTTCTTCACTTCCATAATGTGCTTCTGCTTGCCCCAGTTCAGCACATTGAATCCCGCATCCGGCAAATGGTCAAGGCATGCATCCACCTCTGCGTCATTGTGGTAGACCTTGACCCAGTCCTTCGGAAACGCATCGCAAATCCGCTTCAAATAAGGATGCGCAAACTCCAGGTAGTGCTCCTCATTGATGAACCCCACAATATCGTCGAGGATGAAGATGCTCTCCACCCCGTCGCCCATCACCTTCTGTTGCGCCTTCAGCCAATCGATCACCACCCGCGTACACAGATCGATCAGCTTGTGCGCGCCCTTGGGATCCTCCACCAGGTCAATCATGAAGTTCGTCGTCCCGCGCACAAACCCCGCCGTGCACAGCGGTCCGCGAGCCGTCACCATCGGCAAAATGTATCCCGCATCCAGAATCCGTTGCCGCGCCATTCCGATCCGGTGCAACGTCAGCCCGGCAAACCCGTCCGCTTCCACCTCGTATTCCGGAAAGCTGTCGATATCCTCAAGCCGGTAAAGCGTGTGGTACTCGCTCGGCGTATTGTCCTGCCAGAACTTGATCTTCGCGCCCAGTATCGACGGCTCCGCAGCCATCCCGTACTCCATCCACCACCCCGGCACAAAGATGATCTCCTTGAACTCCTCCATGATCTTCAGATTCGACTGAAACCACAGCTCCGGATCAAGGAAGTAGTCCAGGTGCTTGATCCCCAGGTAGCCCGGAATCCATGGACTGTCGATGATCATCGCCATCGGAATCTTGTCCATCTTTTCGCGGCGCGCCGCTTTTTTGAAAGTCTCCCACTGTTCCGGCCGCATATTTTTCCTGACCTCCCTGTCCCTTGCCGAATCAAATCTCTGTCGCATTCCAAATAGCTAACCCATCACAAATCCTTGACGCGTAACAAAACCTGAAGAACGCTGAATCAGTGTCCTGAGTCCAAAGCTCGCATCACAAGAATCTGTCGTAATGAGCGAACGAGAATCGACTTTCTTCAATTCAAACAAAAGCCTGTCATCCTGAGCGGAGGTCGCCGCGGCGACCGAAGTCGAAGGATCTGCGGTTGCTTCTGATCGTTCTTCAACGAACTTCAAACTCGAAACACAGAATCGCTAAATCGACTTACCCTCAATGGTCGGAATCATACGGTATGCACAACAGCACACACAATGGCATCAGACCGCCGGTCCCCAACTGTAGCGCCGATCTCCAGATCGGCTGTCCTGAGCCTCCAGGCCCTCAGCGGCTTCGCATATATCTATTTCCAGGTCGTCGCGCCGTCTACCACCGCGTGCGCTTGCCGCCCCAAAAACAACAACGGCCCAAGCACTACGCTCAGGCCGCTGCCGGTGAACTGTTGGGATTGGACTAAGGCCACCGCGCTGCCGCGATCGCCGGGCCCATGCGATTTCTCCTCGCCGGGGCTTACTGGGTGTCTTGGGCGCGATGCCCTAGGCCTCAGTCACCTCACGTACGAAACTACTGGAACAATCTTTTTGCATAGGCTGGATCATCCTCCTTTCCCGTGTATTCACAACCTATCGCACCCCCCGCCATCCGTCAACGGTCAAGCGCCGCGCCCTCGAATCTCACGCGCTGACCTGCTGACTCGCTGCCTTGCTGACTCGCTGCCCTACCAGCTATGCAGCCACCCCTCATCCCTTCCAATCCGCACCGCCGTCCCAAACAGCTCGCTCAACCTTGCTTCCGTCAACATCTCCTCGCGCCCGCCATCCCCCGCAATCCGCCCGTCCCGCATCAGGATCACCCGCTCAATCTCCGGCAAGATATCGCCCAGATGATGCGTCACCATCACCAGCCCAGTGCCTTCCTGCGCCAGCCGCCGCAGCGTCTCCCGCAACTCCCGCTGCGCCGCCAGATCCAGCGCATTCGACGGCTCGTCCAGCAGCAATTGTTTCGGCCTGTGCACCAGCGCCCGAGCAATCAATATCCGCCGCTTCTCCCCCGCGCTCATCTCGCCCACCATCCGCTTCGCCAGGTGCGTCGCCTCCATCCGTTCCAGAGCCTCCCACGCGCGCTCCCGCATCACACGTTCAACTTTCAAATTCGGCCACAGCGTCGACGCCGAAAAGAACCCCGCAGTCACCGCGTCCAGCCCCGACGTCACCGCCGTCCGTTCCCCCGGCAGCCCCTCGCCTGTTAAACCGGCCCCCACCACCCCAAAGTGCTTCCTCAGCGCCGTCAAATCCCACCGCTCCCGCCCAAAGATCCTCACCCGCATCCCCTCGCGGACAATCGGATAAATCTGACAGCTCATCGCCATAATCAGCGTCGACTTGCCGCACCCATTCGGGCCCAGAATCGCCACATGCTCCCCCGCCTCCACCGTCAGGTTCACATCATGCAGCACCACGCGATCCCCCCGCGCCACGTTCACCGCCCGCATCTCCAGAAACCTGCTCTCGTCCGTCGCGCCGCTCTCCGTCATCAATCTCCTCAAGCTCCGTGCCTCACCAACCGCGCTGTGCCCCATTCATTCGCAGCTTCACCGCGAATGAGTGGGAACCCTGTTCCCTGTTCCCTGTTCCCTGT